>Ga0315280_10004939_pt1 | contig 19345 bp, 18 predicted proteins | sample YL17G06_40_MG_FD_203697 | JGI IMG/M metagenome (GOLD analysis project Ga0315280, IMG submission 203697) | Sediment microbial communities from Yellowstone Lake, YNP, Wyoming, USA - YL17G06_40 | ecosystem: Environmental > Aquatic > Freshwater > Lake > Sediment | place: USA: Wyoming | collected... | reverse complement strand
GCCTGGTCCATGGGAAGCAGCGCAAGATAGGCCAGCGCCGGCAGCACGGCCAGCGCCACGGCGGGGAAGTGCCGCACCGGGGTGGCCCGGAACGACTGCGCCCCGATCTCCAACCCGATAAAGACCAGGATCGGAAACGCGGCCGCCTCGGGCAGCCAGTCGAACAAGTGGATAAACCAACCCAACAGGCCGGCCGTGCCCACGAAGATCGCGGTCGCCAAAGTATACGCGGCCCGGCCGCCCATGGCCTTGTACGCGGGGTGCCCGATGTAGGGCGTGTTTTGAATCACCCCGCCGCACGCCCCGGCGGCCACCGAGGCCAGCCCCTCGGTCAAGAGGATGGTCCGCGTGTCGTACTCGTCCCCTGCGGCCGCGGCGCTTTCCGTGCAGTCGATGCCGCCGACGATCGTGGCCAGGGCGAACGGCAGCATGATCGGCAGACTGGCCAGAGCCTGCCAACCGACGCGCTCCCACCAAAGCAGATTCCACGAGAACCCCGGCACCAGGTCCGGAAGGCGCCAAACCACGCCGCTGTGACTCTCCGGCGGAGGGACGACCGGCCAGGCCGACCCTTGCCCCAGATAGTGGCACGCCCAATACACGAGCACGCCCAAGACCACCGCAGCCAGCGCCCCGGGAAGCCTGCCCGGCAGCACGCGGTGGGCCACCAAGGCCACGAGAATCACCGTCAAGGACAGAAGGCCCACCACCGGCACCGCGGCAATGTGCCTCCACAGCGGGACAAACGCGATCAACGCCAAGGCTATTCCTGCCAGCGAGCCCAGCAATCCCGCCCGCGGCACCCATTGCCGGACCTTCCCGCCAAAGGGAGCGACCAGCGACTTGAAGACCCCGACCAGGAGCAAGACCACGGCCCCCACGTGCCAGCCGAAGACCATCGCCTGGCCGTGATCCAACCCAAAGTCGCCCATACCCTTCGTCAACGCGGGCAGGAGCACCAGCGGCCCCACGGCAAATGTGCTCGGCGTGTCGAGCCCCAAGGGCATGGCGGTCACGTCGGGCCGCCCGGTCCGGCGGGCCAGGCGGAAGGCCATCCAGGTATAGGCCAGGTCCCCGACCACCACCCCCAGGGCCGTGCCCGGGATCATCTGCGTCAGCACAAATTCCCGCGAGTAGCGCTGGTCGGCGACGGGATTGGCGCTGGTGACCAGCACCACCAGCACGATCATCACCGCCACGTTGTCCAGGATCAGGCCGAAGAAGGCATTCAGATCGCCCCAACGGGCCCAGGCGTATCGGGTCATGGGTTTTCCTCGTCCGGCTTTCGGAAGTGACAACGTCCGAGCGGAAGCGGCAACGGACCGCGATTGCCGTGCTTCGCTCCATCGCGTACCATCATAGCTCAGCTATGCTCCCCGAGACCATCCTCCAATTCGGCACCGGAAAGTTCCTCCGGGCGTTTGCGGACCTCTTCGTCCACGAGTTGAACGAAGGCCCAGAGCCGATCGGCCGGGTCGCGGTCGTGCAATCGACCGGCACGGAGCGCGCCGCGGTTCTTAACGCTCAAGACGGCCGCTATCACGTGACGATCCGCGGGCTCTCGGAGGGCCGGACGATCGACCGGACCGTCGAGGTCCGCAGCGTCAGCAGGGCGCTTGCGGCGCAGAGCGATTGGCAAGAAGTGCTCCGCTTGGCACGATCGCCATCGCTGCGGCTGGTGATCTCCAACGTCACCGAGGCGGGCTACCAGTTGGAGCCCGAGGACCGCCCGAACGATGCCCCGCCGCGCTCGTTCCCGGCGAAGCTGCTCGCGGTTCTAGCGGCCCGGTTTGAATCGGGCTTGCCCGGGCTGACGATCCTCCCGTGCGAGCTTCTTGAAGGCAACGGCCAGCGCTTGCGGCAGCTTGTCCTCGATCAGACCGAACGGTGGAATGTCTCCGGCCCGTTGGCCGATTGGCTGGACCGCGGTTGCCAGTGGCCGAGCACGCTGGTGGATCGCATCGTGTCGGCCCCGCCGCCCGGCGATGAGTTGGCCCCGCGCGATCCCCTGTACGCCGTGGCGGAGCCGTATGCGCTGTGGCTGGTCGAAGGGGAACTTCCTGGAAAGCAGGCGGCGGAGGGCAGAAGGCAGAGGGCAGAGGGCGTGGGGTCGAGGCCCGCCACCCGCCACCCGCCACCCGCCACCCGCCACCCGCCACCGCTTGCCGGCTTGGAGGCCCATCCCGCGGTGCAGTGCGCCCAGCGCCTGGAGCCTTATTACCTCCGCAAGGTCCGCATCCTCAACGGCGCGCACACGGCCCTGGTTGCCAAAGCCATGCCGCTGGGCATTACGACGGTTCGTCAAGCCGTGCTCGATCCCGAGATCGGCCAATGGCTGCGCCGGCTCCTTTTCGAGGAGATCGTTCCCGTTCTCGAAGGCCGCACGGAAGACCCGGAGCCATTCGCGCGGCAGACGCTCGAGCGCTTCGCCAATCCGTTCCTGGAGCACCGCTTGGCCGACATTGCGCTGCACCACGAGGTGAAGCTCCAAACGCGGCTGGCGCCCACGTACCATGAGTTCATCGATCGCTTCGGCCGCGAGCCGGAACTGCTTGCGGAAATCATAGCAACGAAACGTTGACGCCGAGTCGCTCGTCCCGCTAATATGGTATGAGAAGGAGGACAGGCATTCCTGCCTGTCACAGGAGTCGCCGCATGTCTGTCTCAACTCCACCTGATGCGCCTGCCATCGACCGGCCGCCCCCGGCCGTCCCCAGCGATCCCATCTGGCGGCTCAGTGTCGCACAATACCACGACATGATTCGGGCCGGGATTCTCACCGAAGACGACCCGGTGGAACTCTTGGATGGATGGCTGGTGTCCAAAATGACGAAAAACCCCCCGCACCGCGTGGCCACGTATCTTTTGCGCAGAGCTTTGGAAGAGGTCATCCCGCAGGGCTGGCACGTTGACTCGCAGGGAGCGATCACGCTGGCCACCAGCGAACCGGAGCCCGACGCGGCCGTGGTCCGCGGCGAGCCCCGCGCGTACGTCGATCGCCACCCCGGTCCGAAGGATGTGGCCCTGGTCGTCGAGGTGGCGGACGCGAGCCTCCATCGCGATCGGGGTTTCAAGAGGCGGCTTTACGCCCGGGCCGCCATCCCGGTCTATTGGATCGTGAATCTCGTGGAGCGCGTCTTGGAGGTCTACACCGATCCCACCGGCCAGATCGACGAGCCGGACTACCGCCAGCACCGCGATTATGGCCCAACCGAGGAAGTGCCGTTAGTGGTTGAGGGCCGCGAGGTCGGACAGATCGCGGTAAGCGCGGTCCTGCCCTGAAGGGCACGCGCGGAAGAGCTTGTAGGGTGGGACAAGCGCAGCGCAGTCCCACCAGAAGTTGCGCGAATCGTCGTTGGTGGGACTGCGCTGCGCTTGTCCCACCCTACGGTTTCTCCAGGAGCACGCTCGCCGGGGCGAAGTGCGTTAAGGGCACTTCCAGCCAGCCCTCACGCAGCGCGATCGGCTGCTCCAACGGCCGACCGCGGAGCTCGCAGAGCTTGGGCTTCGCGCTCCGGAGCGCTTCCGGCAGGCGCACGCGGCAGACGCCGTCCTGACCGGCCTGCTCCCAGAGCCGCAGCAGAATACCCTCGCCGTCGGGATTCGGGCCGAAGGCCGTCACCAACACGCCCTTGCGCGAGAGCTCCAGACCGGACTGCACGGGGGGCAGTTTGCCCGGGGGCCCGTCGAAGAAGGCGGCTTGGCACTCTGTGCGTGCCTCCCAGGCGGGCGTAATCAGGTCGGCCTCGGCGTCCTTGCCTTCCACCGACCAGATCCGCACGCGGCAGTTCCACGAGCCGCCGATCCACTGTTGGAAGTTCGTGCCCCAGATGTTGTTGAAGAGGTTCACGAAGACGGTGGGCTTGCGCGGCGTCCACTCCTTGGTATAGCGAAACGCCCCGGGCCGGCCGAGGCTCACAAGCGGCGAGTCGATCGGGCAAATGCCGACGCCCTTCCCGTCAGGCGACGTAACCGTCAGCCCGCTATCCACGGCGAACATCTCATTGTTGGCACCGCGCACGCAATCCTTGGCCGGGTTGATGATCGAGCCGAGCCGCCCCAGCCGGAACTGCGGCTTGTCGATGGCAAACGGCAGGCAGAGCCAACCGGCCTCGGGCCACGGATCCGGCTCCTTGTCGTAGATCACGAAACGGAGCTCGATACAAGGATGCTCCCGGAATAGCGTTACCACCAGAGCGAAACCGTGGGCCGACTGGCCTCTCGACCTCATGTTCATGAAAAGCGTGGACGACCCTCCAGCGTCGCCGCGCCACTGCTCCAAACGAAAATCCCGCGGCGAAGTCGCCGTGTAGGCGACTTCGGAAACTGGCGGCAGGTTGGCCCGGCCGAACTCGTCTACCCAGCGCAATAGCGGCTTTTTGCAGTAGTCTTCCAGGAACTTTGTGTGGTAACTCTTGTCGAACCGCTCGTACAGATACTGCCCCAACGCGTACTCGGACTTCCGGTCCACGAGCTCCCGTCCCGTGCGCTTATCCACCAGGGAGTTGATGCCGCCACGCAACCTGTCGAACTCGACGCGAAAGAAGGGGCTCTCCGCAACAGCCAATCCGGGGAGGTCCTTCGGCGTGAACGGTCCCGACTGGGAAATTGGCTTCGGCGGGTCAACCGGCACGAACACGCGATAGCCCATCGGAGGCAGGTCGGTGGTAGTCAAGAGCCAACCAATATGCGACCAACTCGTCGCCGCCGTTTTGCCAGTCGCGGCGTCGCGCCAAGCTATCTCGTCCTTCTCCGGACCCCGCCGCCGCGCATATTCTCCGACGTCAATATAATACATATACGAGGACGTGACCGTCCGTGCCCACGGAAGCGGATTGTAGACCGTGATCCGCGGCCCTTGAACATTGACCGTCTTTGCCAGGCCAAGTGCGTTCTCCGAGTCTAGCTGGGCGAACTTGAACGCCTTCCGAGCGTAGGCCCCGTGCTCTTTCCAAGATTCCTCCGCGTACTTGTACTTGCCGGCGGCTTCGGCCTCCTTCCATTTCTCACCATAGAGCCGCGGCGAGTAGAAACGGGAGCTCGCGCCCCACGTGTGCTCGCTATAGAGCAAACTGCCTTCGTAGGCGGCAGCGAGCTTGTCCTTCACCGGCGGGACCTTCACACCCCAGCAGCCAAGAAGCGTATTTAGCGATTCCATCGCCGCCACCTGCGGACGGGCCATCCGCGCAAGCTGGGCCTCGATGGGCATCGACATGATCCCGTGGATCCACGAATCGGGCATGTCCTTGCGGATGACCGGCAGCTTGGGCGACTGCTTCTCCTCGGCAAGGATCGCGTCGCCGAAGTCGGAGAGGCGACCCATGCGGATCTTCACGCCGGGCAGCTCCCGTTTGGCCCGGTCGAGGAGTTTTTGGACCTCGCCGGGCTCGGGCGGGCCGTGGTTGTCGCCGGTGTGGATCAGGGCCAACCACGTCTTGTGCTGCCAGCCCGCGGGCGGCTTGAGGCCCGTGCCGTAGCCCTCGGCCGTGTACATGGTCAAGAGCCGCGAGCCATCGGGCCCCTCCCACCAGAAGAGCACGGGCACGTCTGGCGAGCCGCTGGCCGAGTTGCAGCCGAGGTGGAGAAAATCAACTCCCGCCCGGCGGAGCACCGTCGGCACGACCCACATGTGGCACGGCACGTCGGTCATTTTCGCGTCCCGCGGCAACGGCTGGCCGAACTGCCGGGCCAGTCGCGAGGAAAAGCCCAGGCTCCGCACAAGATCTTCTAACCCGAGCGACTCGGTGTGCGTCGTGCCGGCCAGGGCGTGCCACAGCAGCCGCCCCTCGCGGATCGCCTTCTCGATCCTCGTGCGGCGCTCCGGCGTTTGCCCGGGCCAGAGGATCTGCGTCATGGGCCAGCCGGAGAGCGTCCAGACAAAGCGGTTCTCCGGTGGCAGCGACTGCGAGGCATCGCACACCGCCAGGGCCTTGTCGATCATCGAGGTCCGGTACCGCTCCACGACCTCACGGGCAAGCTGCGTGTAGCCGATGTCGAAGTGGGTCTTGAAGACGACGATCACCTGCTCGACCTGCGGTGCGGCCGAAGGACCCTTCGGCTCTGCGGCGAACGCCGGCCACGCCACGGAGAGCATGGCCAAGACAACGAGTGAACGCACGACTGGCGATCTGACGATGACGCGTTGCATTTCCAAATCCTCCGTACGTAAAGCCCACGGGTTGCAACCCGTGGGCTTTGGGGGCATGCTGCTAAGCCGCAAGCGGCTCTGCGTGGGCGCGACCACTGGTCGCGGCTTTACATCGCGTTGAGATACTCCTCCGGGAACTTCCACGGTTCGCGGTAGACCGGCTTGGACAAGCGGGCCGCCTCGTCGTCGCCGACGATCTTCTCCGTGGCCGGATCGAAGCGGATCGACCGCCCGAGCTTCAGCGACAGATTGGCCAGCACAATCGGCACGTCCACCTTGACGTGGTAGAAGACGCTGCAGCTCGGTTGCTGCCGCGTCCGGATGCAGTTGAGCCACTCCCGCTCGTGGCCCGGCGAGGGCGGGATCGACGGCTTCGGCGGCTCGCGGCCTTTCATGCGGTCCCCTTCGGGCACGATCTTGTACGTGCCGTAGTCGCAGTACATGGTGGCGTCCACGCCGTGGAAGTAGATCCCTAGCCGCCGCTGCGGCACGGGCTTGCCGTGCAGGTCGAAGCCGTAGCTGTTGGCCAACATGCCCATCCAGGTCATGACGAGGCTCGGGTATCGCCAGAGGATTTCCTGCACGTCGGGGGCGTCGCCGTCGTCCTTGATGACGAAGCGGCCGCCGGAGCAACTGATTTGCGTCGGGTAGCCGAGGTCCAGGGCCCAGATGGGCAGGTCGATGATGTGCGGGGCCATGCCCGGCAGCCACCCGCCGCTATAGTCCATCCACGAGCAGTGATTGTAGGAGCTGGCGGCGAGGATGGCGTTGTAGGGCCGCTTGGGGCCGGGCCCGAGCCAAAGCTCCCAATCGAGGCCGGGCGGCGGCGTGGTGTTCGGGTCGTGGCCCACGCCCTCCGGCCCCTGGTTCATCACGTTGAAGGTCCGCACCGCGCCGACACGGCCGATGTGGCCCGCACGGACCATCTCGACGATGCGGCGGTAGTTTTCGCCGGCGTGGATTTGGGTGCCGATCTGGCTGATGCGGTTGTGCTTCTTGACGGCGTTGCGCACGGCCAGGCTCTCGGCCAGGTGCAGGGTCATCGGCTTTTGCAGGTAGATGTCCTTGCCGGCCTTGCAGGCTTCGATGGCAATCAGGGCGTGCCAGTGGGGCGGCGGGGCGATGATCACCGCATCGATGTCCTTCTGCTGGAGCATCTCGCGGAAGTCGTGGTACGGCTTGCAGGTCTTCTTGTGCTGGGCGACGACAGCGTCGCGGCGGGGCTTCCATGGGTCGCACGCCCCGACGACCGCCACGTCCGGCTGGTCGGCGCAGGCCGCCAGGTTCCCCTGGCCCATCCCGCCGCAGCCGATCAGGCCGAGGCCGATCTTCTCATTGGCCCCCGGCTTCCCGGGTTGTCCCAAGGCGTTTGAGGAGACGACCAGCGGCACGGCCAGGCTCGCCCCGCCGACAACCGCCGACTTGCCGAGAAAACCGCGACGCGAAAGCTCGTTCGCTTCGGACATGATGAGGACCTCCGCTTGTAGAAAGTAGGGTGGGACAAGCGCAGCGCAGTCCCACCAAGACGCAGGCAAGAAATCCGAAATTCGAAGCTCGAAATCCGAAACGAATCTCAATGACCGAAAGCGCAAATCAAAAACGCCTGTCAGCCGGCCGTTTTGTAAATTCGGACTTGAAGCTTCGAATTTGTTTCGGATTTCGGATTTCGTGATTCGTGTTTAGCCATAGGTTATGCTAAAGCATAACCTACCGCTGCTGCCCGTCAGTCGCGTAACTCGACGATTCCCCAAAGGACCAGTCCGGGAATACGCACTCCAGTATGCTCTTGGTCGGCCTGAACCTCCAGCGTTTGCGGCTGCGCCTTCGGGGCGTGGAGCACAGCCTTGGTGAACTTGCGGCCGGCAAACAGGTCGTTCCGCAATCGCACGGTCAGATTCTCCTGCGGGATCATCGCATCCTTCTGGCCGTCGTAACGGCGATTGAGCAAGTGGACAACCACGGGGGCCGCCGCCTCGCCGGGAATCGCCCGGGGAACGGCGAGCACGTCGCTGGACCCTTCCACGATGATCGGAGACGGCACAAGCTCTTCGAGCTGCTTGGCATCGGGCCACGTCACCAGACGGCCTGCGGAGCGGACCTGGTCGATGAGCTTGCGCTGGGTCTCGTCGCCCGCGAATCCGCCGGCGAGGATCACCGCTTTGAAGGCTTTTAGCCGCTGCGATTCCAGGCGATAGTCCAGCCAGTCGTCGCCTGCGACGACCACCGTGAACGGGACGTTCCGTTCGGCCAGGGCGATGCAGATCCGCTTGATGTCGCCTTGCCCGCGACGCCGCGCGGCATTGTCGTACACGACGGCCACGGGCGCCACCGCTTCGTAGCGATCGAAAAGCCTCGCGCTGCGTCGCACGAACTGGTACATGTAGGCGTACTCCTCCGCCGGCCCGCTGTACCAGTGGGTCCCCTTCTTCTCCGTGTAGCACCACTGGCGATGCGGGGCCATGAAGTGGTGGCCCATCGCGTACGAAAGCGCGATCCACGTGCGGACCAACCCAGGAACCTTGTGATCCGCAACGTATGCCCACTCCTGGCCGCTCGCGGTCGAGGCCACCGGCCGGCCCACCCCGTCGGCGAGCTTGTAGGCGTGGACCGGCCCCAGCGGGACCTTGCGGGCCGCCGCGTCGTGGCCCACCTCGCAGCAGAAGAAGGTCAACTGGGGGGCGATCACGAGGCCGTGCGGGTCGGTGATGCCGGAGTTGACGCACAGGGCCAGCGGCCGGCCGCGAAGCTCTTCGGCCCGCTTGCGATACTCGGCCACGTAGGCGTTCTCGGCCTTGACCTGGAAATCGAGAAACTCGGCGGCCAGGGGCAATCTGCCCCGCTCCTTGCGGTACCGCTCCGGCGTCACGCCGCGGTCGACGAGGAACTGGCGATAGTCGAACTTCGCCAGGTCGGTGATGCCCAGGGCGGCGAGCTTCTCTTTCGGCACGTTTCGCTCGAGATACTCGCGGAAGCCCGCCATGCAGTGGCGGCAGAAACCGGCGGAAAGCCAGGTCACCGCGCCGGAGGTGCCGCGGTAGTCGTCAATGTGCAGTCCGTCCAGCGGGGCCTTCATCATCCGGGCGATGCGGCTTTCCAGGTACTTGCGGTAGAGTGGCGAGTTCGTACACCACCACCAGGCCGGCTGCCCTTTGTGCTTGTGGTCCCAGAGCCACGGGACCACAAACGGCTTTCCGTCGAAGTTGCGGCAGGCGGCGTCGAGGAAATCGCCGGGACTGAAGTCGATCATCCCGGACCATTCGGTGAGGAACCCGACGCTGGAGCAGAACAGCCGCACTCCCTTGGCGCGGGCCGCCTCGACGCGCTTGGGATCGCCGGAGCCGGCCCAGCCGAGCACCGTGCAGCCGTAGGCCTCGTACTGCTTGGGATCGTCGTACATGAAGACGACGTCGGAGCGGCGCAGGGCCAGGTCCGCGGCCCGAGTGATTGCGCTGAACTGCGCAACGAGAAGACAGAACAGTATCGGCAGCGCGGCGCGTCGGGCGGGCGACATGGCGTGGACTCCGGGACGACGGTAGTTCTGTAGTTGCTACCCAAAGACTTCCGAAGTCTTAAAGACTTCGGAAGTCTGGAGGATGCTAAGCCGCAAGCGGCTTAGGGTTTGGCGGCGGCCTGGCGGGCCTTTTCCATCACGCTCTCGATCGAGACCGGGGCGCCGCCCTGGCGTTTGCTCTCGTCGGCGGCCTCCATGAAGGCGAAGATCTCGATCGTCTCTTCGGCGGCGACGGGGGACTTGCCCGTCTTGAAGAACTTGGCCACTTCCACCACCAGCGGCTTGTAACCGTCGTACTTTCCGGCCGAGCCGCTGGACTTGGTGCCGACGACCTCCGCCCCATAGTCCTTCCTCGCTTCAAAGGTCCCCTCGCGCCCGCCGGCCCAAACGCCGACCGCTTTGTCCCGGCCGACGCGGGTGACGCTCTTGCACCCCGGGCCCATGATCGTAAATAGGGTTTCTACCCCATGGACGCCGTACCAGAAGAAGTCGGGATGGTGCGGCTCAATGCTCATCGGGCTCCACGCCCTACACTTGCGGACCTCGCCGAACGTCTTTCCGCTTCGGGCCGCCTGGCAGCCAGCGCCCCAGCGGAGCGAGGAGGCCGAGAAGCACGGCACGTTGGCCTCCTTGGCCAGCCGGAAGATCTCAAGCACGTCGGCCAGCGAAGCGGCCATGGGCTTGTCGATGAAGAGCGGCTTGCGGGCGGCAATGACGGGCTTGGCCTGCGCCAAATGGGGCCGGCCATCGACGCTTTCGATCATCACGGCGTCCACCTTCTTGAGCAACTCGTCGATCGAAGGAACGATCTCGATCCCCATCTTGCGGAGCTGCTCGGTGTACTCCTTGACCCGGTTCCAACTGTCGGGCAAGTCGGGGCTCCCGCCGGGATAGCCGGCCACCACGCGGAGGTCGGCCAGGTCGCCGGTGTTCTTGGGGGCGTTGATGATCTGCGTGAAGGCGATCGCGTGCGAGGTGTCCAGCCCGATCAGGCCGACGCGGATCGGCTTGCCGGGCTCGACGGCGGGGCAGACGGCGAAGGCCGTGAAGAGGCAAAGCACCAGCACGACGCAGACCAATCGCACAGTCGTAAAGCGCAACATATTGGTTATCTCCTGTGACGGGCAGGAATGCCTAGTGACAGGCAGGAATGCCTGTCCTCCTGCGTAAGGTGGCTACTTGCCGCCGATAATCAGGTCCAACCGCCGGCTGAACTCCGCCAGCGACAGCCCGCCGTCCTCGATCGTCAAGAATCCGTTGTAGCCGGTCTTGTCGATCTCCTCGCGCACCAGCGGCCAGTTGATGCTGCCGTCGCGGGGGTGGACAAAGTTGCCGCCTTGCGGATTTGTGTGCGTCGGGTCGAGCTTGAAATCCTTGACGTGGTACTTGACGGTCAGCTTGCCCAAGGCCCGAATCCACTCCTCGGGTATGGCATATCGGACGTGATTGCCGATGTCGAAGTAGGCCTTGACCCAGCGGTTCTTGAAGGAGCCCACGAAATTGGCGAACAGCTTCGGCTTGACCCAGAGGTGATTCCACACGTTCTCCAGGGCGATGATCACCCCGGTCTTCTCGGCCACGGGGATCAGCTTCTCCTCGATGACGCGGCGGGAGGCGTCGGTGGCGAGATTCTGGGCCTTGATGTAGGCGGCGAACGGGGCGTTGTCGCCCTTGACGACGCGGGTGACGTGGCCGGTGGACTGGTCGAACTCGATGTCGAAGTCCCAAGGCTTGGGGATCTCGTCGCCCTTCACCGGGGGCCCCTGGCAGGGCACCAACAAGAGCGCCGAGGCCCCGTAGCCTTCGCAGGCCCGCAAGGCGGTCTGGACGTCGGCCACGTACTTGGCGACTGCGGACTCGTCGGGGGCGTCGAAGTCGGCCCAGCCGTAGAGGACGCTGTGGAGCTTGATGCCGATCTTCTCGGCGGTTTCGCGGGACTTGGCGGCCTGGTCCGGAGAGACCTTCCAGGCGTTGGTTTCCATGCCGTCGAAGCCGGCCTCCTTTTGCTTCAGGAGCAAGCCCTCCGTCGGCGCGCCAAGGGTCATGGCCTTATAGAGCTTGGTCTTGAACTCTGCCGCTTGGGCACGGCCGGCGGTGAGCAGGCCAACCCCGGCGGCAGCCGAGGCGGCCAGAAAATCGCGTCGATCGAGATGGAGCGGATGGTTCATGGCAGGATCTCCTCAAGCATGGCAGGTTGTAAGACCGTGGAAACTGGGCCCAGTATGGCACAGCCAGCCGCGAGGGTCAATTTCCCGGGACAGAGATTGTGGCACAGCCGTCCCCGGCTGTGCCGAAGACAGGACAGCCAAGGGCCGCTGTCCCACATCGGGCAATTGACCGCGGCATCAGTCGTAGCTAGAATCCGAGGAGTCACCCAATATGTTATCGAAATGAGGCGATGCCATGGCGAGCAGGCTGGACGATCTGGCGGTTGAACTGCTGGGACTGCCGGCTTCCGAACGCGCATTGCTGGCCGAACGGCTAATCTCCAGTCTCGACGAGTCCCGGGCCACAAATAGCGAGGCCCTTTGGCTGGAGGAAGCGAAGAGGCGATCCGCGCAAATCGAGCAGGGAACCGTTGAGTGCATGCCCGCTGAAGAGGCGTTTCGCAGAGCAGGCCAGGACTTGAAATGACGGCGGTCGTCTTCCATCCGGAGGCGGAAGCGGAACTGGCCGCCTCGGCCCGCTGGTATGACGAGCGCTCTCCCGGGCTCGGAAGACGGTTTCTCGCCGAAGTCCGTGCCGCCACCGAACGCATCGCAGCCAATCCCGAAGGGTGGGGATTGGTCACGGAACGCATTCGACGGCATCTTCTGCAACGGTTCCCGTTCGGTATCCTCTACCGGCCGGAAACGGAGCGGATCTATGTGCTTGCTGTTATGCACCTGCACCGCGAGCCGGATTACTGGAAGCACCGGATGTGAGTCCGACTTGCGGCTCGGCAGGAGCCTCGCCCTCCCGTCGGATCGTCAGAACACCAACCGAATGCTCTTCAGCCGCCTCTCCGTCTCCGCCGTCAGGGCGTACTCGGCAGCTTCGTCGGCAGCTTCGTAGGTCGCCGAAAGCCGCAGGAAATGCCCGGCGTCGTCCCAGGGGACCGTGCAGATCGAGTGCTCGGTGATGAGAAATTGGCTGGCCTCTTCGGCCGTGGCGAAGGTGGGGCCGCCGCTAGCGCCCTTCGGACTCGGGATGTAGAGGAAGTATGTGCCGCCGGGCACGCGGCAGTCCACGCCGCACCGCCTGAGGACCTCCACCAGCTTTTGGAGCCGGCGGTGGTACTTGGCCCGGGTTTGCTTGGGGATCTCGGCGTTGTCCAGGGCGGCGACGGCGGCCTTCTGGATGGCGATGAACTGGCCCGAGTCGCAGTTGTCCTTCACGTCCGCAAACGCGCGGACGATCCGCTCCTGCCCGCAGACCCAACCCAGCCGCCAGCCGATCATGTGCCAGCCCTTGGACATCGAGTGGACCTCGACGCCCACCTCCCGCGCCCCCGGCACCTGGAGAAAGCTGAGCGGCGGGTCCCCGTAGCTGAGCATCAGGTGGGCCGCGTCCTGGATCACGACGATCTGGTTCTCGCGGGCGAAACGAATCACGCGCTGGTAGAACTCCCGCGTGGCGACCTTGCCGGTGGGGCTGTTGGGATAGTTGAGCACTAGGAGCTTGGCCCGGCGGCGGATGTCCGCGGGAACCGAGTCCAGGTCGGGGAAGAAATCGTTCTCGGCCAATAGCGGCAGGCGGTGGACCTCGCCGCCGTAATACTTCGTGTGCGTGCCTGCCACGGGATAGCCGGGCACGGTCATCAAGGTCACGTCCCCAGGGTCGATGAACGCCGCCGGAAGCATGGCCAAGGCGGTCTTCGAGCCGATGCAGTGGTTCACCTCGGTGGCCGGGTCGAGCGAGACGCCGAACTCCCGGGCCATGAATCGGGCGGCCGCCTCCTTGAACGCGGCGATCCCGTTGTCGGCGTATCCGCGGTTGGCGGGCTGGTTGATCTCGGCGGCCATCACGCGGCGGACCGGCTCCGGGGCCATCTCGTCGTTCTCGCCGATGCCGAAGTCCAACAGCTTCCGCTCCGGGTGATCGGCCAGGGCCTTGCGCTTGGCCCGCTTGATCTTCTCGAACTTATAGATCTCGGTCCCCTTGCCGTACTGGGGGCCGCCGATCCGTTGGGCGAACAGTTGCTGGAGATAGGGGTCGGTCATGGGAGCGGGGGACAGGGATTAGGGGTCAAGGATCAGGGACCGGAGGACAAAGTTCAGAGCCGGGCCGTGTCGGCCCGGCAAAGACTATACAGGGTATCGCCGGACGCGAAAGGCGACAAGGCGGGTGTCGCCCCGGCTGGCGTAAAGCGAGGTGCAGATGCTCGACATCCCCTCAAAGGTGTAGTAGCCTACGGTTCGCGTTTTGACCCTCGGGAACGGTGGGAAACGGGAGACCTTGACTCGGACGATACTTAGTTATATAAGAAAATAGGAGCGTGCGATGGAGTTCCGGTGGAACGAGGAGCACATCGCCCGACACGGCGTGCTGCCGAGGGAGGCCGAGGCGGTGATTGAGAATGCTCGGCGGCCCTTTCCGCTGGCTCGCGAAGATGACAAGTGGCTGGTGTGGGGACGAGGCCGGGGAGGACGCTGGCTTCAGGTCGTGTTTGTCCTCGATGACGACGACACGGTCTATGTGATCCACGCCAGGCCGTTGACGAAGAAGGAAAAACACAGGCTGCGGAGGAAAACCAAATGACCACCCGAAAAAGGCGTACCCATGGCGCTCGCACGGTTCGTCAGCCGGCGGCCAAGAGCGCAGCGAAGGCCATCCCGGAGTTGACCCTGCAAGACTTGGCGGAACTCACCCGCGAATTCGACGACGAGCTCATCGTGGATTCGTTTGGAGAACCAACCGCTCCGCAGAGGGCGCAGTTGCAGCGTGCCAAACGGAAGCGCGGCCGTCCCCAAACGGGCAAAGGCGTCAAAGTGATCTCCCTCAGCCTGGAGCGCAACCTGCTGGCGGAAGCAGACCGGCTTGCCAAAAAACTGCGCGTGCCGCGGAGCCAACTCATCTCCCGCGGCCTGCGTTTGCTCTTGGAGACCCATAACGGCCCCGGTGGCGAAAGTCATGCCACGTGGCGGGCGGCAACCGTCGCAACGCTGAAATCACGCGGCGTAGAACGCGGCCACGGGGAGCCCCGTCCGCTTCCGCACTAGGGCGGCCAGCGCGTCAACCTCCTCGTTCGACAAGGCCGTGACGTAGGATTCCGCAGGCGGCCGGGCGAGGGTGTGGATTTGCACGAGCTTGATGCGGCCGCCGCCCGCTGTGATCTCCTTAAGCCGGTCGCAGTAGGATTCCTGTTCCGCCACGGATGGCGGATCGCCGTGAGTCCGCATGAAGAGCGACTGGATCACGATCGGCCGCACCCGCGCGGCCGCCAAGAGATTGTCGAGGATTCGCCGGAACGGAATCACCGTGCGCGCGACGGCCCGGTAGCAATCCTCCGTGCCGGCGTCGAGCTTGGCCCAGATCTCGCCGTTGGCCGCATCGAGGATTTCCAAACCCCGCTTGACCCCAGGCCGATGGAACATGCTGGCGTTCGTGATGAGCACCAGCTTCAGCCCGTCCAGCCCGTGACGCCGGCGGACCTCGGCGCAGACCGACGCGACTTCGTCGAAATTGCGGTAAGTCGTGGGCTCGCCGTCGCCGCTCAGCGCGATGTCGTTCAGCCGCCGCAAGCAGTCGGGCGTGGGGCGGAACTTGGGATCGTCATAGATCCGGCCCGACGTGACCCACCAGACCATCGCGTCCAGTTCCGCGGCCAGCCGCTCCGTCTCGACGAACTCCTTCTCGCCCGGCTCGGATCGATTGACCTGGCAGTAGGTGCAGTCGAAGTTGCAGACCTTGTCGAGGTTCAGGTTCACTCCGATCGAGAGTCCGCCCGCACGGCGGCTCACCACGGGGTAGACGTAGCGGTTCTGCCCGAAGGTCCGCGGGTGAGAGGAGAACAAGGAGCCGGGTGTCTCGGGGCTGGATGCGTCAGACATTGGGAGGCTATCAGCTTCCTTCTTACGCCGGGCGTACGACGGTGAACTCGTCCATCGTCACGGTCGTAAGCTCGCCGTCGGGCAGGAACAGCAGGATGACGTCGCTATGGACCTTGTCGTCCACGTTGCGGCGAAAGTGCAGCCCGTGTCGGCGACGCTCGGTGCGGACCACCGTCCCTTGCGTTCTGGTGCTCCAGTTCTTCATCCCCACGGTAACCCGGTGCTCAACCTCGATGCGATCCCCGGCCCTCAACTCGTCGAATGCCAGCGGCGTTTCAGGTGATGTGATCGGCATCGGATCCCTCCGCTTTAGAGGAGCAATTGGCCCTTTTCCCTCCCGCAGAGGGGGCGCCCCGGATAACTACCAGCGGAATTATTGCGCCGTAGCAAGAAAGGACAAGCCCCGAGAAGGGGTTGGGGGCCATGGATCCGCAGGCAGGGACTGCAATCCTGAGAACCTGGGCTGGCACGCATCGGTGACCGGGCTGACACAGCCCGGCTCTGAACACTGCTCCCCGGCCCCTCCTCTGCTACACTTCCTTCGCCTGAATCCACGACATCAGCCGTCGTAGGTTCCGCCCCACCTCCTCGATCGGATGGGCCCGCTCGGCGCGCCGCAACGCCTTGAACGACGGGGCGTTGGCCTTGTTTTCCAGGATCCATTCCTTGGCGAACTCGCCGTTGCGGACCTGTTCCAGGATCCGCCGCATCTCGGCCTTGGTCTGGTCGGTGATGATCCGCGGGCCGCGGGTGTAGTCGCCGTATTCGGCCGTGTTGGAGACGCTGTACCGCATGTAGTTCAACCCGCCCTGGTAGATCAGGTCCACGATGAGCTTCAGTTCGTGGGCGCACTCAAAGTAGGCCATTTCGGGCTGGTAGCCGGCCTCGACGAGGATCTCGAACGCGGCCTTGATCAGGGCGCTTACGCCGCCACAGAGGACCACTTGCTCGCCGAACAGGTCGGTCTCGGTCTCCTCGGCGAAGCTGGTGCGGATGACGCCGGCTCGGGTGCCGCCGATCCCCTTGGCGTAGGCCAGGGCCACGGCCAGGGCCTCTTCCGGCACCCCTTCGCCGAGCCCAACCAGGCAAGGCACGCCCGCCCCCTTGACGAACTCGGAACGCACCAGGTGGCCCGGCCCCTTCGGGGCCACCAAGAGCGTGTTGACCCCCTTGGGCACCTCGAACTGGCCAAAATGAACATTGAATCCGTGCGAGCAGAGCACGTAGTTCCCCGGCTTCAGATGGCTGCGGATCTGGCTGCGGAAGACGTCCCCCTGCAACTCGTCCGGGATCAGGATCGTGACGATGTCCCCCTTCTCCGTCGCCTCTTCGGTGGCGAGCGGCTTGAATCCGTCCTTGACCGCCAGCTCGTAATTCGCCGTGCCCGGCAATTCGGCCACCAGGACCTTGCAGCCGCTGTCGCGGAGGTTCTGGGCTTGGGCGTGACCTTGGGAGCCGTATCCAAGGATCGAGATGGTTTTGTCCTTGATCAGAGAGAGATCGGCGTCTTTGTCGTAGTAGATCGTAGCGGGCATTGGAAACTCCTAAGGGGCCAACAGGGTTCCGGGTTCAGGGTTCAGAGCCGGGCCGTGTCGGCCCGGAGGGTTCAGGGTTCAGGGTTCAGGGCTCGAGGTTCGGGGTGAGCACTGGGCGGCGTTTCCTGGCCGCTGACCCCTGAACCCTGAACCCTGAACCCTGCGTCTTGCTGTTGATTCTGGCCGCGGGCCATCGCGATCCGGCCGCTCCGCACCAGTTCGATGATTCCGAACGGCCGCATCAACTCGATGAAGGCCTCGATCTTCCGCTCTTTGCCTGAGATTTCGATCATCACCATCTCGGTGGAGACGTCCACGATCTGCGCGCGGAAGATCTCCACCAACTCGCGGATCTCGCTCAGCCTGCCGTGAGGCGAGGCCACCTTGATCAACATCAGGTCCCGCTCCACGTGATCGCGGGCGCTGACGTCATCCACGCGAACGACCGTGACGATCTTCTCCAGTTGCTTGCGGACCTGCTCCAGAATGCTGTCGTCGCCAACGACCACGAACGTCATGCGCGACAGCCGGGGCTCCTCCGTTTCCCCCACCGCAAGGCTGTCAATGTTGTAGCCTCGCGAGGCAAGCATCCCCGAAATGTGGGAGAGCACCCCAGGGACGTTCTGGACCAAAGCCGACAGCACGTGACGCATGAGCTACTCCGGCAAAAAGGCGAAAGGCCCATCATACCCCCCGCTCTAGGCGACCACAAGGGGTCAGGGTTCAGGGTTCAGGGTTCAGGGTTCAGGGGCCAGGGTTCAGCATTCAGAGCCGGGCCGTGTCGGCCCGGAGGGTTTCGGAGCCGCGCCGGGTACCCTCTGGGTGCGGCCCGGGAAGCGTCCGAGGCTCGGGGGTCAGGGTACAGGGGGGGCCCGAAGCAATAATTAGACCTGTCCCGTTTTCCCGTCTCCCGTTTTCGCGTCTTATCGACGCCGGGGACTCAGGTCATCAGTAAAGCAGCCAAGATCGCGCCCGCAATCGCCCCCCATAACACAGCGTGACTACCCTTCTTAATTGTGATCGAAATAACTGCGGCCACTAGCCCACCCAGCGCCGAGTAATGCGCGAAATACAAAGCGAACCAGAGCGCCGGCGGAAGGATGTCATCACTACCCACGCACACGACGATCGAGCCGACACCCCAGTACGCCAAGACAGCACCAACGGCGATACCGAACGAAACCCGAGACGAGAATGGGCGATTCCACCAAGATCGCTCGCAGACGTTGCACGTTGTTGGCCGTTGCGACAACTCCGGTGATTCAGGCTCGTCCATTTTCGCATCTCCACTACGCGGGCGTATCACGGAGCAGGTTGACCATTCAAGTAACGGCGAGTGGTCCACCAATAGCCAGCAGACCTATACGTCCGCGGAAGGGATAAAACGGGACAGGTCTAATTATTGGCTCTCCCGCGGCCGGCCGCGGGCACGCAACGTCGATTCGCGGCCCAAGTGCCGGGCGGTTTCGCGTACCCACGCATCGCCGCCGTAGGGCTGACTCCTGGCCACGCTCCGGCCAGTCGCTTCCAGTTCCGAATCGGTCTGTGGCTGGTTGACCAGCGTCAGCCAGTCGGACGGCATGGGCAACTCCGGCAAGAAGGCGAAAGGCCCATCATACCCCCCGCTCTAGGCGACCACAAGGGGTCAGGGTTCAGGGGTCAGGGGTCAGGGTTCAGGCGTCAGCGCTCGGGAAGAAGGACCAAGGTCCAATGACCAAGGAGCATACCCCCGAATTGGCCATCGGTCCTTGGACCTTGGTCATTGAGCTCCGGTCATTGGGCATTGGTCATTGGGCCTTTGTCACTGGCCATTCGATCTTCTCCATCTCGTTAGCGCTTAGCGGTCGGCTTTCGTGCCACCTGAACCCCGAACCCTGACCCCTGAACCCTCTCCTGAACCCTCTCCCGCGGACAGCAGGCGGAGCGCGTGGAAGAGAATCGCCACTGCCCCCACCGCTGCCAACACGTTCTTGATCTGCTCCCAGAACCCGGTCTCGCCGGGGACTTGTTGGCCGGCTTCGGCTGTGGGTGCCTGGAGGGCGGCCGGAATGCCGCTGTCGGACACCGGCGACAGCGCGCCTGCTGCCTCGCGCTGGACCGAGACGGGTTGGGCAGAGGC
>Ga0315280_10004938_pt1 | contig 19350 bp, 15 predicted proteins | sample YL17G06_40_MG_FD_203697 | JGI IMG/M metagenome (GOLD analysis project Ga0315280, IMG submission 203697) | Sediment microbial communities from Yellowstone Lake, YNP, Wyoming, USA - YL17G06_40 | ecosystem: Environmental > Aquatic > Freshwater > Lake > Sediment | place: USA: Wyoming | collected... | reverse complement strand
ACTTGTACTCGCGCGAAACCACCACGCCGGGCAGCTTCCCGGCCGTTTCCGCCAGTCGAATCACATCCACCTTGCCGGCGATGTTGGTGCCGCAGTGGCAGACGTAAACCCCGATTCTGACGCTGCCCTTACCGTTGCCATTCATGCCGTTTCTCTCCTGAGGTGGCAGGCTGCAGGTGGGAGGTTGCATTGAACCCCTCTGCAACCTGCAACCTGTGACTTGCCACCTAGATTGCCTCCGCCACCAGCTCGGTTAGGTCCTTGACGGCCAGCTTGCCTTCCAGGCCGGCGGTCTTGATGGCGTCGCCGAACATCACGTGGTCCTTAGGGCAGGCGACCACCAGAACCTGGACACCGTCGAGTGCGGCGGCTTCGCGCACGCGGCTCTCACTGGGCCGGGAGTGGGCCTCGCCGGTTTCCTCCATCCACACGCGCCCGCCGCCGCCCCCGCAACAGAAGCTGAAGCTGCGCGACCGCGGCATCTCCTTCACCTTCAGTCCCAGCGCCTTTAGCACGGCGCGCGGCGGCTCGTACACGCCGTTATAACGGCCCAGGTAGCACGGGTCGTGATAGGTGACGCCGTAGGAGAGGCGCCGGACCGGTTTCAGCCGGCCCTCCTGGAACATGCCGGCCAGCAGCTCCGTGTAATGCAGGATGCGATGGCGGCCGCCGTTCAGGTCCGGGTATTCGTTTTTCAGCGTGTTGTAAACGTGCGGGTCCATCGTGAACAGGTCTTTGAAGTCGGCCGCGCGCAGCACGGCCGTGTTGCGTTCCCGCAGCATCTCGAACAGCCCTTCCTCGCCCACCCGCCGCGTGTCATTGCCGGAGTTGCGCTCCGCCTCGTACAGGATGCCGTAATCGACCTCGGCGGCCTGCAGGATGCGCGCCAGCGAGCGCGTGACGGGCTGCAACGCCGGGTGGTAGCAGTGGTACTCGCCCAGGTACCACAGCCACTGCACGGGCTGCTTGCGGGCGTCCTTGGGCTTGAAATCCAGGCCCTGGGTCCAGATGGCGCGCTTGCGTTCCGATTGGCCGAAGGAGTTGCCGTAGCGCCCCAGGTTGCGCAGCGTTTCTTCCAGCCGCTTGTCCAGTTCGCCGCGCTCCACCAGGCGGCGGCGCAGGTCGATGGTGATCGATAGGTGCTCGTTGAACACCGGACAGCGGTTGGCGCAGGCGCGGCACGTGGTGCACGTCCAGAGTTCGTCGCGCGGGATCAGGCCCTCCAGCAGGCACGTCTCCTTGTCCAGCTTGCTGGCCGGCACTCCGCTCATCATCACTTTGCCGCATTGGAACAGTTGCGTCTTCAGGTTGTGGACCAACTGCCGGGGCGAGCAGGGTTCGCCAACCTGGAAGCTGGGGCAGGCGCGCTCGCAACGGCCGCACTCGGCGCAGGCGAAAGCGGCGAGCAGTTGCCGCCAGGTCAGCTCCGTCAACCGGCCGGCGCCCATGCCCCCCTCCAGCAGAACGCCCGGACGCAGCATGCCCGGGTGCTCCAGGCGGCTGAAGAACACGCTGAAGGGCGCGGCCAGCAGGTGCAGGTGCTTCGAGTACGGCAGGTACACCAGGAAGCCCAGGACCGTCAGAATGTGCACCCACCAGCACAAATAGTAGAGCCCGGTGGCGTGCGCCACCAACGCCGGGTGGCCGCTGAAAACGCCGGCCAGCCAGTTGCCGAAGGGTACCCAGACGGATTCCTGTGGCGGGGTCGCCGCCGCGGCTGCCTGCCCGTGAGCGGCCGCCAGCGCCGCCCCTACCGACACTTGGCGAAACGCTTCGGCAAACAGGAAGGTAACCATCAGCGAGGCGATCAGCGAGTTCACCACCGTCGCGTCTATGGTGCGCTGCAGCCCGGCGGGCCGAAGAATGAACCGCCGGAAGGAAGAGACCGCCAGGCCGGCCAGCACCAGCACGCCAAACACATCTACCACCGGCGCCAGAAAGCGGTTCTCGTCCACCGTCGGCAGGTGCAGGAAGGGAAGCAGTCCCGACAGCAGCATGCTGTTGGTGGACAGCAGGAACATCAGGAAGCCGTAAAAGATGAGCAGGTGGGGCACGCCGACCAGCGGCTCTTCCAGCATGCGGCGCTGCCCCAGGACGTAGACCACCACGCGCCAGATGCGTTGCGGAATGCGGTCGAAGCGGTTCTCGTAGCGGCCCAGCAGCAGCAGGCGAATCAGCGTGGTGATGCGCCAGGCGAAAATCGCGACCGCCGCCAGAAATACCACCCACAGGACGGCCCAGCCCGGCACCGGACCGAATCTGATCAGCGTTGGCATCATTGTCGTAAAGCCCGCCTCTCGCGGGCGAAGGTCACTCCGCTATTAGCTGTCAGCTTTCAGCCGTCAGCTTCCAGCCTCAGCCGCCGACTGGCAAACGGCGCCTCGCTGCCGCAACTGATGGCTGAAAGCTGATGGCTGACAGCTTGTTGCTTCAGCCCGAGGCCGCCCGAATCTGCTCCGTCAGCAGAGGTATGATTTCCACGGCATCAGCCACCGCCCCGTAATGGGCCAGGCCGAAAATGGGCGCCTTGGCGTCGGTGTTGACGGCGATGATCAGTTCCGACTGCTTCATACCTTCAACGTGCTCCGGCGCGCCGCTAATCCCCAGCGCCAGGTAGAGCTTGGGCTTCACGGTTACGCCCGACTTGCCGACCTGCCGGGTCAGCGGCAGCCAGCCCTGGTCGATGACCGGCCGGGAGGCGCAAACGGCGCCGCCCAACGTTTCGGCCAACTCCTCGGCCAGCGGGATGTTGTCGGCGTTCTGGATGCCGCGCCCGACGGCAACCAGCAGGGGAACCTTGGAGACGTCCAGGTCGCCGGGGGGCGGCTCGATCAACTTCCGGAACGTGGTGCGCGGGGCCGGCGGCGCCGCCAGCCGAAGCACCTCCGGCGCGCCAGCCGCCTTGCCCGGTTCCGCCGGAAAGCTTCCAGGCACAACCGCCACCAACGCGGTGGTTTCGGGGACTGCGTACTCGGCAAAAATCTTGCCCCCGTACAACTGGCTGATAGCCACCATGCGGCCCTCGCGGACCTGGATGGCGGTGCAGTTATCAAAACAGGGCAGGGCGACCCGCACCGATAGCGGCCCGATCAGGTCCAGCCCCACCGAGGTGCTGCCCAGCAACACCAGGCGCGGGCCGGCCTGCTTGACGCGCTCGGCGATCACCGCTTCGTAAGTTTCGGGAACGAAGTGTTCCAGCAGCGGGTGGTCGGCGACGCTCAGCCGGTCGGCCGCGCCAAGCTGCGCGGCCAGCGGCTCGACCTGGTGGCCCAGAAGCACCACTTCCACTTTTCCGCCCAGTTGCCCGGCCAGCTCGCGGGCCTTGCCGAGCAATTCGAGCGTGATCTGGTTCAGAGTCCCCCGGAAGTGCTCGCCGATAACCATTACGTCGTTGGTCATAGCTCATTCCTCTAAGGGCGTCCAAGGTCCAAAGTCCAAGGTCGCTTGCATCTCGACGTTGGACGTTGAACGTTGGACGACCTCACTTCAACAAATGCCGTTCGGCCAGCAGCCCGGCGATCTGCTTGGCCAGTTCCTCCGGCGTTCCTTGCAGCATCGAGGCGCCGGCGCCTTCCTCGGGTTTGAACAGCCGCTCGACGGCGATGGGTTGCGCTTCCGGCGCCTCTACGGCTTGCTCGCCAATCTTGGCGGTTTTCATCACCTGCCGCAGCCGGCTCACTGGAACGTAACGGGGCGGCTGTTCCGCCGATTGAATGCCGAGCACCGCCGGCAGCTTCACTTCCAGTTCGGTGACAAAGCCGCCGGGGAACTCCTTCTGGACGATCACCGTCTCGCCGCCGGGCCCGGTCGCTACCTTGCGGATCAGGCCGACGTAGGGAAGCTCGAGCAGCCCGGCCAGCAGCCCGCCCAGCGAGCCGTCCAGGTCGTCAATGGCGCGGACGCCGGTTACGATCAGGTCGAAGTTCTGCGGGCGCAGCACGCCTGCGAACAGTCCCGCCAGCGCATGGCTACTGGGGGCCGCCTCCAGGCCGGCGGCCACCAGCGTCACGCGCTCGGCGCCCTTGGCCACCGCCGTGGTCAGGCTATCCCGCGCCTCGCCCATGTCCAAGGAGAACACATCCACGCTGGCGCCGGTCCGCTCCCGGATGAGCAGCGCCTGTTCCAGCGCGTGGTCATCGGCCTCGCTGATGATGTAGCGCAGCGAATCCTGATCCAGGGCTTTCCCGCCGGCGTCAATCTCCAGCCCTTCCACGAGGTCGGGCACCTGCTTGATCAAAACGGCGATCTTCATTGGCGGCTCTCTCTTCGGGGTCCAAGGGCCGATCAGCCTTGGACCTTAGACTTTGGACTTTGGACCCTTAGACCAATTCCATTGATTCGGCCAGCAACTCGATAATGTCGCGCACCGCCAGCTTGCCTTCGTGCCCGGTCAGCTTGACGGCGTCCTCGAAGCGGGCAGGCTCGAACGGACAGGCGGTCGCCAGGATTTGGGCGCCGGTGGCCGCCGCCTGCTGAACGCGCCGGTCGGCCAGCCGGTCCTTCGCCTGTTCCTGGATGTAGCGGTCCAGGTAGGTGGTGGTTCCGCCGCCGCCGCAGCACAAAGCCGATTCGCGGTTTTGCGCCATTTCCGCCAGCTTCACGCCCGGCAGCGCCTTCAGCAGCGCCCGCGGCTCCTCGTAATGCGACGTTTTCCGCCCCAGGCAGCAGGAATCGTGATAGGTGGCCATCACGTTCAGTTTCTTCTTGAGCAGGGGCTTGAGCTGTGGCAGCCGCTCGGCCAGGAACTCCACGTAGTGTTTGGTCCGGTAGTTGCCGCCTAGGCTGGGGTAAACGTAGCGCAGGGTCCGGTAGGAATGCGGATCGGTCATCAAGATCTCCCGGAACTGGTACTTCTTCAGGGTCTCGATGTTGCGTTCGACCAGCATCTCGAACAGGCCATGTTCGCCGGCCAGCCACTCGCAGTCGCCGATGCAGCGCTCCTCGTGGCCCAAAATGGCGAAATCCACGCCCAGCGCGGTCAGGATGCGGGCCAGCAGCCGGGAGATCTGCTGCCCGCGCGCCTCAAACGACGGGTAGCACTCCACGATCCACAGCACCTCGACCGGGCGGCGCAACTGCGAGATGATGGGCACCGGGACGCCGGCCGTCTTGGCCCAGTCGGCGCGCTTCTTTGGAGAAGTGCCCATGGGGTTGCCGTAGGAATACGTGTTCTGCAGCGCCTTCTGCAGGTCCGGATCGGGGATCTTGCCGGTGGCCATCACCGCCGCGCGCAGCGAGGGGAACAACCCGTCGGTGATCGGCAGCCCGCTGGGACAGCGCGCCGAGCAGGTGTGGCAGGAAACGCACAACCAGGGCGTGTTGCTCGAAACCACCTGGTCGATGCCCCCGTCCAGCAGTAGCTTGACGGCCTTGCGCGGCGGAAACTGCATCACTTCGCCCATCGGGCAGGAGCCGCTGCAGACGCCGCACTGCAAGCAGGCACGAAACTTGTCTGGGGCGCCGGCGATCTCCGGGAACAGCGGACCCGGCACTTCCGGAATCGGCGGGGTTCGCAAAGTGGCCATCGCGGCCTCCTCTTTCCACACCTATCTTGGGCAACAGAGTGCACGTCCGCTTCCAAGAGGAGGGGTAACGAGAGCGTCATCCAGACGGGTCAGACTCCGACAGATCACGCCCAAGCCGGGTGTGATTCCTCAATGGACTGGGTGCGGACAAGCGGTGTGGATAGCGCGCTGTTGTGTTTTTCTGCGGCCCCCCGGTGGCGGCGGGACAGCTTGTCCGGCCCGACCGTGCAATCGCAACGTGGCTATTGGAGAATATCACAGATCGCCCCGGCGGCCCTCTGCCGCCGCTGCTTCTCCGATGGTCGCCGATTCGGCCAGCGAGACGGTTCTGCCGGCATCTATTCCGCTCCGTTGGGCTATTTTCCAGGTTTGTGCGCGAGTCTGCTCCATTATCTATAAATCAAGAGCAAATCAGCCGTGATTCCGGCTCACTCATACCGGAAATTGAGGATGAGCACGTGGTGGCTCTCGACCGGCTGGCCGTTCAGCTTCATGGGCACGTACTTCCAGGTCTGGCAGGCGGCGACGGCCTCCTTTTCCAGATCGGGGTCGGGCGATTCCAGGGCGATGATGTCGGCCAGGGTTCCATCGGTTCTCACGGTGGCGTGGAGCACCACCGTGCCGCTGGCGCCACGGTTCAGGGCCGCCTCCGGCCATGCCGGCATCCGCCCGCTCAGCCGCTTTAGGCCCTCCACCTTGCCGCCGCGGCGGTAGCTCTGGACTGCGGCCGGCGGCGGCGCGGCCCGCCGGTCCTGGGTGATGGAGATCTCACTCTCGGCCCGCGCGATGTTCAGGGCGGCATAGACGTGCGCGCTCTGGTTCTCCTTCAGCGCTACCATTTGCTGGAAGAGCTGAAACCACGGTTGCTTCACCTGAACCTGGTACTTTCCCGGTTCCAGCTCCTTAAACGAGAACTCGCCGGTCTCGCCGGATATCGTCTCGGTAATCTTGTTGAAGTTCTCCAGCAGGACCACCTGCACGCCGCTTATCACCGCCCCTGTCGTGTCATAGACCCGGCCGGAAATGGTTTGCGCTGGCGCCGCGCTGGCGAGAAAGGCTAACAGCAGAACAAAAATAAATCGCATGAAAACCGCCTCCGTTTTTTGCGTTATAGACTCCGGGGTGCGGCCAATTGTTCCGGACTCACCACGGATGAACACGGATGAACACGGATAAACCCGGACCAGCATAGCCGGAACCAACAGAGCCGCGAGTGCAAGACGGGGGCCGGCGAGCCCGAATTCGGGCGAGACGCCCAATGTCACCTACTTTTGTGAGTCGCGAAGCGACGATTGAGCTTAGCCCGGCCTTTCAAGGCCGGGGAGAGTTGGTTTTAGGGCATCCCGTCGCGAAGCGACGGGATGAAGCCAACCTCAGCCGTCGCTTCGCGACTTATTGTCCTATCTGCCGTTACCCGGCCTTGAAAGGCCGGGCTACTTTCGTGCGCCGCTTCGCGGCTTTACCTCCCGGCAGCGAAAAGTAAGTGAGATTGGGCGTCCCGCCGGCCCCTGGTCGGCCGTGCATTTCGCTGCTAAAGGAACAACGAATGGTACGACTGCTACGCGGAGGGGGCCGAACATCGAGAGCGCCGGCGATTCCACCGGGCGAGGTGTAGGATATGCTGGAAGCGGAGAGAGATGGTGAGCGGGGGAATAGCGGGGGCGATCCCGGCGCTGGCGCTTTTGGTTGGAGCGGCCGGCGCACAAATAGGAATGCCGAGCGTAGAGTTTCGGCGCGTCGGTAGTGAGCGCATCGACCCCAACTTCGGCGTCTCGTTCAAGCTGTTGCCGCGTTGGAAGATAGAAAAGGCGGGCCGCTGGAACGATGACGGCGAGCTGGCGACCACGGTGTCGCTGCACGACCCGCAAAAGGAAGCCTTCGCTGCTTTGTACTGCCGGCTGTTCAGAAGCGGGGAGACGAGGACGCCCCAGGAGATCGACCGGCTTTTGCTGGCCGGCGTCGATGCCAAGATTTCGCAGCGGGTGCGCCAGGGACTGGTGGATTACCGCATCCGCCCGAAAAGCTGCGAACCGCGCACTATTGGCGGGCGCCGGGCGCTGAGTTGCGTCGAGGATTACACCGAGAAGAATCGAAACATGGCCGAGCACCTCACTTGGGTGCGCACCGAAGTCAGTCCTGCGCTTTTTTTCACCCGCATGCCCGCCGAGAAACTCAATGCCTTCCGGGAGCGCTTCAACCCCACCATCGAGTCGCTCCGCATCCCCTAGCGCGGTAGCTGCAAGAAAGGGATCGTGCCCCTGGCGTGACTCGAACACGCGGCACACGGTTTAGGAAACCGTTGCTCTATCCTGCTGAGCTACAGGGGCACAAAGCGGCAAAGCCACAATCAAACACGATCCGCGGGTTGCGCGGATTTCCCGGCCCCCGGAGGGGGCGGCAGATTACAGCCCATAGCGTAAGCTATGGGATTATTCGCAAGCGCCATACAAGCCCCGGCAGGGGCGGAAGAGCAGGCCGGCTACCGATCTCTTCCGCGCCTTGCGGGGCTGGCCCTGGAAGAGTCTTCGCGGCCTGCAAGCGATATCGAACGTTGATCGCACAGGCGCATGCCGAAGATCGCTACCCGAATCCATCCCCTCTTCATTTTACCCCGAAAGCGTTCACCGCGCGCCGGGGCGTGCGGTCAGATCCGGCTTGCCGGTGCTGGACGGGGAGGGTATAAGTTGACGCTGGGCAAGGGAGCTGGCTGACGGCTATGCCGCTTCGATGTGCGGAATTGCTTTGCAGCGGCAAAGCCGCTTGCCTGGCGCACGAAACACTTGGTGGTGCATGGTGATGCTACGCAGAGCAATTATCGTTCTGGCCATTGCGGTCGCGGTGTTGCCCACGGCCGAGGCGGGCGAAAGCAGCGCCGCCCGCCACGGCGGGTTGGCGGGGTCGGTAACCATCTACCGCGACACGTATGGCGTGCCGCACATCTACGGATCGACCGATGCCAGCGTGGTTTTTGGCCTGATGTACGCCCAGGCCGAGGACAACTTCTGGCAACTCGAGGAAGATTACATCCATGGGCTGGGGCGCGCGGCGGAGCTGTACGGAGAGAAGGACCTGGTGGCCCAATTGTTGTACCGGGCGTTCGAGGTGGACCGGAAGGCGAAGGAGGAATACCAGCAGGCGCCGCCGGCGCTACGGGCGCTGTGCGATGCCTTTGCCGCCGGAGTTAACTACTACCTGGAAACCCACCCCGAGGTGAAGCCGCGGCTGCTGGCGCGCTTCGAGCCCTGGTTCATCTTCGCTTTCGAGCGCGGCGTGCCCTGGAGCGCGCTGGCTGCGGCCGGGGTCAAGCCGGATGAAGTGCGCGCGGCAATGCCCGAAATAGGGTCCAAGGGTCCCAAGGTCCAAGGGTCCAAGGTCGGTACGCAAGACCGGACGCCGCAGGCAGCGCCCCTACATTACGACAATATGGGCGAGCCTGAAGAGGAAGGCTCGAACATGTGGGCTATCAGCCCCGCCCGTAGCGCCACCGGCCGGGCCATGCTGCTGAGCAACCCCCACGTCGGTTTCTTCGGCGGCGGGCAACGCTACGAGGCCCACTTGCACAGCAAGCAGGGGCTGAACGTTTCCGGCTTCGCTATCCTCGGCACCCCCTACATCCGCTCGGGCCACAACGAGTTCCTCGGCTGGAGCCACACCAACAACTATGCCGACACCGCGGACATCTACGCCGAGAAGTTCGACGACCCGAACAACCCGCTGGCCTACCGCTACGGCGACGGCCATCGCGCGGCCACGGAATGGACCGACGAGGTCCGCATCAAGACCGACAAGGGCATGGAGACCAGGTGCTTCCGCTTCCGCAAGACGCATCACGGGCCGGTCGTGGCCATCAAGGACGGGCAGGCGCTGGCGCTGCGTATCTCGGCGCTGGACGAAGGCGGCAAATTCGCGCAGCGCTGGGCGATGGCGAAGGCGCGCTCGCTGGCGCAGTTCCGGGAGGCGCTTGCGCGGCGCGCGCTCACCGGCTCCAACACCATTTACGCCGACCGCAAGGGCAACATCTCTTACGTGCACGGCAACGCCATCCCCCGGCGCGCGGCGAAATTCGACTGGTCGAAGCCCGTCGATGGCGGCAACCCGGAGACAGAATGGCAGGGCTACCACGCCTTCGACGAATTGCCGCAGCTCACGAACCCGAAAACGGGCTTTCTTCAGAACTGCAACTCCACCCCGTTCATGACCACGGCCGAGGGCAACCCCAACAAGTCCGATTTCCCGGCCTACATGGCGCCGGAACAGGACACACCGCGCGCTCGCCGCTCGCGCCAGATCCTGTCGGGCACGGCGAAATTCACCTTCGAGGAATGGGCCCGGGCGGCGCTCGACACTACGGTGGAAACGGCCGAAAACCAGGTGGCCCTGCTGGCCCAGGAATGGGAGCAGGCGCGGACGGCGGACGCGGCCTGGGCCGCGCGGGTGGCCGAAGCAGTTGCGGAGTTGCGGGCTTGGGACCGCGTCAGCAGGAACACCTCCGTGGCCACGACGCTCTACGTGCGCTGGCAGGAGATGGTCCTGCGCGGCCGACGCTCGCAGAGCGGCGGCGCTGAGAAGAAGGCGGACGACGAGCCGTTCTCGAATCTCCGGGCGCTGGAAAGCGTGATGAAGGCTCTGGAAACGGATTTCGGCAACTGGCGCGTGCCCTGGGGTGAACTGAACCGCCTGCAGCGCATCCACACCAGCGGAACCCTGGAGCAGTTCAGCGACGAGCGGGCCAGCGTTCCCGTGCCGGGCGCTCCGGGAACGCTGGGGGTGCTCTTCAGCTTCGTGCCCCGTCCGGAGGCCGGCGCCAAGCGCCGCTACGGCGTCAGCGGCAATTCATACGTGAGCGTGGTGGAGTTCGGCAAGAAAGTGCGTGCGCGGTCGCTGCTGGTGTTTGGGGAGAGCGCCGACCCGAAATCACCGCACTTCTTTGACCAGGCGCAGCTTTATTCCGAGCAGCAGTTGAAGCCGGCCTGGTTTGAGCTGGCGGAAATCAAGAAGCACCTGGAGCGGGCCTACCATCCGGGGCAGGCAGGAGGCAGCAGGCGGGAGGCGGTAGGCAGAAGGCGGAAAGCAGAAGGCGGAAGGCAGAAGGCGGAAAGCAGAAGGCAGAACGCGGAAGGCAGGGGGCAGGAGGCTGGGCGCTTAACGGTCTACAGCCCACAGCCTGTAACTTACAGCCCGGCCCCTGCGCTGCGGGACTGGCCGAGTCGGAAGGCGTTGACGAAGCGGCGGAATTCGGCGGTCATTTCCGGCGGGACAAGCTCGAAGCGCACGCCGACGCCGGTGTTGTTCGCGTAGACGGCGAAGCCGCGCACGTCGAAGACTCTTTGCTCTCCGGGCAGAGAGAAGGAGACGTGGTAGCGCTGCCCGATTTCCAGCGCTTGAGGCGAAGACACCAGCATTCCGTATTCATTGAATTGCCGCGCGGTGGCTCGGATGACCTTGTCGCCGTGTCGCAGGGTAAGCTCCCAGTCCACCGGAATGCGCATGCTGCGCCGTCGTTCCATTCCCATTCCCCCGGGTGTGCATATTCTGCGCGCATCGCGCGGTTTAGGCAAGCGCAATCTGGCCGCAGGGCGACGCAAAAGGGCTGACGGCCGACGAAAAAGCCGACAGCCGAAAGCCGTGAGCCGACAGCCGGCGACTTTTCTCTACAAACCGGAGAGGCGGGGCGCGCGGCCCGCCATCTTCTTTTCCAGGCGGGCGACGCGGCGCTGCCAGGCGTCAGCCACTTCAGGTAGCGAGGCAGCGGAAAGCCCCAGGCGCGCGGCTTCCAGGGCGCGCGGGTAGTCGCGGGTGCGGTGCTCGTAGTACTTGGCCAGCTCCTCGAGCGCGCCCAGCCGCCAGGCGGCCGGGCCCGTGGAGAGATCGGTCCAGATGGCGCCGGCCTGCTCGAAATCGCGAGCGCGCTTGTACAAGGCTGCCAGCTCGGCGCGCGCCTTCCAGTCCACGGCTTCGGGCAATCCCGCGGCCAGGGCGCGCCGGTAGAGGCGGCGTGCCGGCTCGTGGTTGCCTACACGCGCCACCCACGCAGCCAGGCTGTAAAGGTCCAGCGGGTGCGCCAGCGGCGCCGCTTCCGGATCGCCGACCGCGGCCAGCACCAGCGCCGTCAGGCAGGCCAGCGTCACAATGTCCATGACGTTGTGGTGGAGGATGGGGACCAGCTTCAGGGCGTTGTGGGTGCGCAGGTAATCAAAATAGAAGTAGGGGATCAGCTCGCCCGGCAGGTCGCCTTCGCGCTCGAACCCCAGTACCGCTGATTCCAGCTCCACCAGCCGGCAAGAGGACAGGCGCAGGCGGAACAGGCGGCGGGCGCTGTGCAGCAGGTCCAGGTGCTCCAGGCGGGCGTGTGCGGGACGGCGGCGCGCCAGAAGAAACCGCGTCTCCAACAGCGGCGCGTCGAAGACCTTGCCATTGTAAGTGACCAACACGTCGAAGTTGGCCAGGTGCGCGCTCAGGGCATCCAGCAGGGCCGGCTCTTCGGCGTAGTCGCGCATCAGGAACTGGCGGACGCGGAAGTCGCAGCCCTCGACGGCGCCGACACCAACCAGGAAGCAATAGGTGCCCGTTCCGCCGGCCAGCCCCGTCGTCTCCGTATCCAGGAAGGCCCAGCGCGCGGGACCCGACTTCAGCCCCAGCGGCGCGCCGTTCATCTCCGCCAGCGCCGAAATCTCCGCATTGCCGTGGCGCCGATGGAACTCGTAAGTGCGCGAAGTGTAGAAGCAGGTGGCGCCGGAAAACTGCAGGATTTCGCCGGAGACCAGCTCCTCTATTCCCTGGGGAGAGAGTCCGGCGGGGCCGATTGCGGAACCGGCATCAGGCTCCACGCCGCCCGGCGCTGCCTCCCGCACCGATTGCGCGAGGGCCAAGTCGCGGCCGGCGCGCGTCTGCCAGCGGCGCTGTTCCTCGGCCGCCGCCGCGGCCGGGCCCTCGCGCCACTTGCGGTCGATGCGCGCGATTTTGCGCCGCAGCCTGTCGAGGTCGCTGCTCATCGGAATAATGAAGAGTTAAAAGTTAAGAGTTAAAAGGTCGCTTCGCCGTCAACTCTTAACTCATAACTCTTAACTGCGCCAGGATGGCCAGCGCGATCTGCTTGCCGCGCCCGCCCACTTCGCCCGCCGGGCCGACGCACGACGGGCAGCCCGATTCACACGGGCAGTGCTCCACCAGCTTGGCGGCCTGTTCCAGCAGGCGGTGGTGCAGCTCGAACAGCGGCTCGCTCAGCCCGATGCCGCCCGGGTAGTTATCGAAAAGGTACACGTTGGGGGCGTATGTGGTCTGGCTGGTGTTGCCGATGGCCAGCCCGATGTCGCGGCGATCGCACATCACCAGCAGGCTGGCCATGGCCTGCAGCGCCTTGCCGAACCCCAGCACGCCGCCCTGCCGCTCCGACAGCGGGAAGGGCAGCGAGTCCATGAACTCCGGCTCCAGCGCGAGCCAGTAGGAAGTGGTGTGCATTTCCTGCTCGGGCATGGTCAGCTCGCCCGAGCCCACGTTCTCCAGGGTGTAGAACTTGATCTTCTTGAAGCCCACCACCTGGGTGTTCACCTGGACTTCGCCGTGAGCGCGTGCGGCAATAGGGGCCCCAGGCTCCAGGCTGCGGGCCCCAGGGGAGTCACTTCCTGGAGCCTCCTGTGGCCTGGAGCCTGGGGCCTGGATCTCCGCGCGGTTGAACTCCTCGAGGATTTTTACCTGGGTGTAGGAGATGGCGTCGGTGAAGTAATCGACGTCCACCGATCTTACGTAGGCCTTGCGCTCCTTGTAATCGAAGCGCTCGACGTGATACTGCCGGCCCTCGTGCAGGTAGATGGCCTTTTCGTGGACCATGGTGAGGGCGCTGGTGAAGTCCACTTCGCCGATCACCCGCGGCTCTGCGGTGGTATCGACGATCACGAAGTTGTCCGAGGTAACGGCGCGCAGGCTGATGGCGTCGGCCGGGTAGGAATCACTGGACCAGTGCCAGGCATCGCCGGAGCGGTGCAGGAAGCCGGTCTCCTCCAGAAACCCGCACAGCTCCGGCAGGTTCACGGCGCCAAACTTGTCCTCGGGCCGCAAGGGCATTTCAAACGCCGCGCACTTCAGGTGGCTGATCAGGAGCTCCAAGTTGTCGGGCTGAACGTAGCCGTGCTCGGGCGAGTTGCCGAAGAAGTACTCGGGGTTCTGGATAATGAACTGGTCCAGGGGCGCGCTGGAGGCGATCATGACGGCGGCCGCGGTGCCGCTGCGGCGGCCGGCGCGCCCGGCGCGCTGCCAGGTGGCGGCGATGGTGCCCGGGTAGCCGGCCAGCAGCGCCACGTCGAGCGAGCCGATATCAATGCCCAGCTCCAGCGCGTTGGTGGTGACCACGGCGCGCACCAGCCCTTCCCGCAGCGCCCGCTCGATGCCGCGCCGCTCTTCCGGCAGGTAGCCGCCTCGATAGCCGCGCACCATCTCGGGACTCCACGCGCCCTGGTCGCTCCACACCTCGACCGCCTGGCCGGCGCGGCCGAAGCGCGCGTGCGGCGCCTTTTCGCAGGCGTCCTTCAGATAGGTGACCAGGATTTCGGTGATCAGGCGGCTGTTGGCGAAAACGATCACCTGCAAGCCGCGGGCCAGGAAATTCAGCGCCACCTGGCGCGTCTCATTCACGTAGGAGCGGCGGATGCCGAGCTGGCGGTTGACTACCGGCGGGTTGTAGAACAGGAAGAACTTCTCGCCCGAGGGCGCGCCGCTTTCCCCAACCACCTCCACCGGCTGCTCGATCAGCGCCGAGGCCAGCGGCCCCGGGTTGGCGATGGTGGCCGAGGAGCAGATGAACTGCGGCCGCACCCCGTAAAATTCGGCGATGCGCTTCAGCCGGCGCAGCACGTTGGCCACGTGGCTGCCGAACACCCCGCGGTAGGTGTGCAGCTCGTCCAGCACCACGCAGCGCAGGTTCTCGAACAGCGCCGCCCAGCGCGTGTGGTGCGGCAGGATGCCGGTGTGCAGCATGTCGGGGTTGGTGATGACCACATTGGCGCGGCCGCGGATGGCGCGGCGCGCGTCCTGCGGCGTGTCCCCGTCGTAGACGAACGACTTCAGCTCCGTCTCCGGCCCCAGCTCGTCGATGGTGGAGTTCAGCTCCTCCATCTGGTCGCGCGACAGGGCCTTGGTGGGGAACAGGTAGATGGCGCGGGCGCCGGGGTCTTCCAGCAGCCGGTTCAGCACCGGCAGGTTGTAGCAGAGCGTCTTGCCGCTGGCCGTCGGGGTCACTACCACGACGTTGCGACCGGCGTGCACGGCTTCCAGCGCGGCCGCCTGGTGGGAGTAGAGTCGCGCGATGCCGCGCCGCCGCAGCGCCTCGGCCAGCCGCGGGTGCAGCCAGGCGGGAAAATCGGCCCAGCGCGCCTCGCGGGCAGGGAAGTAGCGGATGGCGGTGAGGCACTCGCCGCCGGCCGCCCGCCGCTCCAAGTCGCGCACCGCCGTGTGTATCAGGTTCGATTCGATGGCCTTGCTTTCCATTCGCCTTTTCTTCGCCTACAAATGTATCACATCCACAAAGACACGAAGGACACAAAGATTCACAAAGAGTCACTCGTTTATGGCCGTGGTGTTCTTCGTGGCCTTGTGGTTTTCGCTAATGGCGCGCAGGCGGTGGCGGGCCATGGCCAGCGCCGCCAGGCTCATGCCGTCGCGGAAGCGGTTGGCAGCGATCATCCTCTCCAGCTCCGGCCGGCTCACGGCCCGCACGGTGATCTGCTCGCTGTGCTCCAGTTGTTGCGACTCCAGGCGCAGGCCGGTGGCCAGGAAGACGTGACACCATTCGCTGCTCAGCCCGCTGTAGACCACGAAGCGGCCCAGTTTCTCAAGCCGCCGCGCGACGTAGCCGGTCTCTTCGCGCAGCTCGCGACGGGCGGCGACGTCGGGGCGGGCTCCATCGGTTCCCCCTCCCGGCAACTGGTAATTCCAGCACCGGGTCGGATAGCGATACTCGCGCGTGACGATGATGCGCCCGTCATCGCACACCGGAACCACCATCGCCGACGGGCCGGCATGGATCACCACGTGGGAGAACTCGCGTCCCGCCGGCGTGCGCACCAGGTGCTGTTCCAGGCGCACCCAGGGGCTGTCGAAAATCTTCTTCACCTTCAGGCATTGCCAGTTGGCCATAATTGTCCCAGGTTCCAGGTCTCCTGATTCCGACCTCGAACTTGAAACCTGGAACCTGGAACTTGGAACATGGTATTAGAATAGGCGGGACATATGGAACTGCGGAAAGACCCGCTGACGCGAAGCTGGATACTGGTGGGTGACCTGGAAAGCGGCCCGGCGCAGCCAGCCCAGTGCCCGTACTGCCCGAGGCCCGGCGAAGCCGGACCGCCACCCATCTTCAGCATGCCGGCCGGTGACTCGAGCCACGGGCCTTGGGGTACGCGCGTGCTTCCGCACCCGGATCCGCTCTATCGGATCGAAGGCGAGGCGCAGCGCGCCGCTGTGGGCATGTATGACCGCATGCGGACCGTGGGGGCGCACGAGATCATCATCGAGAATCCCGACCACAACCGCCTGCTGTGGGTGGCTTCCGACGAGGAGGTGGAGCGGGTGATGCTCACCTGGGCCCACCGCATCGAAGACCTGAAGCGCGATCCCCGGTTCCGCTACATCTGCGTCTTCAAAAACTACGGGGCCGAAGCGGGCGAAGAGATTGCCCACACCTGCTCAGAGCTGACCGCCACGACCTTCATCCCGCGGCGCCTGGTCTACGAGTTGCGCGCCTGCAAGGATTACTACCAGATGAAGGAGCGCTGCGTTTTCTGCGACGTCCTGCGCCAGGAGGAGAAGCAGGAGACGCGGCTGATCGAGCAAACGCCGAACTTCCTGGCGCTGTGCCCGTTCGCGCCGCGCGTGCCGTATGAATTCTGGCTGCTGCCGCGGTATCACCATGCTTCCTACGAAGCAGACGTGCTGCGTTCGTCGTTGGTGCGGGAAGCGGCGGGACTGCTGCGGCGTTCGCTGGCCCGCCTGGTGCGCCTGACCGACGCCTTCCACCTGGTGCTGCATACCATTCCCAACGCCGCCGCCCGCCTCACCCAGGACGCCAAGTGGGTGACCCTCTCCGACGACTACCACTGGCACTTTGAGGTGCTGCCCCTGGTGCCCAAGCGGGTCAAGTCTTACAGCATCAAGGAGGTGTATTTTTGCCCGCTGAGCCCGGAGCGGGCGGCGGCTCTTCTGCGCGATGCGCCTGGCACGACCGAGCCACGCGGCGTGCAGTCGGAGATCCGTTAGGGAGAAGCCAGGAGTCCGGAGGAATTGCGGATTGGGGATTGCGGATTTCAAACAATAAGCTCGTCAGGAGGCGGAAAGCAGGGGCAGGAAACAAGAGAAGCGGGCCTCACTCCTGGCTGTTTCTTCGGTTCTTTACGTCGGAGGGCTCGGCATCCTATGATATAGGCCGTACTAAAACGGCCTCAAGCGAAGGGAATCCAAAGGAGCACGCATGTGGAAGACTGGTAGAAAGGACGAGCCACCAATACCACCACCGCCAGCGCCCAAACCTGTGAAGGAGGTCAATCCCGTGGCGACGACGCCCATTGAACGCAAGACTTTTGAGCCGGACCGGGAAGGCCTGATCCGCAGCGGCATGGCCCACATCGGAAAGAGCGTCCTGGTAAAAGGAGAGCTGTCGGGGAGCGAGGATCTCTACATCGACGGCGAAGTCGAGGGGACCGTAGAACTGCGCGATCATAATCTGACCGTGGGACCCAACGGCCGGGTCCGCGCCAACCTGAACGCCAAAGAGATCACCGTCCAGGGGAAGGTGCAGGGAAATGTGCGGGCCAGCGACAAGATCGAGATCCGCAAGTCGGGCTCGCTGATCGGCGACATTATCACCGCCCGCATCACCATTGAAGACGGGGCCTACTTCAAGGGAAGCATCGACATCCAGAGGCCCGAGCCGGCAGGCCGTCCCGAGCCCAAGAAGTCGGAAGCAGCCGCCGTGACCCCGCCGTACGCCGGCGTGGGCATGGAGAAGAAATTGCCATAACGGCGGGATTCGACAGCTCTCACCGCGCGTGGACTGCGGGACCGAGAAGCCGTGAGAAAATCGCCCGGCCGATGACAGCCGTGCGTGTAGCGGCGACCCCGCTTGGCGGGGTCGCCATTTCAACTCGCCGGCGCGGATGGCGGTCCCGCCAAGCGGGACCGCCGCTACAGGTTTTTTCGCAGCTTCTGAGTGCTGGGCGGGGAAGCCGTGACCATCCCGGATTCCATCAAGAAACTCTTCAAGCCCGTGGGCGGTGCCGAGGGGACGTCCGAAGCGTCCGCCCCAGGCGCCCTCCGCCGCAGCAACGGCCTGCGCGAGTTCTGCCGCGAGTTGCAGGGGCAGGAGGCGCTGCGGGTGCTCGATCTCGGCGCTGCATCCCAGGCCAACATCAGCTTCTTCACCGAGCTGGGCCACAAAGTCTACGCCGAGGACATTTTTCCGGTTCTGACCACCAAGAGTTACCGCATCCGCAACGACAACGGAGACTGGCGCTTTGACGCCGACAGGTTTCTGGCCGAAAACGTGACCTACCAGATGCTGCTGTTCGATGCCGTGCTGTGCTGGGATCTGTTTGACCTGCTGGACGAGACCGCGGTGCGGCCCGTGGCCGCCCGCCTCCATCGCGTGGTGAAGCCGGGCGGCATCCTGCTGAGTTTCTTCCATACCGCCGAGCCGGGCGCTTCCGTGCCTATCTATCGCTACCGCATTCAGGGGGAGGACACGCTGGAGTTGTTGCCGCGCGGCGAACGGGTGCTGCGCCGTCCCCTGAATAACCGCAACATCGAAGTGCTGTTCAAGGAGTTTCATTCCCTCAAGTTTTTCCTTGCCCGCGATAACCTGCGTGAAGTGCTCATCGTCCGCTGAGTTGCCCGTGTCCGATGAGTTGAATAAATACCCTATAATTGCCGGCAGGTGGGTGGCCAGAGGCGGGAATGCCACTGGCTGCCCGGGGGGCGTTTGGGGCTCACAGTGGCAGGAAGGGGGGTGAAGCATGGCGCGCTTCTCCATCGGCGTAGAGTTGGCCTGGCAGGCGGCCGCGGCTGAGGCGCTCGCGGTCGGGCATGAATTCATCGAGCCGGCCCACCTCTTTATCGGGCTGTGCAGCATCGAGAAACTTCTCTCCCCTGAGGTCAAGCAAGAGCTGCAAGCGCCGGAGGCGGTGCTGGCTGAGCTGCGTGCCGAATGGGATGTGCTGGTGACGCTGTTTGCCGGGGCCGGCGCCGATCCCGCCCGGCTGCGCCGCCGGGTGCGTCAGGCCACGGGCCGGGGAGACTTCGCCGAACAGGGTCGCGGCAAGATCAGCCGCTCCGGCGCCAGCCGGGGCATCTTTGCGCAGGCGGTCGAGTTGGCGCAGCAAGCCGGGGCCTCAGCAGTGGCTTTGCCCCACCTGCTGGCCGCCTTGCTGTAAGATGAGCAGAGCGCGGTCGTCACGCTAGTCAAAGAGCAGGGCGTGGACGTGGCGGCCTTGAGAACGGCCCCCAGTCGTACTCTTCCTCTGGCGCCCGCGGCTCAGCCTGCGGCTCCGCCTGCCCCTTCGCCCGCCGGCCCGCCTGCCGGCCCGCTGGCCGGCTACGGCCGGGATCTGACTCAACTGGCGCGGGAAGGAAAAATCCACCAGTGCATCGGGCGCCGCGAGGAACTGCTGCAAATCGTCCGGACGCTGAGCCGCGCGACCAAGAACAACCCGCTGCTGCTAACCCGACTTCCACAAAACCAGGGGTGTGCGTCAAGCGATTCAATGAGTTGCGTTGATTTTCAGTGACTATGTTGACTCCCAGGTCTTGATCGGCCGCACGATGGTTTCCGGGATCCGGAGCG
>Ga0315280_10004937_pt1 | contig 19351 bp, 21 predicted proteins | sample YL17G06_40_MG_FD_203697 | JGI IMG/M metagenome (GOLD analysis project Ga0315280, IMG submission 203697) | Sediment microbial communities from Yellowstone Lake, YNP, Wyoming, USA - YL17G06_40 | ecosystem: Environmental > Aquatic > Freshwater > Lake > Sediment | place: USA: Wyoming | collected... | reverse complement strand
CACTATCGGAAGGTCAAAGACCATGCTCTCCACGAGCGGAAGACAGAATCCTTCATGCTCGCTTAAGGAAAGAAAAATATCAGAGGCGCGGTAGAGGGCATACATCTCCTCATCCGAGATATGGCCCATAAAACAAATTTCCTCAGGCTTCAGGTAGAATTCATCCGCGAGACGAATCAGGCTTTGGTAATATTTGGGAAGAGAAGTTGTTTTTCCCACTATGACGAGCCTAACCAAGGGCGAAATATATTTTTTGTAATAGAAAATGACTTTAATCAAATCTTCAATCTTTTTGTTGGGGACAATCCTTCCTACGAAGAGGACATTTGTTCTTTCGTCCCGGAAAAGATCATAGATAAAGCGGTTTATGGGCCGCTCGTACTTAGCGAAATCAACAAAAAGAGGAAAAACCTCGGCTCGTTTAAAGCCTAAAGCCAGGAGTTCCTGGCGGTTAAACTCGGAGTCAGCCAAAGCCAAATCCACATACGGGGCCAAGGATTCAAGCTCTTTACGCCCAGCCTGGCAGATACTCATCATCTCCAGGGAGTAAGGGACAAAAAACTCAGGAGGTGTGATGTTGTGATGGATGATGAATTTCTTGCTGGAAAGGTTGATCAAACCTTGGGTCAAAGGGCTGGGAAGGGCATAATGGAGAATGGTCACATCTTGGGAGCCGGGTGCGGGAAAGGAAGAAAAGGGCTTGGATTCTCCCTCGAGCTCCTTGTCACAATCCAGACGGAAAATTTCTGAAGAAAAACCCAGGGACCGAAGATACTGCTTCAGGTGAAAGGCCGTGTCGCCGATAGCATCCCCGCGGTGAAAAGCAGGGATAAACTGGTCAATTCTCATTCTTTGCTCACCCTTTCCACATGTTCGAGCAGAATCCTGCTTATGTTCTCTCTTTTGTATTTTTCTAAAGCCCGCTGCTGGGACTGGATGATTTTCTTCCTGAGCTCCCGGTCTTGAATGATCTGGTCGACGAGAGCGGCCGTCTTGAGGAAATCTTTTTCCCGGAGAATGACGCCGCCGCCATTCATCGTTTCTTCCACGGCGCCGGCTGCATAGGCTGCAACAGGAACTTTCAGGTAAAAAGCTTCGAGGAGCGGAACGCCAAATCCCTCATGCTCGCTCAGGCTCAAATAGACATCTGCCATTCTATAAAAAGAAACAAGCTCTGGGAATTCCACGTGCCCTGTGAAATGGACGTCCTTCAATTCCAGTTTATCGACTAGTCCCAACAAGCTGGCCAAATACCTTTCCCCACCTCGATAATCCCCTGCCAGGACGAGCTGGGAGTTTTTGTTGAAATATTTTTTGTAAAAGTAAAAAGTCTTGATGATCTCCTCAAATTTTTTGTTGGGAATGAGTCTCCCGACATAAAGCAGTGTCGTTTTGCCGGTTGAGTAGAGGGATTGGGTGAGAGGGTCTCCTTGGATATCAAATTTCGAAAAATCAAGCAGAATCGGAAGCACACCCGTTTGAGGATAGCCGACTTCCTCGAGCTCTTGCCGGTTGTACTCAGAATCTCCAAGAGCCAGGCTGACTTTGTCCACAAAAAGCTTGATCTCGAGCCGGCCTTTATAACACTCCCGGGCCAGGATCCGGTGGAAATCCAAAAAATATTCGTAAGGGGTGATGTTATGATAGATTATGATTTTTTTATCCGGAACGCGGAAAAACATCTTGGACACCGGCGACCCTATCGAAAAATGAAAGATGATGACATTCTGAGGAGAGCTGAATTTTTTGTATTCTCGGGAATCCCTGACATATTTAGCCAAGCGGGGGTCGTAGAACCGGATAAAAATCTCTGACTGATACCCCTTTTCCTTGAGCACTTTCTGGATTTCAAGCATTTCATCCGAAATGGCATCGCCGTAAGTTAGGGATGTTGAAAACTGGTGGACTTCCACTACTTTCTCCCTTCGAGCTCGTTCAAAATTTTCAAGTATTTATTTTCAATGATCTCCCAGGTGTAATTTTCGTTATAGTACTTCAGACCATTTTCCCCCAGGGCCTGGCGAAGCTCTTCCGAGCTAAGGAGAAGATTCAGAGCTTCTTTGAATTCCTCATAATTCTCATAAAAGAGTCCTCCGTTTGACCTGAGGCACTGTCCTTTAAGGACCTCACAGGTTGCGTTAGCCAAAACCGGCTTTTTCATGGCCCAGGCTTCAAGCGTCACCATGGAAAGGCTCTCATAGAAAGAAGGCATCATCAGGAGCAGCGCTCCGTCAATGGCATCAAATTTATCCTCTTCGGATAAAAACCCAGGATGGAGAATATCAACGTGGGAGGGGATTTTAAGGATCGTGCTCCCGACCAACAGCAATTTCACCGCTAAGCCAGTCTCTTTTTTAAATTTGAGAAAATATTCAAAAAGCTTATGACATCCTTTGTTCTCATCGATCCGTCCGACATAGATGATGTAATCCCCTGTAAGCCCACGCTTCCGGCGAAACCTCTCTCCTGAATAAGAGGAAGGGACTTCGGTCCCCACGCCGACGACATCCCCGAGAATCGTTTCATTCCGGGAAAGAGAGTTGATCATCTTCCTCTCTTCCACCGAGTTATAGATAAAAGCCTGGGGCTTTCGGAACAGATCCTTGAATATTCGAAGATGAACGACGGGATCGTGTTCCGCCGTGGGGACCAGGATGCTCTTGTGGGGAACTGCGCTTATTCCCCAGTAGGAATGGAAATAGCGGTAGCTGAAAAAGATAAAATAATCATAGTCAGCTTGGTGCTCCTTGATGTACTCAATCAGAGAAGATGATAAAGGCCCTTCTTCCTCGAGCCACCGCATCTCATCCTCTTCTCGGTGCTCATTCTCCAGGATGAAGCTTTGGATCTGGCCAAATCTTTCTGGGTTTCTAGACCTGTCGACTGAAAATCTTTTAACCGGAATGCCGTTGATAACCTCCTCGCTTTGGGGATAATGATTTTTCCAAGTGATATAATCAAAAGCCCGCGTGGTCAGCACTTCAGTCTGAACATACTTCTGCATGTGCTCGGCAACCCAGCGGCAGTGGAGCTCGGCGCCGCCGTTAATTTCCAGTCCGTATCTTTGAACCACAAAAGCGACTTTCATTTAAAGAATTCCTTTTCCAAGGCTTTTTCTTTTCTACTTAGAAATTCGAAGTCTTTCTCTATGATCCTCGCTTTGAGTTTCAAATTTTCCTCTTCGATTCTGAGCTTGCTGAGCTCAACCACAAGGTTGTGAGAGAGGTTGTGGAGAAGCTTAATGTATTCGAGGGCCCGGTCATAGCGGATATTTGCCTTCTCGTTGACATCATCAATCCTCAGGTGGGTCTTCTCGCTGACCTCGTCGATCCTTTCGTGAGTGGTCTTGCTGACATAGTCCAGCCGGGCATTCACGGTGTCGTTCACCTCATCAATCCTCAGGTGGGTCTTCTCACCGACCTCGTCGATCCTTTCGTGAGTGGTCTTGCTGACATAGTCCAGCCGGGTATTCAGGGTATCATTGACCAGGTCTAACCGTTTTTCGCCAATTCCGATGTTTTCACTGAGTTTCCGGAGCTCGTAATCCATCCGCGCGTTGAGATACTCCAATCTTTGATTGGTTTGATGTAGCTTCCGAACCGTCTCCATCAGCTCCTGATGAACCGGCAAAGCTAAAAGCTTTTGAGCCGGGGCGAAAGGTTTCATGATTTTCAAAAGGATTTTTTTGATCTTCCCTTTGAGACCCAGTGCCTGAGGTTCCATCTCTGGCTCAGGCGGAAAAGGAGGAGGCGAGAAGGGTACAGGCGATTCTGAAGGAGCCTGCTCGGCTGGAGCTTCGGTTCTTTTCTTGGCGATCTTCTTTTTTATTTGGTCCATGATGTCTGCCACATCTATCTTCTCATAATCGATCTTGATGGAATCATCCTTATTGATCTCTTCTTTATTTTCTTTCTCCATACAGATCTCCTTTTAAAAGGGGAAATCTCTTCTTTTATCAATCTTCCTTGTTAAACATCTTGTCTTCATAGACACTCTGAACATCTTGAATATCGGGAAGAGGATGAAGTCTCATCTCCTCGATTTCGCGAATCTCTCGTTCCGTGAAAATGCCAAGCTTCATTTTCTCGGCGATTCTCTTCTCAATCTCCTCTAATATCTTTTTTTGAGTCTCCTCTTTCAGGCATTTGATGTCTAAAAAATCTTGCATTTTGATTCTCCTTTGCCCCCTGGGTGTTTTTATCGGATTTAACCGAGGGCACGGATCATCCTCTAGATTATAAAGTTCGAGGGAAGGAGTCAAGGGAGGAGGAGGATGAGGAGAGAAATTTGAAATGGAGAGTCCGCTGTGGTAAATAAACATAAAGGAAGGAAAAAACCATGACCGAAATAAGAAAAAGAATCCGCATCGGAGTTATCGGCGGGAGTAAGCCCGGCCAAGAGGCGCGAGAGACGGCTTTTGAGGTTGGCCGCTTGATCGCCGAGAATGGAGCCATCCTTGTCTGCGGAGGCCTCAGCGGGGTCATGGAAGCTGCTTCACGCGGAGCCAAAAAGGCCGGAGGGTTGACGGTCGGCATCTTGCCTGGAAACAATCCTTCGGATGCAAATCTCTATATTGATATTCCCATTGCCACAGGAATGGGTTACAGCCGGAATTCATTGGTTGCCATGAATTCAGATATCTTGATAGCTATTAACGGTGAGTACGGCACCCTGAGCGAAATTGCCTACGGGATCATTTATGGGAGAAAAGTGATTGGCCTGGGCACCTGGGACATCCAGGGCGTTATCCCTGCCGAGTCGGCAGCGACAGCCGTAAAATTGGCACTCGGCTCATTAGAAAATCCGTGAAATGTAAAATGTGAAATGTAAAAAAAATAAGAGTATCAAAAACAAAATAATGAAATATTTATCATCTTGCATTTTGCGTTATACGTTTTGCATTTCACATTATTCTGCTCCCGGCTCACTACTCACTACTCACTACTCACTAATTTAGCATGGATAATTATAAGTTGGTTCTCAGCTATGACGGAACGGATTTTCACGGCTGGCAGCGCCAGCCTAACAAAAGGACAGTCCAGGGCGCTCTAGAAGAAGCCCTCTTCCGATTGACCGGGAAAAAAATAACAGTTGTTGGGGCGGGGCGAACAGACGCCGGCGTCCATGCCCAAGGCCAGGTGGCAAACTTCAAAGCCATTCTCAAGCTTGACAAGGAAGAACTCCTTCGAGCATTGAACTCGCTTCTTCCGGTGGACGTTCATATCCCCTCCCTTGAAAAAACAGATTTGAATTTTGATGCCCGAAAAATGGCTAAATCAAAAATCTACGAGTACCGGGTCTTTAACTCTCGAAATATCAGCCCTTTTGTCCAGCGCTATGTGCTTTACTATCCCCATCGTCTTAATATCAGATCCATGCGGCGCGCATCGCTTCTTTTTATTAGAGAAGCGGACTTCACAGCCTTTTCCTCCAACCGCCTTCTCCATCCTCGCCGAAAAGTTCTCGCGTCTGAGATCAAAAAGAAGGGCGATGAAATAATCTACAGGATTGAAGCCAATGGATTCTTAAGATATATGGTCCGCACCATCGTTGGCACCCTTCTTGAGGTCGGGCGAGGCAAAATACCTCCCGAAAAAATTGAAGAGCTTTTTAGGGAAAAGAAACGCTCTCTGGCAAGTCCCACTGCTCTCGCCAAGGGTTTGTGTTTAGTGAAGGTTAATTATTGAGTATGTTCTCCATTTTATGTGAGGTGCGCTGAAGAGATCAGAAAACGGCCGTAGCGACCATTGAAGGTTTAGCCTTCCCGAATCGTCCTTCGAGGGAACCTCTTGGCGCCGAGGCTGTCTGAGCCTAAACTGGTCGAAGGGAGATGCCCACAGCAGGTAAGGAGCGCCATTGCTGGGCTATGATCGGACACGCGAGTTCCGCAGGCGCCGAGAAGGGCGAAGAGGGAACGGCGTGAAAAACCTGAAGGGGAGCGAGACCGTTTCCTGATCTCGTTTCTCTCCTTACCCACATAAAATAGGATAGAATTATTATTGATTCAAATCCATCCCCAGGACCAGCGCATCTTCCCGGGGATTGAAGTAATAATCCTTTCTTCTCCCAATAATCTTGAACCCCAATTTATGGTAAAGGTTAAAAGCCGCCGCATTCGAAGGCCTGACCTCAAGAGAAATGAATGTGGCGCCGTTGTTTTTGACAGCAGCAATAACCTGGCTCAACAGGGATTCTCCGATTCCCTTCCGCCTGAAGTCGGGATGAATGGCAATGTTGTTGATCTGGACTTCATCCCGAATCACCCAGAAAATGATGTACCCGATCACTCTCTCCTCCCCGCTATGCACCGCGACCAGTGGATAAGAGATCTCATGATTTTGAATCTCTCCTTTGAACGTTGAGAGATGCCAAGGGTTGGGAAAAGAAATACTTTCTATGGCATAGACATACGGGAGGTCTTTTTCTTCCATCCTCCTCAAATATAAAAAGCTATCAACCGGCATGACCTTTGCCACTCTTTTCTTCTGCTTGGGACTTGCGGAAATAGATGGGTTCAAGCTCTTGATAACTAACTCCGCTTCCAGTCTCCAACAACTCAAACCCCAGCAACCCGACTTCATGGGCAATAAAAAGGGAACGGGAAGAAAACTTTGCTTTATCTTTCAGGTAATCAAGAATCCGGTTTTTATAAACTGCTATGCCATTTCCGATAAAATAAATGACCCGATGGGAAGGCAAAAGCGAGAAGAATCGGTCAGGCGTGTAAACACCTTGAGGAATGATCTCTTTGAGAAGAGTCCCCGTCGATTCAAAAAGAGCCGCATAGATTTCGCCTTTTTTGGCGTCGATCATAGGGCATAGGAGCCGGACTTGAGGACGGATCAACTTCAGCGCCAGGGCTTTGAGAGAAGAGACGGGAGCGATGAGCTTCCCGGAAGCAAAAGAGAAAGATTTCACGGTGCTCAAACCAATCCGGATTCCGGTAAAAGAGCCAGGGCCTGAAGCCAAGGCAAAGCCATCCATATCCTTGAGGCTGAGCTTGTTGGTCTGCAGTAAAAAATCTATGGAGGCGAGCAACCTCTCGGAATGAGTCAGAGAGGAATCCAGATTGATCTCAGCCAGGAGCCTTGCCTTCTCCAGAAGAGCCACAGAGCCAGAGAGAGTTGTAGTGTCAAGAGCAAGAATCTTCATCTTGAGGTTATCTCTGGCTTAATCTATTTCCGTAGCTGAATAAATTTCCTGTCCTTAAAATATCGAATTGGACAGAGCTCATTGGCTCAACCTGGAAAAAGAGGTTTTTGCTCACGCTTTTCCCTTCTCCGCTTAAGAAATTGACCTGGACCGTATCCCCAGTTTCGAGGCTCTTGGTGGCGACCAGCTCTTCAAGGTTTTGAATCCTGAGAACCGGGAACCCGGAATTGACAGCATTTCTAAAATAAATGGCTCCAAACGAGGGAGCAAGAATCATGGCCAGATTGAGCGCAATGAAACAATCCACGGCCTGCTGCCGTGAGGAGCCGGCGCCGAAATTTCTGCCTGCCACGAGAATATCTCCTGCCTTACATTTAGTCGCAAAATCCTTCCAGCCTTCCAGGTTGCCAAGTGCGTACTGCCCCATTTGAGAAGTCTCAGTAATATGAAGGAAAGCATTATGATAGATCTGGTCGGTATCGATATCTTCGATGAGCTTTCCCGACTTATCCAATAAAACCCAGATTCTCCCTTGTTGAATAGTTTTTTCCATGTTACAGATCCTCAGGGCTTATGATTTCGCCCGCCACACAGGAAGCTGCCACCACGGCCGGGCTGGCAAGGTAGGTCTTTCCTTTGCCTTGTTTCCCGACAAAATTTCTGTTTCCGGTGCTGATCTGAACTTCTCCCTTCCCCGTGAGGCCGACATGCCCATCCGCACAGCCCCCGCAACCTGGGTTGACGATGATGGCGCCGCTCCGGAAGAGGTCCTCGACGATTCCTTTCTCAAGGAGTTCCTCATACACCCGCCGCGTTGAGGGTACGACTTTGAGCATGACATCTTTCTTAACCCTTTTCCCTTTTAGAATTTGCGCGGCCTGGATGAAGTCTTCGACTCGGCCGTTGGTGCAAGAGCCCATAAATCCTGAACTAATTTTTGTCCCTTTGAGGGAAGAAACATCCTGGACATTGTCAGGCGCAAACGGCACAGCCACTTGAGGGGGGAGTCCGCTCACATTGATTTCAGCACAACCTGAGTAAGAAGCATTTTTATCGGCCAGATGGGGCGAATAATTTGTCTTTGAAAACTTTTCGATCTCTTTCGCCTGCGATTTCTGATGCTCAGGCACAAACCCGATGATCCCCGCCATCTCCGTGACCATGCTGCAGAGGGTGATGCGCCCGGCCAAAGTAAGCTTTTTGGCGGCCTCTCCATAGAATTCGACGGACTTGAGAGCAGCCCTGACTGTTCCCAGCTCTTTCAGGATAAAAAGCGTCAAATCTTTGGCCGAAGTCGGAGGGCCGAACGTTCCTTTGAGTATAACCTTAAGCGTTTCTGGAACTTCAAACCAGGTCTTCCCCGTTTTAAAGGCAAAAGTGATATCCACATCGCCCATTCCCTGGCCGAAACTCCCCACAGCGCCCAGAATATTCAGATGACTGTCGGTCCCGACCACCGTGGTATTCGGCAAAGCCAGTCCCTCTTCAATCAACACATGGGAGCCTATGCCCTGATCCACATCAAAGACTTTGATGCCGTACTTTCGGGCAAAGTCACGGCAGGCCTGCTGGCTGTCCGCATATTTTAGAGTGCAAGCAGGGACACATAAATCAAAAGTGAAAAATGTCTTTTTGGTGTCTGCAAGAGGAGAATCGTCATACTCTCTCTCATAATTTTTAGCGACATTGGGCCCGCCAAAATCGCGCGCAGTCCGGATATCCAAGTCCATCCAGACTATTTTTCCGGGGGCAACTTCATCCTGGGAGTGGGATTGAATGATTTTTTCGATAATCGTCTTTCCCAATTTTTGTCCCCCTCCTTCTTAAAGTTTCGCCGCAACGGCCCTGGCCACATCCAAAGTAGTGGAAGTGCCTCCCATATCATAAGTGCGGACTTTCCCTTCTTTTATGACCTCCGCAATAGCGCCTTCTAATATTTCTGCCTTCTTCCCTTCGCCCAGCCATTCGAGCATCATCTTCGCGGCGAGGAGTGTTGCTAGCGGATTCACCTTGTAGAGCCCGGCGTACTTGGGAGCAGAGCCGTGGGTGGGTTCAAACACGGCAAATTTGTCTCCGATATTTCCCGAGCAGGCAAAACCCAGCCCGCCCACGAGCTGAGCCGCTAAATCGGAGATGATGTCGCCAAATAGATTCTCAGCCACGAGCACATCATAATCGTGAGGATTTTTGATGAGCCACATGCAAATGGCATCGACATTGGCTTCTTTAAAAGCGATGTCTGGAAAGTGTTTGGCTATCTCCCGGGCAATGCCCAGCATCAAGCCTCCTGTTTCCCTCAAAACGTTGGGCTTTTCAACAATAGTCACAGAGCGGCGCTTATTCTTGCGAGCATATTCAAAGGCCGCCCTGACAATTCGCGTGCATCCCTTCTTGGTCATGATGCGTGTGGATATAGCAATCTCATTCAGAGGCGTGTCCTTGAAAGCTTTCATCTTGGGATGGACGAGCAGCGCATCCCTGACACCTTGGGGGAGCGGATAAAATTCAACTCCGGCATACATTCCTTCGGTATTCTCTCTGAAAATCACGAGGTCAATGCCATCCCTGTAGTTGAGCGGATTTCCAGCATAAGCTTTGCATGGCCGTAGGTTGGTGTAAAGGTCAAATTCCTGGCGCATCCGGACAATCGGGCTGAAATAAGAAAGTCCTTTTCCCTTCAAAGCAGGATCGAGCTCACGCTCAGCATCCTCTTTGGGCTTTGAGGTTATAGCGCCGAATAAGCAAACATCCGTCTCTTTGAGCATCTTGATCGTCCGGTCCGGAAGAGCATTTCCCTCCTTCGACCAGAACTCCCAGCCGATATCTCCATGAACATATTCGGCATTGAGCTGGATTTGGTCGAGGACGATCATGGCTGCTTCCATGACATCCCTACCGACTCCGTCACCTGGTAAAACTGCAATTTTGTATTTGGCCATTTATCATTCCTCTATTATGAATTATAAAGGATTTCGTTCTTTTCCGTGCAGATTATAATAATAGCATATCCAGGATGGCTGAAGCGACCATTGAAGGTTTAGCCTTCTCGAGCCCTTCTTCGAGGGAACCCATGACTTTTGGGCGGCGAGTATGTCTGAGCTAGAAGAGAATAAAAGGAGATGCCAAGCTTGGGGCAAAGACATTGTTTTATAGCCTCTCTCTGGCATGCGAGTTACGCAGCTGCCGAGAAGAGTGGTGAGGGAACGGCGTTAAAAACCTGAACGGGAGCAAGGCCATCTCTGGATATGCCTTTATTTTCTTGTCTCCTCTAATTTTTTCTTGGTATATTCAATCAGCCCGCCGGCTTCAAGGATTCCGATGACAGAATCAGGCAGAGGCGGAAATTTATAAACACCTTTTCCTGTCTTGATTTCTCCTCGGGCAAAATCAATTTCCATCTCATCGCCCGTATTGACATTGTCCACCGCTTCTGGGCATTGGAGAACGGGTAAACCCAAGTTAATGGCGTTGCGGAAATAAATCCGTGCGAAAGATTTGGCTACCACTGCCTGAACGCCGGCGTATTTTAAACTGGCGGCTGCCTGCTCCCGCGAGCTCCCGCAGCCAAAATTTTTTCCGGCAACGATAACATCCCCGGATTTGACGTTTTTGGCAAAGCTGGGGTCTAAATCCTCAAGGGCATGTCGGGCCATCTCTGCAGGCTCCATAAGGTTATAAGTGTATTTCCCGGGAAAAATGACGTCAGTGTTGACATCATCCCCATACTTCCAAACTTTTCCTTTATTCATGTGTACTTCCTCGGGTCAGTGATTTTTCCTGCTAGGGAGGAAGCAGCCACAGTCGCTGGTGAAGCCAAGTAAATCTCAGAATCCCGGCTGCCCATTCTCCCCTTGAAATTTCGGTTGGAGGTGCTCAGGGCTATCTCTCCTGGGGCCAGAATCCCTTCGTGGGCTCCAAGGCAGGGCCCGCACCCTGGGTTGAGGATGACGCAGCCTGCTTCAGCCAGCACAGCCAGAGTCCCCTTTTTCAGCGCTTCCCGGTAAACTTCCCATGAAGCGGGAAGCACAAGCACTCGGACTCCGGGGTGGACTTTCTTCCCCTTGAATATTTTGGCTGCAACCTCCAGGTCTTCAAGTCGGCCATTGGTGCAAGTCCCGATCACCCCCTGATGAAATTTTTTGCCCTCGACTTCAGTCACGGGCTTCACGTTGTCGACCGTATGAGGGCAGGCCAGCTGGGGAGCCAGATCAGATATGTCGTAGTTGAGAATGGACTTATATTCAGCATCAGGGTCTGATTTAATAACCTCAAATGTTGCTCTAGCTCTCCCTTTAAGCCACGCGAGAGTTTCTTCATCAGGTTCAAAATATCCATTCTTGGCTCCCATTTCGGCGGACATGTTGGCCAAGACAAAGCGCGAAGCGAGGCTGAACTTTTTCGCTGCCTTGCCTGCAAATTCTACAGCCTTGTAATCGGCTATATCCGATCCGCCGTCACCGATGATTTTTAAGATGACATCTTTGGCATAGACTCCGCGGGGAAGCCTCCCATCGATCTCAATCCTTATCGTCTCAGGCACTCTGAGCCAGATCTCATCGGTCGCCCAAACAGACGCAGCCTCTGTCCTGCCGATGCCCGCGGAAAAAGCACCAAAGGCGCCGTAGCTGGGAGTGTGCGAATCGCTGCCCACGATCAATTTTCCAGGAAGTGCAAATCCTCTCTCGCTAAAAACCTGGTGGCAAACGCCGCAGTTGATGTCGAAAAAGTTCGGGATTTTCTGCTCCGCCACAAACTCCCTGATGATTTTATGGTTTTGCGCATATTTTTCGTCTGCCGCGGGGACGATATGGTCGAGGACGATGACAATTTTTTCTGGAGCTCTGACGTCTTTGATCCCGAACTTCTTAAACTCCTGGATGATGGCCGAAGCATTGTCGTGGGAAAGGATATAATCCGGAGCGACAGTGACCACTTCTCCGGCCACGACCTCTTTGCCTGCCTTTAACCCGAGTATTTTCTCTGAGAATGTCTTACCCAACGCTTCCTCCTCTTTTTCTCTTACGCCTTCAGAACATCAAAATTGACAAAATCCGAATGGTTGACGATGATGGCCTCGATCGTCCTCCTCATTCCATCGCCCTCCTTGGAATGGGCGGCGATGATGTGAAGGATTTCCTGGGGAAGGCCATAATTAAAAGCAAAGGCGGCTCCTGAAACAGGATGCCGGAGGAGCTTTCCTTCCTTGCTCTGGACAAATTTTCTCCCCTCCCTTCGATACTCGAACAATTTTCCGACATCGTGGAGAAGAGCCCCAGAGAGAAGGTAATCGCGGTTAATCTGAATTTTCCCACCGTACTCTTTAATTAGGACATTTGCGATCTGAAGTGCGCATTGAGTGACAGCCCTCGTATGTTCGACGATGTTCACTAAAGTCTTCTCGATCAGCAACGTGAAGGGCATTTCTTTGAGGTCCTCGACCTTCCAGCCTCCCCTGACAAGAGCATCCTCCCAGATTTTTGCAGTTTTTTCTCGAAGGTCTTCGTCTTTGATCAATTCCAGTTCAGGCAATAATTTGAGGAGTTCTTGCTTCATCTAGACCTCCCTCTCCGGAGGACCGTCATATTCAAAATCCTCGGGATGAATTTTTCTCATGGGCTTCATCCTCGTCCGTTCCTCTTGAATATGGGCCACGAGCCCGGGTACGCGGGCTATGATAAAAAAGGCGTTCCCGATCTCGGGCGGAATTCCCAGCTCACAGAGAAGCGCGGCGATGGCCCCATCAACGTTGATGGGCAAGGGCTTGCCTGCATCCTTAAAGTAATTCTCAATGGCACGGGCAATCTGGACAAACTTTCCGGCGATCTTCAAGTCTTCAGCTAACGCAAAAAGCTTCTCTGTCCTCGGGTCCTGGGTATGAATGCGGTGGCCAAACCCGGAGACACGCTTTCCTTTTTCTTTGAGCTCCTTCATCACCTCGTTGACAGATTCAGCTTCAGAAATTCCTTTATCTTCGGCTTTTTTCGCAATCTGGATAAAAAGTCTCATGCCCTCCTCGATCGCACCGCCATGATAGTGAGAGATGGCGAGCACTCCGGCAGCGATCGCCGAATTTAATGCTGCCCCTGTGGAAGCCGCAGTCCTGGCTGTAAGGACAGAGGGCGGGCCTGCTCCATGGTCCACAGAGGAAACGAAAATGGCATCGATAAGCTTTCCAACTTCAGGTGACGGGAATTCGCCCTTCAGGGCCAGATAAATGGCCTGGGAAAAGGAAATCTTGCCCATCAGCTTGTCCACACGATACCCACGCAGGCAAATCTTATTGGGCTCGACTTTTGTTATTCCTGTTTTCCAATGAAGGTCTTCCATATTTAAGCCTCCCTAGCTTTTTTAAGTTCAATGGCTTTCTTAGGAATGTCTGAAATCGCGTCCACGACATGGACTCCGACCTCCTTCAGCCTTTTAACTTTGGTCTCATAGGAACCTCTTGTGCCCTCGACAATTGCCCCAGCATGGGAAAATCTTGTCCCGGATTTAGCTGCTTTTCCGCCGATAAATGCGATCAAGGGCTTGGTGAATTTTCCCTGTTCAATGAGGTCGGCCACTCTTTCCTCTTGAGTCGTTCCAATCTCTCCGAACATAACCGCCATTCGCGTTTGTTCGTCTTTCTCAAAAAGCTCCATGACTTCAGGATGGGAAAGTCCGACAACCGCATCTCCGCCCACGTGAATGATGGTGCTCTGACCCAAACCTGTTTTGGTTAGATAATAAGACATGGACGAAGTCATTCCTCCGCTCCTCGAGCTTACTCCGATATCGCCGGGCCGGAACCATTCCCTGGCGCGTTCCGCTCGACCTCCAATCATGCCCAGCACAGCTTTTCCGGGGCTGACAAGACCCAACGTGTTTGGTCCGACAAAACGAGCACCCTTTCTATTGGCAAAGGCAGCGACCTCAAGCACATCATAGATTGGCACCCGGTCAGGGACGATGACTAAAAGTTTGACTCCGGCTTCGATAGCTTCCAGAGCTGCATTCTTGACCATGGTCGCAGGAATAAAAATCACGCTGATATCGACAGGGCCCAATTTCTCCCAGACTTCCTCGACCGAATCAAACACCGGAACTCCATAGACTTCTTGCCCTCCCCGTCCTGGAGTAACACCCGCCATAAGATTTGTCCCATAATCCTTCATCAGTTGAGCTCGGACCATTCCCTCTCGGCCTGTAATTCCTTGAATAATGACTTTCGATTTCTCATCAACTAAAATGGCCATATTAAACTCTCATTTCTTCTCAAATTTTATTCGCTTTTTGTTATTTTCTCCCTGTACTCTTTCAATCCTGGGATAGGGAGTTGAATATAAATAGCGTTCTGTTCATGGAACGTGCAGAATATCTCACAGGCAAGGCATTCCGTGCATTTTCCCTTTTTAGCGTCTTCAGGAGGGATTGCCAGCACAGGCTTCTCCCCTTCGAGCTTCAGGATTTTGGCCGCGCAGCATTCCATGCATCCTTTTGTCTTGCACGAGGAGCATTGTGCGTGGTCGATAGAGAGCTTTCCCGTCAGAGTTTCAAAAGAATAACTCGCTTGAGGCAAAGATGGCTCTACCCAGGGTTTTACCTTGTGGGGTTTTGAGCCATTTTCTTTAATCAACTTGTCTAAACGCTCGGCACAGAATTCAGGCGAATCATCCCGGCCATATCCTTCAACTTTGGCTGGGATATTATTAAGATAAGTGCTGAGAATCTCAATCGCTTTTTCTTCGTAATTTCCGCCGAGCCGGATGACCCCAGGGATGCTCAGTTTCTCCTCATAAAAAGCTTTGACCATACCCCGGGCTGAGTGGAATTGCTCCTGGCTGGCAACGCCGGATCCCGAAGCGAAATAGCCCTTGATGTTCGGCTGGGAAAGGATAATCTTTGCGGCTCGGTAGACTTTGCTCGCGGGTGGGTTTCCGCTCGTGTCGCAGTAGTTGGCGAGCTTGAATCCTTTGTTCAGCACAGCATCCATGGACATCATCGAGCCGCCACCGCCTGCGCCATGGAATCCGATTACGCTTTCTTCGGCAGAAATCTTCTCCAGCATCTGGAAAAAGTAAAAAGTCCCGCGGTAATCCTTTTCTTCAACCTGGTAGGCAATTTTTTCAAGCTCGGAGGGCGGGCGGTTGAACTCGCGCGCAACTTCAATCCCGAGCTCTGGATGGCGGAAGACAGCATAATCATCCACCACAAAATGGCAGTCCGCTGCATAGACCTGGTTATCTTCAGTCAAGACCAGCGGATTGATCTCAGCAGAGCGGGCGTCATTGGAGCGTGCAATCTTATAAAATTTGGTTAAAACTTCGGAAAGCTGAAGCATGAGATTGCCGGAGAGCCCGGCTTTGCGGATTAGGTTTCGGGCTTCGAAATCGCGCAGCCCGGCTAAAACATCTATCGAAAATTTTGAGACCTTCTCAGGATGAACACGGGCGATTTCCTCGATTCCTGTTCCGCCGATTGAACTAAAAACGAGGAGAGGGGATTTGTTGGCATCATCAATGACAAGACCTAAGAAGAATTCAGATTGAATCATAAGTCGTTCCTCGACTAGAATCCTGTCCACCACAAAATTTTTAACCTTCATCCCCAGCAGGCGGCGGGCTGAATTCTCGGCCGCTTCTGGTGTTTCGGCAAACTGAATACCACCCAGGCCAGCCCGCCCAGTGACCCAGACCTGGATTTTCAAAACCACTGGCTTCCCAATTTTTTCTGCAATCTTGCTGGCTTCCCCTGGAGAAAAAGCGACGTCTCCCTCCGGGATGCGAATCCCGCCCTGTTTAAGGAGCTTTTTGCTCTGGTATTCGTAAAGTCTAGCCACGATGCCTTCCTTTCAGTCTTCTATTATTGAAATATAACGAAATCTTGTCAATTAGAAAGAGGCTCTCTGGCAAAAAGTGGGGTTATTGTTTAAAGCCAAGATAATAATTGCCTAGTTAGTGGCCAGGTCAGTCCCTGTGTGTTCTTGACCAAACCCACCCGCCCCCCTAGGTCTTCGAACACACAGGGACTGGCCTGGCCCAATCTATCATAGGAATTTTGTGCTCTTTTTTTTGTTACCCCACTTTTCGTCATAGAGCCTTAGAAAGGTTAGCATCCCAAATTTCGTGATAAAGGGGCTTTGAAAAGAGGCCTGCCTCCCCGCTCCGACCGGCGGCCTGAGAGACCCGTCTTCCTCGGCTCCTCCGGCCCAAGGCTCCAGGCAAATTTATCTTATTTTGGGGACAAAAAATAAGTTTTTTTTCTGTGATGATTTAGCTGTCATCAAAGTTGGGTGGCACGGCGGAGGGGCTCTCCGCCCGCCCGGAGCCTCACGGCGCTTGAATTATCTCCTTTGCGGTTACCTTGGGGGAGCGGAGGTGAGGACGGACGGGGAGGAGCCGTGACAGGACCCTATTCCTGATCATGGCTATCACAGAAAAAAGCTTCTATTTGTCCCCAAAATCACTTGCGGTAACCCATCCTCGGAGCCTTGGCCCGAAGGAGGCCTGCGGCTACCCTCGGAAGACGGTCTCTCAGGCTGATCTCCGCAATGGTCGCTCGAGCCTTTTTCAAAGCCGTAACTCAATCATTGCGGAATTTGGGATGCTTCCATCGGAAAAAGGCGAATGAAAAAAAAGGGAGATGAAAAGAACTTCCATCTCCCTTCGAAAAGGTCTTTTTATCTTTTCTTTTCCGGCATTACTCCAGCCAGACCTTTACGGTCTCTTCCTTCTCATAAACTTCAATGATCGCCATGGGGCCGACCTTCTTCAGCTCGGTGAAAAGCGCCTGGAGGTCGACATCGCACTCCTCATGATTGATCTTCAAATGCTTGTTGTCGGCACACTTGACAAAAGCTTCCACTAATGAAAGCGGGAGGGTGATTTTGACCTTGTCTTTGTTCGTCTTGTTGTCTGTCACGAGCAGCTTGAACCATTTCACCTCTTTCCCTTCCTCGTAGTTTGGGTTTTCCTTGACCGCCTTTTTGATCGCTTGGAGATCATCCCGGCTGTCGGCCAAGACAAAGTTCGCTAGAAGAAAAGTAAAGGTTACGATCGCTAAAACTAAAAATGTCGTCTTTTTCATTGAATACCTCCTTTATTTATTCAATCCAAATTTTGATAACTTTGCCTTCATCGGCAATCTCGATGATATTGCCTATCTTTTTTAGGTCTCTGATGATCTTATCTAGGTCATAGCCTTTCCTTCTCATAGTGGCTTTATCCTTATCAGGGATCGCTCCCAGAGCTAAATCGGCCAGAGCCCAAGGGATATTGAGAGAGAATTCTTCTTTTTTGGTCCGTTGATCAATAACTCTGATTTTCAAGACCCTGACTTGATTTGTGTATTTTTCTTCCTCTAAATCTTTTAAGGCAGCGGGAGAAACCCTGAGCAGTGCAATTTTCGCCCTATCCTTGAATCTGGCATCTTTTTCCTGATCCACGATTTGCTTTAGTACCGGGATACTTTTTGACGCAATATTTTTGTCCTCCACATAGCTCAACTCAAATGCTGCGTAATATTTAACGACCTTGTTTGGGCTCTCAAGTCTTTCCTCAATTTCTTTTAAGTAAGTTTTTTCACCGCTGCTATAGAGTTGGGAGGCCAGGGCGATAATAGAAGTCTCAGATTCCTCTGCCAGGTTTGCGTTCTTGTCCTTGCGCTCGAGATAGGCTTTATAGGCGCTCAAGGCCTCTCGTTCCTTTCCTCCCTGTTCGCCCAGGCACTTGGCCTTGTAAAAAAGAGCCTGGGAGAACCAGGTACTCTCGGGGTATTTAATCATGAGCTCTTCCAATTTTTGCTGAGCCCCTTCCCATTTCTCGTCAAAGATGAGAATTTTAGCTTCTTGAAAAAGCTTCTCATCCGGTGGGGTTTGGGCATAGGCGTTAAGGAAAAAGGAAGCTAAGAGAAGGATTCCGATTATCATAAAGTTTTTTCTCATGTTAAACCTCGCTTCCTTCCAGCTCCTTCTTCACGAGTTTTATTTTCAAAAGAAGCTGTTTTTCTTGGATCAGATCCTGAATTCTTTTAATTTCCTCTTTCGAGAGCTGGGTGCTGATCTGGGAGAGCTCGAGGAAGAGCATTTCAATCTGGTCGCAGATTTCTTTGGCCTTAGCCATCTGAAACTTATCCAACTCTTGATTGAGGTATTTCTTCTTGGAGAGTAGATTTTTAGCCTGCTGGGAAGCAAAAATGCTCTCCTTCGATACTTTTTCTCTAGAAGGAGACTGGACAAAATCCAGAAGCAGATACTGGCTTTTTTCGAGATAATCCAGGGTTTCACGTCTGGCCATCTCCAGCTCGACTCTCTCCAAAAAATCTTTGGAGGCAAAGTACGTCTCTCCTTTAGCCAGTTCGAGATGCGGAGGCTTCAGAATGAGATAGGTGGCGACAGAGCCAAGCAAAAGACCGAAAAGAATGCCTGCAAAAACCGGTCTGAGCTTGGGCTGCGAGAGCCAAGAAATAATGCCTCTCAGCCAGGATTTCGCCGGCTGTTTCTGCTCTTCTTTGAAAACATACTCAGAGATTTGATCGGGAAGAGCATTCCAGTCTACAGAAGCCAGAGCGGCGTCAATCTCTTCCTGAAAAGAATCAGATCCCTCGAGCAATCGCTTAAGCTCGTCAAGCTCTTTCCTGCACGAAGTGCAAGTCTCAAGATGGGACAAGAGGAGTTTTTTCTCATCCTTCTTGAGCTCTCCGCTGAGCGAAGCCACCAAATCTTTTTGAAATTCTTTACATTTCTTCATTTTTGAATCCCCAAATAAGGGCTTACCAGGCTTTTCAAATTTTGGACGGCCTTAAAATGGAGGGACTTCACCGTCCCTACAGATATATTCAAAGTCTGGGCAATCTCGTTATACTGAAGCCCGTTGTAATGTCTCATCACAAAAATCATCCTCTGCTTCTCAGCGAGCTTTTGGATGCAGGCAGAGAAGATCGTTTTTAAATCCAAAGAATGATGAGAATCAGCCGAATTCCCGGAGGCCAAGTTCAGTTCCTCAACACTCTTCTCGCTCTCCGACTCTCGCCTTCGGCTATAATTTTTCCGGTAATAATCGATGCAGAGATTCTTGGCAATCTGTAACAACCAGCTTTGAAAATTTTTTCCTTTCTCGAACATGTTTATTTTCTCATGGAGCCTTAAGAATGTCTCCTGGACAATGTCCATGGCATCTTCTCTGTTTCGAAAATAGGAATAAGCCAGCACAAAAACCTTCTT
>Ga0315280_10004936_pt1 | contig 19352 bp, 23 predicted proteins | sample YL17G06_40_MG_FD_203697 | JGI IMG/M metagenome (GOLD analysis project Ga0315280, IMG submission 203697) | Sediment microbial communities from Yellowstone Lake, YNP, Wyoming, USA - YL17G06_40 | ecosystem: Environmental > Aquatic > Freshwater > Lake > Sediment | place: USA: Wyoming | collected... | reverse complement strand
CAGGAGATCGCTGAAAGTCCGGTATCCGTGCGCCCGTTCGGAGAAGGCCGGCCGCTTCCGCTTCATGGTGTCCTTCACCATGGAGGACCAGAGGATTTCCTTGTTCTCACGGATGAGGCCCGCAATGGTGTCGAAGAGCAGTTCGAAGACCTCTCGCTTCTCCTTGGGGATGTCCCGAACGCCCGGCGTGGTGGTGCGGTCCGGCTTCCCGAGGGACTCGTAGAAGATGAACTCGTCGCAGTTGTCGCTGAGCAGCATGGACGTCGACTCCTTCATCCCCAACCCGATGACGCGCTTGCCGTTGGCCTTCAGCTTTCCCACCAGGGGGGAGAAGTCGCTATCCCCGGAGACGATCACGAAGGTGTCGATGTGCGCCTTCGAGTAGCACAGGTCCATGGCGTCCACGCACAAGCGGATATCAGCGGAGTTCTTGCCGGTCATGGATCGCTTGGGGATCTCGATCAGCTCGATGGCAGCCTCATGAAGCTGCTGCTTGTACTTCGCATAGCGGGTCCAGTCGGCGTAAGCAACCTTGACGATCACCTTGCCCTTCTCCACGAGGCGCTCCAAGACCCGGTGAATGTCAAAGTCTTCCTTGCCGTGCTTGAACCCCTGCGCCAAGTTCTCGAAATCGATGAAGACCGCCAGCGTGTTCTCCACCTCAATCATGGTTCTCTCCTCGCTCTCGGCCCATAGCTTATGGCGCACGGTACTTTCCTCGAATCATGAGCCATCCGCGATTCCGCATTCAATTCCGTCTCACGTTTCACCTTTCACGTCTCACGTTTCACGCCGCGGTCGCCTTTCACCCCACCTTCGGCACCAGACTGAGCGCCTCGTCAATGGCCGATTGCGGCAGCTCGTAGTCCTCCAGTTTCCCCGCCAGGTACCGCTGGTACGAGCTCAGGTCGAAGTGGCCGTGGCCGCAGAGGACGAAGGCGATGGTCTTGGCCTCACCCCGCTCCCTGCACCGGATGGCCTCGTCGATCACCACGCGGATGGCGTGCGCGGGCTCCGGGGCGGGCACGATCCCCTCGGCGCGGGCGAACTGCACGGCCGCCTCGAAAATAGGGTTCTGGTGCACGGCCACGGCCTCGATGATCTTGGCGTCGTACAGGGCGCAGACCAGCGGGGCCATGCCGTGGTAGCGAAGCCCCCCGGCGTGGATGGGTGCCGGGATGAAGGAATGCCCCAGGGTGTACATCTTGATCAGCGGGGTCGAGCCGGCCGTGTCGCCGAAGTCGTAGAGGTACTTCCCCTTGGTCAAGCTCGGACAGGCCGTGGGCTCGACCGCGACGATGCGCAGCCCCTTCGCCTTTCCCGACAGCCTGTCCTGGACGAAGGGGAACGCGAACCCGGCGAAGGAACTGCCGCCGCCGACACAGCCCACCAGAACGTCCGGGTACTCTCCGAGGAGTTCGAACTGCTTCTTGGTCTCCAGGCCGATGACCGTCTGGTGCATCAGGACGTGATTCAGGACGCTGCCCAGCGAGTACTTGGTGTCGTCCCGGCCGGCGGCGTCCTCCACCGCCTCGCTGATGGCGATCCCCAGGCTGCCCGGCGAATCGGGATCCCTGGCCAGGATCGCCCGGCCGGCCCGCGTCTCGGTGCTGGGACTCGGCACCACCTTGGCTCCCCACGTCTCCATCATGATGCGCCGGTAAGGCTTCTGATCGTAGCTCACCCGCACCATGTACACCTTCGACTCCAGCCCGAAGGCGTTGCAGGCGAAAGCCAGAGCGCTGCCCCACTGGCCGGCGCCGGTCTCGGTCGTGATGCGCTTCACGCCCTCCTGCCGAGAGTAGAAGGCCTGGGCCACGGCCGTGTTCGGCTTGTGGCTGCCGGCGGGGCTCACCCCTTCCCACTTGTAGTAGATCCTCGCGGGAGTCTGGAGCGCCCGTTCCAGCCGGTGGGCCCGATACAGGGGGGATGGCCGCCAGAGTCGGTAGATGTCCCGGACCGGCTCCGGGATCTCCACCCACCGCTCCTTGCTCACCTCCTGCTTGATGAGTTCCATCGGAAACAGCGGGGCCAGGTCGGCCGGGCCGATGGGCTGCTTCGTCCCCGGATGGATCACCGGGGGCAGCGGGAAGGGAAGATCCGCCTGGAGATTGTACCAGTGCGTCGGCAGATGCTTCTCCGTCAGCACCACCTTGGTCTCAGGCATCAAATGGCTCCTTCCCTCCTACACCTGCTTTGCCAGTCCGAGGAATCGCTCATAGGGGATGAGGGTCCAGCTCTCCGCCGTAGCTGCGCCCCCGGCCATACTGATCAGAGAGACCTTGGCAGCCGTCTCGGCGTCCGGTGCCTCGTAGATGTCTAGAAAGTCGTAGGGCCCCAGCATGGCAAAGTGACAGAGGAACTTCACGCCCGGGCAGCGCTTGTGGATGGCCTGGATCCATTTCTTTCCCTTGGCCGCGCGGAGCTTCGGACGCTTTCGCTCGGCCTCCCCCAGCCTGGTTAGCAGCACGAATGTTGGCATGGCTCATCCTCCCCTCGGCTCTCATCCTAGTGACGAGGTGACAGAGTGATAAAGTGAAAGGCCTCTCCGCTTCCCCGGTTCCCCGGTTCCCCGCCTCTCCGATTCTCCGTTTCACCTTTCACGTTTCACGCCCGTCTCACGTTTCACGCCCCACGGTTTATTCTGCAATCCACACTCAAGAGTGACCTTGCACCTCGTACCGCTCGTTCGTTCCGCACTCCGCATTCGCCATTCCGCATTTGAGACATTCCCCATTCGCCAGTCCTGCGTATCTCAGATCGTTCTGCGGGTCAAGACTTTTTCGAATCGGCAAGCCGAAGTACCGTCGGAATGCCAAAGCGGGTGTCCGAGGAACCTGAGCGTCGAATCGGAAATCCGGCCACGCGAGCTCCCGAGGGGGTGGCACCCGGGAGTGAGGGGGGAGGCAAGAAAGGAAAAGGATTCCGGGATTCCGGCACGCGCAGATCCAAGAATACAATTGGAGGGGCAATCTACAGGGCGGGAAGGTCTGAGATGGCTGGCTCTGCCCACGAGCCTATCGCGCGGCGCATAAAGATCCGAGCCAGCTTGGGGTGCCGGAGTAGAAACACGACCAGCTCCCGGTGCCAGTCGAAGCTGACCTTCCCTGTGATCCGGGCCAGGAGGCCGTTCGCATGCAGCGTGCGAAACAGGTCGTCAATATCCCGGTCCGCCATCCGGGCGAACAGGCGGCGGAAGAGCGTCCCGACCCTCAGGTCGAATCCAAGCCGAGCCCGCCACCGCTTCTCATAACTCGACAGGCCCTGGGCAGAGAATGTCCCCCGTCTGAAGGCCTCGCACACCGTCTCGGCGGCTTCCTTGGCGCTGAGCATCCCGTAGTAAATGCCCCCGCCCGACGTCGGCTTCACCTGGCCGGCGGCATCCCCGACTGCCAGAACGCGGTCCCCATACGTGTTGGACAGCGGCAGGACCGGAACAACCCAGGATCGGTACGGCAGCGGGCCATCGCCCGGCAGAAGGTAAGGGAACTTTTCCTCGCAGAGCTTCCGAAGGTATCGCGGCGCATCGTTGTGGCTGTTCACCCCGATGCGCACGTAGGGCATCCCGCCGCGCGTGACGGGAACCGCCCAACCGAAGGCGCCCGGGGCCACGTCCCGCCCGAGATACACCTGGGCGTGCCCCAGGCTATTGCCCGGAAGTTCGGCGTGGGCGCTCCGCCACAACAGGGAAGACGTCCCGAGGCCCAGACGCTCGTGGAACGCGAAGCGGGGCCCACCCGCCAGGATCAATACGCTGGCCGACACCTTTCGCGTTTCGCCCTCGGGGCGTTGGCATGTCACTTCGACGGACCGGTCGCTCCGGGCCACATCCACCGCCTGGGTGCTGAGCAGGAAGGTGGCGCCGGCGTCCCCGGCTCGTGCCGCCAGCGTCTGATCCAGCTCGGCGCGATCCACGATATAGGCCAGCGGGTCGGTCCCACGATAGGTGGCAGGGATCCCCCCGGGCGAGTGGATGGTTATCGCATCCACGGAGCCGACAACGATCTCCCGGGGGAGATCGAACACCTCGAAGGCCTCAGTCCCGACGACGCCGGTGCAGTCCACCGGCTCGCCGATGACCGCGTGCTCCTCGAGCACCGCCACGTCGAACCCGGCGGTTGCCAGTCGCTCTGCGGTCGTGGACCCCGCCGGCCCCGCACCGATCACCAGTACGTCGTAGGTTCTTTTCATGCGCCGGAAGCTCTCAGCCTGGGAGGTCAGGTGGCCCGTCGTTCTGCGAAGCTGACACAACCAGGCAGAATGAGAGGGGGATCAAGGAATGCGTACGTCGCATAAAACGAAAAAGCCGCCGATCCTATATCACGTGACCTGCCACATCGTCAAACACTTCTTCTTCATTCGGCTTTTATTGCTCTCGGCCCTTGGCGCCCACGTTTCACGCTTCACGTTTCACTCGTTCCGCCCGCCCCCGTTCCCGAAACCACTGAAACGTGAAGCCCAGGCCCCTCCGGAGGTTCGTCGTGGCCTGCCAACCGAGAACCCGCTTGGCCAGTGAGGCGTCGAGGACGCTCCGGCGCTGCTCCCCGGCTCGGGGAGGGCCGTGCCGCCAGCGGACGTCCATCCCGGCGATTCCGCGAAACAGCCGGACAAGGTCGTTCACCGACGTCTCGATCCCGGTCCCAATGTTGAGGATCGGGAACTCCTGACCCAGCGCCATCTCCGTGGCCAGCATGTTGGCGCGCACGACATCCCCGACGTACACGTAATCGCGGGTCTGCCCGCCGTCCCCGTTGACCGTCAACTCGCGTCCCTCGAGGATCCCCCGGGAGAAGATAGCCACCACGCCCGCCTCACCCTGCGGGTTCTGGCGCGGCCCGTACACGTTGCTGTAGCGGAGGGCCACCGCCTGCAGGCTATGCATCGCCTGGTACGCGTACAGGTACCGTTCCACAGCGAGCTTCGCGACGCCATACGGGCAGACCGGCTGGGGAGAGACTGTCTCATCCGTCGGGACCGGGACCAGGTCCCCGTAAACCGCGCCCCCGGTCGAGGCGAAGATCACCCGGCGCACCCCGTGCCGCACGGCCGCCTCCAGCAGGTTGAGTGACCCCAAGATGTTGATGTCCGCGTCGTGCCCTGGATCCCGCGCGGAGGCCGAGACGCTCATCTGCGCAGCGTGGTGGCTGATTACGTCGGGCCGGAAGTCGGCCACGACCCGCTCCAGCGCGTTGCTTCGGATGTCCACCTGCCAGAAGCGGACGCGCGGGTCGAGGTTCTCTCTGGATCCGGTGGAGAGATCGTCCACAACGGCCACCTCGTGCCCGGCCAGAAGATACGCATCCGCCACGTGCGACCCGATGAAGCCGGCACCACCCGTCGCGAGAATCTTCATGGCCACCCCACTGCCGAATGCGGCTTGAGGCGAAACGGAGAACCGGTGAAACGGTGAAACGGCGCACCCTTCATCGCCAACTTGTAGACGTCCAGGTCATGATAGGGGGCAATCAATTCCTTCTTCATGCTTCATCACCCCTGTTCCCCGCTTCCCCGTTTCTCAGTGCGGGCGGGCAAAGTGGTCAAGCAGGAACCGGGCGATGCTCAGCTTTGGCGGCAGATCCGGCAAGTCGTGGACGGAGAACCACCGCGCGTCTTCCAGCTCGTCCCGGTTGACCACGAGATCGCCGTGCGCATATGCGGCCGTGAAGCCCACCATGAGCTGGCTGGGAAAGGGCCAGTACTGGCTCCCGGCGTAGCGGAGGTCGCGGATCTCGACTCCGACCTCCTCGCGCACCTCGCGGGCCGCCGCCCCCTCCAGCGACTCGCCCGCGTCCACGAATCCCGCCACCAGCCCGTAGCGCCCCTTGGGCCAGAATGCTTTCCGAGTCAGGAGGACGCGGTCCCCGTCCCGCACGAGCACGATGACCGCCGGATGCAGGTGGGGGTAATGCTCGTACCCGCAGCCCGCGCAGCGTTTGCCCCACTCTCCCCGCATGCGTTCGGTGGCGGCTCCGCATCGGGGGCAGTGCAGGCTCGTCTGCTCCCAGTGGATGGCCTGAAGGGCCAGGCCGCCCAGGGAAAGGGCGTCGTCGGTCAGCCGTGTCTCGCGGGGCTGGAGGCTCTCCCGACGAAAGCCGGCCGGCAAGTCGGTGCCCGCCGGGGCGGCCGCAGCCCAGCAGGGTGCGCCCCGGTAGGTGCCGAGATGGACGATCGGGTCCAGCGTCCGGGCGAAATCTTCCGGGAGCGGTCCCTGGGGCAGCCGCCATCCGCCGCCCACCTCGTACACCAGCAGGGCATCCCCCTGCACGAGCAGCCACGTCCCGTGGCGACCCTCCGGCGGGTCGCCATTCTTGGCCGGAATGAACTGCCCGGCTAGGCTCTCGCGGTTGAACGGAAGATATGCGGCCAGCGGTTCACTTGAAGGCTTCATGGGCACCCGCAGGAAAATCGTGGAGGCTCATCAATATCGTTCGAGGGGAATACGCTGACGGCTTCCTCGGGGATTGCAGTACCCGCAGTATGGCTCGCCCTGACCAGGCCCCGGAGCGCGCGTGGGCAGTAGCCCCGCCGGGGGTTACCGTCCGCTCCTGACGCCACCTAGAGGCCGAAATGCTCGATGAAACGCAAGATCCAGCCTCGAACGCAATGCGACGGCATGTTTATACCACAGGACGATGCATCCGGCAAAGCGGGTCCCCAGCGACCCTATGATTCCTCCTGCGTCCTGTCCCGCCGCTTCACGCCACAAGGCTTTTTCGCGCCCCTACGGGCTGGGCGAGCCGGTCGGAGTCACTCGACCCACCTGCGGGCCCGCCGCAGAGCGGCGAGGAGCCCCTTCACGGCAGGGTCGTCTCGCTTGCGCGCAAGCAGATCGATGATTGCCAGGACCGTATTATTGTCGAAGGTCTCCTGGGCCATCACCAAGTGGCGCTCGCCCGGGGATTCATCCGGAAATCTCGCGCCCGCCACCATCTTCATCTCCAAATCTCTCGTGAGCGCCCCTAGGTCGGGGGGCGTTCCCGGCCCCGACGTCGCCAGAATTGTAAGGGCCCGCTCCGCTTGGGTCGGGTATGCACTGAGATCGTAAAGCCAATGGTTCGGAGGATACCTGTCATTTGCCCTCAGAATCCGAATCATCGCCATCATGACGCTATCGGGCAGGCCAAAACGAACCGGCGCCTGGACCCACTTGTCACGAGAGGCCGCGGTGAGATCCACGGCCCATGGCGGGAGAGCCGACTGCGGAACGGAAGCCTTCGAGACAGTGGCGGGTTGCGCCGCCCGGGACGCAAGGCCAAGCACTTTCCAACCAATTGCCGCGGCCAGCAGTCCTGCGCCCGCCAGTAGGGCCAGCCGGCGGAGAGGTACCGCTCGCCATCCAGCGAGCAGACCGGGGCCAGCCGGCTGGTCAATTTCTGTGACCGATGGAGGTAGAGTCGCCGGGGCGTTCCGGATGGCCCACAGGCCAGACTCTGGTGCTCGCAGGCCGCTCAACTCTGTAGGCGACCTGAAGCGGGCCGACATTTCCACGCGCTCTGGCATGACCACCAGGCTCATTTCCGCAAAATGTCTGCTTAGGAGTTCAACCGCGATCTCGCTGCTTTGCGGGATATTCCAAAAAGGGGTGTCACTCGCAGGATGGGGGTCTGGCGGAGTGAAGGCGAACCCGGCGAGCCAGCCATCCTGGCGATATCTCTTCTCCCTTCCTCCGTTCACCAGATACTCCCGAAGCCACACCGGCCGGACCAATAGGACCTCCAGGCGCCCCTCGTAGCGCAGGGTGAGCGCGCACGCCTGCTCCATCGCCAGGGGATCGCGCAACCACATACACACGCCGCCAGCGCTCGCGTTGACTAGCAGACGTTCGCCGTGGCTCTCCGCCAAGTTCCCAGGCGCGGGCTGGCCTTGTTCAACACGTCGAAACTTCCGCCTTTCTTGCCTGCCCGGTGTCATGACCAGCCCCCCTCTCCTGCTGGGACAAGCCCACCTTCTTCCGTTCCCCGCAGACCTCCCTGACATGGCACGGGTCCATTTCTGAATTCGTCATCGCTCTTTGCAGTGGAAATACACTACGGAGCCTCAATCCGGTAGAAGGGGCCCTCGGGGGAGGGCACCTAATGATCGAGGACCGGAAGGGCCGAAGGGAGAAGGCGGGCGGCGGCGTGGGGCACACGGCCTATCTTCTCATGGGGCCCGACGCTCCCAGTTCCCGCTCCATTCAGGACGGCCGGCCACACCACATCCGGGGTGCCAAGACCGACTTCAGGCCGATCCGATGGATCGCCCCGACGAGCCGAACCTGTACGAGGAGAATGCGACGGCCACGCCGATTTGACTGTCGAACCGGCTCACGCGCACGATCCGCCCCTCGCACTCGAGGCGGACCGGCCGACCGGGAGACACACGTTCCAGGAGCAGCGCCAGACTGATCTCCTCGCCGGGGGCAAACGATTGGTCCGTCTCGAAATAGACCCCTGAGAGGCTGACGTCCCGGGTAGTGCCCGTCCCCCCTTCCAGCTCCACAGGGATCGCAATCCGGAAACGTGCCGCCCGGCGTCGGTCGCTGCGGTCGGCCCCGGTTCCTGGCGTCATCATCATCACGCAGTGTAGCGACTTCTCCCGGGACACACAATTCAGCCAAAGATACATTTTTCTATAACTTTCGATATATATCCAGAGAGGCTGCGAGGCGGGAGGAAATGGTCTATCCGCCTGAAATGGGAGGTGAAATTCGGACAACCGAGACGCGAGATACCTGGGGCGCCGCGCCGGCCGGACGGGGCGGGCCGACGCCGTTCAGATGAGCCCTTTCTCCCCGGCGTACGCGGCCAGTTCCAGGCGGCCGTTCAGGTGGAGTTTTTCGTAGATGTGGTGCAGGTGAATCTTCACCGTGCCCTCGCTGATGGACAGCCTGTCGGCGATCTCTTTGTTGCGGAGGCCGGCGGCCGCCATGCGCACGATCTCGATCTCGCGCGGCGTCAGGACCCCGGCCACCTCGCGCACGCCCGCCTCGCGCCAGAGCAGTTTCTCCAGGGCGCGGCCCACGGAGCGCCGCTCCAGCCACTGCTCGCCGGCGTGCACCTTGCGCACGCACTGCACCAGCATCTGCGGCGCCATCTCCTTGAGGACTACCCCCCGCACGCCCAGGCGCAGCGCCTCCAGCGCTTCCTCCTCGTCCAGCCCCACCGTGAGGAGGACGATCTGAGTGGGCAGGTTTTCCTCCTTCATCTCCCGCAGGACCGCCAGCCCATCCTTCCCGGGCATCCGGATGTCCAGGATCAGGATGTCCGGCCGGTGCAGGCGGACCGCCTGCAGGGCCTCCTCGCCGTTCACGCAGCGGGCCACCACCTGGATGTCCCGCTCCATCCGGAACAGCAATTCCAGCCCGTCCAGAATGATGGGATGGTCGTCGGCCAGGACCACGCGAATCGCCATCTCAATCCCCCGGCGGCGCGAGCGGCAGGGTGATCTCGAGGCCCGCGCCCGACTCGTCCGAGTCGATGGCGAGCGACCCGTGCAGGACCGCGATCCGCTCTTTCAGGGTCACCGGCCCCAGCTTCATATCGGTCAACGCCGCCTGGTCATAGTGCCCGCGGAAGCGGAAGCCGCGGCCGTCATCCGTCACGCGAATCCGCACCTGGTTCTCCTGCACGGCCACCCCCACGCGCGCGGTCGAGGCCTGGGCGTGCCGGGCGGCGTTGACCAGCGCCTCGTGAACGATCAGGTAGATCTCCCGCAGCAGGCCCTCGGAGATCCGCGCCGCGGGGCGCTCCATGCTGAGCTCCACGCGCAGACCCCAGTGACGCTCGATCCGCTCGGCGAGCTCCTTCAGGCGGGCGGCCAAACCGGAATCCGTCCCGGGCAGGCCGAGCGGCGCCGGCTTCAGCTCCTGGATGAAGAACCGGAGGTCGCGCTGCTCCTCGGCCAGCAGGCGCTGGATCAGAACCAGGCGGTCCTGGGCGGCCTGCCGGTCCGTCTCCAGGAGGGGCCCGAGCGTCTGCAGTTGCAGCGCCGCCCCGGTCAGGGATTGGAGCACGCCGTCGTGCAGCTGCCGGGCCAGATGGATGCGCTCCTCCGTGGCCGCCGCCTGCTGCAGCCGCTGCAGGAGATAGAAGTGGTCCATGCGGGTGGCCACCTGGCGGGCCACGATCTCACCCAGCACCAGATCGTCCGCCGTCAGGCCCGGTTTGTCGAGGCAGAACAGGCGCCCCTTCACGATCTCCCCTTGCAGCCGCAGGGACAGGACGGGGCCGATGGCGAACCGCGCCTGCAGGTCGGGGTGCAGGGGCGTCTCCTGCGCGCGTCGCAGTCCCGCAGCGGACGTGTGCAGGCACGCGGGGGCGGCGGCGCGGGCGTCCGGGCAGAGGAAGTCGGCCCCGGCGAGTGACTCCGCAACCAGCGGCTCGTAGGTGCCGGGGGGCTGACGGTTCCAGTGGAACTCGCCGCGGGACCACGAGGCCAGATGGAACCAGGGCTCTTCCGGCTCCTCCCAGCCCATCAGCACGCGCGGAGAGCCGAGGAGCGCGGCCGTGTGCCCCAGCAGCTCACGCACCAGCGCCGGGGCTTCTCGCGGCAGCATCCGGGGCCACGACGCCAGCCGGGAGATCTCCTCGCGCGCGCCTTCTTCGTAGGCGCCCAGACAGACCAGCAGGATCGCCATCAGTGCCAGGTACAGACTGCGGACGATGAGGTGGGCGGGCTCGATGGCGGGGCCCGCCACGACGCGCGCCGCGACCACGCCCAGGCCAGCGTAGGCCGTGAGGACCGCCGCGGCGGTCCACAGCGTCCCGCGCCACAGCCAACGCAGCGTGGCGGACGCCAGGAGGAACGCGGCGGTGGCCACACAGGGGCCGGTGGCGCCTCGGGTCAAGACCACGACCAGGCAAAACGCGGCCAGGTCAAAGGCGTGGATGATGAATGGCAGGCGGCCCAGGGGCGCGGGCGAGCGCCACACCCGGAGGAGGACCAGCAGGCCGCATCCCAGATACCCGCCAACCAAGCCGAAGGCAGCCCGCGGGGAGATCGCCAGGCCGGAAGGCTCCGCCCAGATCGCCACCAGCGCGACCGCCGCCAACCCGACCCGCCCCGCGCCGATGAGGCGTTCGGCGCGTCGTTGTGGGGAGTAGGACGCAGTCATGCTCCTCCAGGAAGTGCACCCCTGCCGTCATTCACGAGACCGGGGCAACATCCAGCGCATCGAGCTCGACGGAGGCGCCCTGGTGGATCAAGCGGACGCCGATGACCAGCCGCGCGCGGGCGCCCTTGCGCAACAGCAGGCCTCGCAGCCCCACCAGGGGACCGCGAATCACCTCCACCTGCATGCCCTCCGTGAGGTATGGGTGCGGATCGTAGGGCAGCGTGCTCTCAACGAGACGGCGGACCGCCTCGATCTCGGCGTCGGGAACGGGGACCGGACCGTCCCGGTTCCCCAGGATCTGGACCACGCCTTGCGTGGTCAGGACAGCCACCCGCTGGGACAGCGGAAATCGGGCGAAGCAATAGCCGGGGAAGAGCGGAAAGGCGACCCGCTTCCGCCGGTCCTTCCATTGCCGCCACCGCTCCATGAGGGGGAGGAACGGCTCGATCCCCCGGGTCTCGAGCTGCTCCCGCACATGCTTCTCGTGACGGGAGCGGGTGCGGAGCGCATACCAGTGGAGGGGCATGGGGGCCGTCTCTGCCCGCCCTCACCCGGCGTGAGGCCGGAGATCCCTCCCGGACTCCTCGTCGCAGGGGCGGGGCCGCTGCTGCCCGTGGCTCACATCTCTTTCGGATTAGAGTTAGCATGCGCGCCGTTGGGCGTCAACACGATTTCCCCGCCGGGGAGGGGGAGCCGTCCCAAATTCGGACTGCGGATTGCGGAATGCGGAATGCCTGGAAACTGAAAAGCGTACGCATGTACGGCAGTACGAGGGTACGACCTCAAATGCGGATTGCGGAATGCGGAATCACCACCACGGACCACAGGACCACGGACTACTGACCACGGACTACGGGACCAGGGACGGCTTTCAATTTCGAATTTCGGATTGCGAATTGCGCGATTTCGAAGACGACGGACGATGGACCACGGACGATGGCCTAAGAACGCGGAACGAGTATTTATGGTCGATGGTCAATCGTCGATAGTCGGGCTTGTGGTCGATGGCCAGGAGGCGACGATGGACGACGGACGACGAAGAGCTGAAACGGAGAAACGGGGAAGCGGGCCGATTTCGAATTGCGAATTGCGGAGTTAGGGGGGCGGAGACCATGCTTCAATACTCTCATATTGACAATGATTAAATTCTCGCATATTAGTATTGCCACCTATCTGGAGGCTGAAGATCCATGCGCACGCGCCGGACGAAGAAGGGGACAGAGGCTGGGAAGGCCGAGCGGCTGCTCCAGGCCAAGCTGCCGGCGCGCCTGGTGAAGGCGCTCCGCATCCAGGCGCTGGAGCAGGACACGACGGTGAAGCGGCTGCTGACCCGGCTGGTCGAGGACTACGTGGCGCAGCAACGCCGCGCCTCAGGGGGGAGGGGATGAGGTCGCCGGGAATGCGGTGGAGGCATGGCCCGGCCGGGATCGGCCTCGCCCTGCTGATCCTCCTGCCGGGCCTGGGCTGCGCGCCGGCAGCCTTCTTGCTGGTGACGGCGGCGGGCGGGGCAGCGGCCGTCAGCGGAGAACCCCAGCGAATGGTCAGCACCGAGGGTCAGGACTTTGACGAGCAGCGCATCCGCCTGATCCAATCCGGCACCCACACCCAGGAAGACGTGGTGAATCTCTTCGGGCATCCCCAGACCAAGGTCTTCACGCAGACCGACGAGGAGTGGGCCTACCGGTATCACGTCCCACCCTCCCTCCTGCGGGCGGGGCTCGACAAGGTCCTGACCATCCGTTTTCGGGACGGCAAGGTGCAGGAGGTCCGCTACTCGGTCAGCGCCTTGTAGCTCATGGCTGATGGCTCATGGCAGCCAGCATGAACTAGGAGCTATGACGCATGAGCTATTGGGAGAAGACCTTCTTGATGCCGCGCCCCAACGACTGGATGTCCTCTCCCATCCCCCGCATGGTCGCACACGCGGCCGTCCAGAAGAGCAGGACACCCAGAAGCAGCCACGCCGCTCCCCGGACGTACTGAGATCGCATCCTCTCCAACCTCCTGGGACTCTCCGGCTACCGCGCCCCGGATCCCTGGAATTCCTCCTGCCCCCGGACCATCCCTGGCGTGATCAAGTAGGTCCCGGTGCAGCCGGCCCGCAGCAGGTATTCGGCCGTGTCCTTGTTGCCTCCCGTCACCGCCAGGCTGGCGCCGGATGCCAGCGCCATCCCCGGACAGATCGCCCCCACCTTGAACGGGATGTAGAAGAAGCTCCCGATGGCTCCTGCCAGGGCGGCCATGGCGGTGAGCCCCGGCGAGTCGCTTGCGGGAGGTGGTGTCGCCCCGGGCGGCGGGGCCGATGCGACCGTCTGCTGCGCCCAGGCGGTTCCCGCGGCGGCGACTCCGACCGCGAACGCCAGCACCCCCGCCATCACGACCCAGAACATCCCCCGGTGTCTCATGCGCGTCTCCTTTGGCTGATGGCTCATGGCTGGTGGCTCATGGTTCTTGCCACGAGCGATGAGCCAAGAGCCAGCAACGATCAGCGATCAGCCATTCGCGATTTTCGGGCAGCCGCCTTCACGTTGGCGACGATGGCTTCCATGGCGCGCCCGGCGTTCTCGAAGACCCTGGCGAGATCCGCCGCGCCAGCGCGGCGGATGTGCACCCCCGCGATGACGACCGTCGTGCGGTCCAACGTCCGCGCCAGCTCGGCGGCCAACGGCCGGGCGATCTCATCCTCCTTGTGGCCCACCAGGGTGAAGACCGACGTGGTGGCGCTCCGCCGCCGCGCATCCCTGAGGCCGGGGCGGGGAATGCTGACCGCCACCGCCCCGATGTGGGGCGCCTCACCGCCCACGAGGGTCACGGCCAATCCCCCGTGCGAGAGGAAGGCCGTGCCCCAGACGCGATGGCGCCCCCGGCCGGCGCCGAAGTCGAAGTGCGCGGGCCTCCCCGCCTCACGGCGACTCGGCCAGCGGGAAGAGGGCCGGGGCGTCATGGCGCCGGGCGTCGCGGGAGACGCGTCCCCGTCCACTCGGTGGTGAGTGTGTGCGGGATCCCGAAGCGATCCAGGACGCGGCCCACGGTATGGTTCACGATGTCCTCCACGGTCTTGGGGCGGTGGTAGAAGGCCGGCACGGGAGGCAGGATCACGGCCCCCAGCTCCGCCAGATGGAGCAGTTGCCGGAGGTGGCCGGCGTGGAGCGGCGTCTCCCGGACCACCACGACCAGGGGGCGCCCCTCCTTCAGGCTGACGTCGCCCGCGCGGCCGATCAGCGTGTCCGCGTAGCAGTTGGCCAGGGCCGACACCGTCTTGATGCTGCAGGGGGCGATGACCATCCCGCCCGTCCGGAAGGATCCGCTGGCCAGTGCCGCGCCGATATCCCGGTTGTCATGCACGTGGGTCGCCAGCGCCTCCACGCCCTTGACGGTGTAGTCCGTCTCCTCCAGGATGGTCCGCTTGGCCGCGGCGCTGATGATGAGGTGGGTTTCCAGGTCAGGAACGCCCTGCAGCACTTCCAGCAACCGGATCCCGTAGATCGACCCGCTGGAGCCCGAGATGCCGACGACCAGCCTCATGCCCTCCTCCCCCGTTCCCGCGCCACCGCCGACTCACTTCCGCCGGGCCATCAGGGCTAGGCCCACGCCCGAGGCAACGACCAGGAGGAGGCTCACGATCTGGGCCGCGCGCAGGCCGCCCAGCATCAGGCTGTCGATCCGCAGCCCCTCCACGAAGAAGCGGCCAATCGAGTACAGGCCCAGGTAGCAGAGCGTCAGGGCGCCCCGCCTCTCCTGCAGCCGCTTCCGGAGTCCGAACCACAGGATGCCGAAGACCAGGAGGTTCCACAGGGACTCGTACAGGAACGTCGGGTGGAAATACTCGAAGGCGGCCAGGTCCGGCGGCCGGTGGGCGGGGTCGATGTACAGCTTCCATGGCAGGTTCGTCGGAACCCCGAAGGCTTCCTGGTTGAAGAAGTTCCCCCAGCGGCCGATGGCCTGGCCGATGGCCACGCAGGGCGCCATGACGTCCAGCGTGAGCGGCAGGGACAGCTTCGCATGCCGACAATACAGGATGGTCGCCAGCGACCCCGCGATCAGCCCGCCGTGGATGGCGAGGCCCCCCTCCCACACGGCAAGGATCTTGGCCGGGTTGGCCCCGTAGTAGTCCCAGTTGAACAGCACATAGTACAGTCGCGCCCCCAGCAGCGCGATGAGGACCGCAACGACGATGGCGTTCAGCAGCCTGTCCGGGTCTATGCCCCGCCGGATGGCCTCACGGTGCGCCAGCGTGGTTCCCAAGAGAACCCCGGTGGCGATCAGCAAGCCGTACCATCGGATGGCCAGCGGCCCGATTTGCAGCGCAATGGCTCCAGGCGAGGAGAACATCAGCACTCCTTCAAAGGACCGCTCTGCCGCCTACCGCCGGTCGCGGGTTCGCGATCCCCGGGCCACCCCGGACGGCGGCCCCGACGCCGCCATCTCGCTCCGGGGCAGGATGTGGTAGGCCACCCCCTCGATGAGGGGCATCGGCTGAAAACCGAAGCTCCGCTTGACGGCATCCAGAGCGGTGATGGTTCCCACCTCGAGCAGTTCCAGGTGCCGGTACCCCAGAAACGGATTCAGGCCCAGGCTCTCCAGCAGTCGGGTCGTCCAGGCCACGGCCCGCCGGGACAGGTGGACCTTCACCCGGGGGATGTTCAGCATCTTGCCCACCTGGTCGGCGATCTCCTCGTAGCTCAGGTGCTGCGGACCCCCGATCGGGATGGTGCGGTCGAGCGCCTCCTCATCCTGAAGCGCCCGCGACAGGCACGAGATCACGTCACCCACCCAGATCGGCTGCAGCATAGTCTTCCCGGTTCCTGGGATCAAGAGCAGCCCCGTCCGTTGCAGCAGCCGGATCATGCCGCTGATCAGCCGATCCCCGAGACCGAACATCAGGGATGATTGAAGGATCACGAAGGGAACGCCGCTCTCTCGCAGTTGATCCTCGGCCCACCCCCGGCTCCGCAGGAACGACAGGCCGGAAGATGACCCCGTCCCGAGCGGGCTCACCATCAGGAATCGCTCCACGCGCGCCGCCCGGGCGCCCTCCAGGAGGAGCGCCATGCCCTCACGCTGGACCCGCTCCACCATCGCGTCCCGGCCCTCGTGGATCGGCGCCGCCAGGTGGATGATCTGTCGGGCTCCCCGGCACGCCGCGGCCAGGGCGTCCGCGTCCAGCAGGTGGCCCGCCACCACCTCAACCGGATGCGAGGCCAGCCACTCGAGCCCTGGGGAGCCGGGCCGCACGAGACACCGCACCGCCTCCCCCGCGGCGCAGAGCCGCCGGACCAGATGCCGCCCCACGAACCCGGTGCCCCCGGTGACCAGAATCATGAGCTGCCTATCCGCCGACCCCTCGCCGCCTCGGGACGAGCCCGCCCGATCCGCAGGCCGCGATCACTGTACGCGCCCCCGCCCCCCGCCCAGGCCGGAGCAGACCACTAGCTCTTCCGCGATGTCTTGGCAAAGAAAGAAGAAAAGACCGGTTCGGCCTTGCTGGACCCGCACTTCGGGCACTTGATGCGCTTGCGGTCCCGCTCGGAGATGGACATGGTCAGCGTGTACTTCTTCCGGCACCCCCCACAGCGGAAATCATACGTCGGCATGGGAACCTCCTGCAAAAATTCCGGATTTCGGATTTAGGATTGCGGATTGTCGATCTCGAAAGGACCGCCAAATCCAAAATTCGGGTACCCTCCGGGTGTCCGCAATCCGAAATCGGTCAGGACACCTCCCGCAGCTTCCTGAGCCGCCGCTTCATCCGCTTGATCTTCAGTCGAGCCGTCGCCAGGCCCGCCCGATCCTTCGCCTGCAGCGCCGAGTCGCGGGTCTGCTTGAGGGTGCGGATGCCGGCCTTCAGCTGAGTGGCGCCCATGTCGGCCGTGGCCCGCCGTTCCTCCTCCTTGGGGCGGAGGCCGAGGCGCACCTCCTCGGCGATGACGGCTTCCACCAACTCTTCCTTCTTCATCCCCGAGACGCCCGTCAGGTTCGGGTACTTCTCCAGCGCCAGCTCGCGAAGCTTCGGCGTTGTCAGCTTTTCCAACTGGGCGCGGCTCGTGGCCATCCGGCTTCCTCCAGATGCGGGTGATTGAAGTGGGGTCGTAATCTTGCTAAGATTCAGCAGGGCTCGTCGTCCGCAGGAACGCGCGGCCAACCTGATTATATCGTGGGGCGCCAAGGAAGATCAAGAGGCTTCAGCCGTGCACGCATTCCCGAGTCACCGGGCGAGCCTTCCCATCCTTCTGGCAATCCTCGCCGTCAGCGGCTGCGCCGGCCCTCGCCTGGAGGTTGCGTCAGCGCCCTCTCAACCCAGCGTCACCCTGACGGACGCCGCGATCCAACTGACCATTCTGCCGAACGCCTGGTCCGGCTACCCCAGCGACCTCCGCCGCTACTACACGCCCGTGGAGATCCGGATCCGGAACGATCGGGCCGACGAGATCCAGGTCCGGTACGGGGACTTTCACGCCGTGGATGAGGGCCGGAACCAGTACCGGGCGGTGCCCCCGGGGGAGGTGGCCCGGGCCCTCTTCGGCGCTCGCTGGCCGTCCCGCGATTTGCCTGCTGGTCACAGCCAGCGGATGCCGCCTCATCCCCCCCTGCTCCTCGCCGGGCCCGGGCCCTGGTGGCCATACGGCTACTGGCCGTACCACCCCTGGTACCCGTACTACGGCCCTTTCTACCCGGACCCCTTCTATTCCGACTACCCCTACTGGTGGTACCGGCCGACCGGTTACGACATCCTGGCCAGGGGCCTCCGCGAGGGGCGGGTCCTGCCCGGTGCCCGCGTCCAGGGGTTCCTTTATTTCCAGCTCGCCACACAAACGGGCAGTCTTCTCACGCTGACCTGGACCCCTGTCTCCGCCGACGGCATGTCTCTCGCGCCGTTCAGTGCCCAGTTCCGGATCGTCCGCTAGACCGCCTGCTCCACCGGCAGCACGAAGGCCTTGACCCCCCCGTGCCGTTTGGCCCGATCGGCGAGCCCCCGCTTGAATTGCGCGAGCTCTTCGATGAGGGCCGGCATCTGCTCCTCCGGCACCACGGTGAGGAGCATCGTGTCATGGCCCGGGAAGGCGTGGGTGCCGAATCGCTTCCCCGACTCCCCGGTGCCGAAGACCTTGGGAACCTCCGTGAATCCGGGGATCCGGAGCCGCTCGATCATGGCCCGAATCGGTTCGTCGTAGATGAAGTTGAAGACGATCAGGACGAGTTTCATGGCGGGCCCCCCCGAGAGAGACAGTTTCCCGGCGACCGAGAGATGGCACGAGCGACGGAAGAGCGATTCGATGCCGAGTCCGAGGCGCCGGCGATCTCCCGCACGCAAATGACGGAGATCGTCGTCATGAAGATCGGGCGATACTCGTCCGGAGTGTGTTGGAGTGGGCTACGGACGCGATGAGTCCGGCGCCGGCACATGGCCCTTTGACGCCGAGAGGGGCCGCCAGCGCCACTTGCGTACCCAGTGACCGAACGAGTCCAGATAGATATAAGTCACCGGCGTGATATACAGCGTGAGGAGCTGGGAAACCAGGAGGCCGCCGACGACCGCCAGGCCCAACGGGCGCCGCGACTCGGCTCCTTGCCCGGCTCCGAGCGCGATGGGCAGCGTCGCCATCAGGGCCGCCATGGTGGTCATCATGATGGGACGGAACCGGAGGAGGCATCCCTGGTAGATCGCCTCCGCCGGAGACTTCCCTCGCCCCTCCGCCTGCAGCGCGAAGTCGATCATCATGATGGCGTTCTTCTTCACGATGCCCACCAGCATGATGATGCCGACAAAACCATAGATGTTCAGGTCGTGGCGGAACAGGATTAGTGTGGCCAGGGCGCCGACACCCGCCGAGGGGAGCCCGGACAGGATGGTCACCGGATGGATGAAGCTCTCGTACAGGATGCCTAGGACGATGTAGATGACCAGGACCGCCAGGACGACCAGGAGGCCCATGCCCCGCATCGAGGACTGAAATGCTTGCGCGCTCCCCTGGAAGGTGCCGCTGATCGTGGCCGGTAGGTCGGCGCGCCCGACTTTCTCAATCTGGGCGACGGCCTCGCCCAAAGAGGCCCCAGGTTTGAGGTCAAATGAGATCGTGACGGAGGGAAGCTGGCCGAGGTGGGTGACGGTGAGCGGCCCGACCCCCGGGATCAGCTTGGCCACGGCGCTCAAGGGAACGAGCTGGCCCTTGCCCGACCGGATGTAGAGCATGGAGAGAGCCGCCGGGTCCTCTTGGTACTCCGGGCTGAGTTCCAGGATGACCCAATATTGGTTTGT
>Ga0315280_10004935_pt1 | contig 19354 bp, 22 predicted proteins | sample YL17G06_40_MG_FD_203697 | JGI IMG/M metagenome (GOLD analysis project Ga0315280, IMG submission 203697) | Sediment microbial communities from Yellowstone Lake, YNP, Wyoming, USA - YL17G06_40 | ecosystem: Environmental > Aquatic > Freshwater > Lake > Sediment | place: USA: Wyoming | collected... | reverse complement strand
TGGTACGAAGGCTCGATGGGCTACCACCAGTACACGCTCAACGCGCTGTGGCCGCTGGCGGAGGCGGCCCGGCACGCGGGCCTCGACCTGTACTCGGAGCGCTACCGCAGCGCGCTGCTGGCGCCGCTGGCGCTGGCGCTGCCCGACGGCGACCCGCCCGGCTTCAACGACAGCGGCGGCTCGAACCTCACGGCCACCACGCGGCTGTACGAACTAGGGTACGCGCGATGGAAGACGCCGGAGTTCGGCGCGCTGCTGGCCGGCGGCGAGCGCGCGTTCCTAGAGTCCCTGCTGTGGGGCGCCGAGGAGTTGCCGCGCGCCCAGGCCGTCATTCCGGAGCAGAGCGTGCTGTTCCGCGACGCGGGGTTCGCGCTGCTGCGCGCCCGCCATCCCGAGCGGCCGGAGGGGCCGCAGCGTGTGGATGCCGTGGCGGTGCGCTTCGGGCGGCACGGCGGCGGCCACGGGCACCCCGACAAGCTCGGTATCGTGCTGTTCGGCGCGGGCCAACTGCTGGCGCTGGACCCCGGCTCCATCGCCTATGGCGTCCCGCTGCATCGCGAGTGGTACCGCACCACGGTGGCGCACAACACCGTGGTGGTGGATCGCGAATCGCAGGCCAACGTGGACGGCGTGTTGGAGAAATGGGAGGTGCTGGAGCCCTCGGGCGCCGCCCTGGCGGCCGCCGCCGACCGCGCTTACCCCGGGGTCCGCATGCGCCGCTCGCTCACCCTCACCCCCAAGGGCGCCGAATCCGTCGTCACCGACCGCTTCGAGCTGTCCAGCGAAAAGGAGCATGTGTACGACTGGGTCCTGCACGTGCGCGGGGAAGCGGCGTCTTCTCTGAAGTTCAAAGCGGCCTCGCCGGCGGGAACCGCGAACGGCTACCAGCACATTGGGCAATGGGAGCGGGCGGCGACCGATGCCGCCTGGGAGCTGAGATGGACCGAGGGCGGCACCCGCCTGGTTTTGAAAATGGCGGGCGCGCCCGGAACCGAGGTTTATCGCGGTGTCGCGCCCGGCAGAAACCCCACCGAGCGCGTCCCGCTGGTGCTGGTGCGCCGCCGCGCCGCTTCCACGGTATTCAATGCCCAGATCATTGCCGGCCCGCAGCGCGAGTAGGGCGCGGGTGAACACGGATTTGACCCCTTTCCCGCCGGCGTCCCATGCCAATCGGCACCGTAGTACCAGCGGACTAGAAGCATGCCGCCTATGACGTGCTAGACTCTACTGGGTTCGGCCGATGTGGATTCCGCTTTTACTCTTCACTCTCTGGACGGTGTTCTTCTTCTCGGCGCGCTACGCGTTTCTGAGATGGAGGCGGTGGCGGTATCAACAGCCCGCCCGCTATATCAACGAAATTCGCGGTATAGAGTACTACCGGAACCTGGGCCGGGAACAGTTCGAGCGGCTCGTCCAGCAAACACTGAAGGCCGGAGGCTACACGATCCTCGGCGAGCCGTACCTGGGCCGCACCCTACAACAGGGTTATGCGTGGAAGGGAGGCAAGAAATACGCCTTGGCCCATTACCCCGACAACCCGCTGACTCCGGAGGATATGGAAGAACTGTCGCGCAAGCAGAGCCGGGCGCGGGCCGACCAGGTGCTGGTCTTCTCGCCGTTTCCCCGTGCGCCCCGCTCCCCGCATCCCGCCGTGGAGGTGCTGACGGGGTCGAAGCTGGTGGACTGGTTTTCGGTACTCGAGGATGTGCGGCCGCCGATCGTGCCGCTGCCGGACGCGGGGAGCTGCGACTGCGGCGCGCCCATGGAAACGCGCGTCAATCGCGCAGGACAGTACCTGCTGGTTTGCTCGCGATATCCGGACTGCCGCCAGATGCGGAAGCCGGCGGCAGCGGTGGCCGGCAGCAAGCCGGAGGCAGGAGGCAGGAAGCCGGAGGCCGGAGACAGGAGGCAGGAAGCCGGAGACAGGAGGCAGGAAGCCGGAGACAGGAGGCAGGGAGCCGGAGACAGGAGGCAGGGAGCCGGAGACAGGAGGCAGGGAGCCGGAGACAGGAGGCAGGAAGCCCGAGGCAGTAGGCAGTAAGCAGCCCTCAACTCACAAGCGATAGTCGCCGGCCGCCGGTCCTCCTCACATGGCCACGATGTAGTCCAGGGCCTTGGACGTGTTCCAGAGCAACAGGTCGGGCGCGGCGCGATGCGGGCTCAGCTCGGCGGTAAGGTAGCCCTGGAAGCCAACCTCGCGCAGCGCGGCGATGGCGGCGGGCCAGTCCAGATCGCCCTCCAGCAGGTTCACGAAGGCGTCCTTGCCCATGTTGAAGTCCTTGACGTGGACGCGCTTGATTCGCGGCCCCAGCGTCAGGATCCAGTCCTGTGCGTACCCGAAGCGCAGCATGTTGCCGATGTCCAGATAGGCCCGCACCCAGGGACTGCCGAACTGGTCCACGTAGCTGCGCATCTCCAGCGGTGAGAGCAAGAACCGGTTCCAGACGTTCTCCACCCCCATCACCACCTGGTGCTTCTGTGCCACGGGGAGCAATTCCCGGATGGCGCCGGTAGAGCGCTGCCAGGCCGTTTCGTAGCGGACGATCATCTGGGGGCTGGTGCCGCGCCCCACCAGCGCCGGGACAATCAGGATGGCGTCCACGCTCAGCCCTTCGGCCAGCTCCAGCATTTTGCGGATGATGGCCTTGCCCCGCTCGACTTCCTTTGGATCGGCGCTCGACAGCGGATAGGTCCACAAATCGCCCGTGGCCAGGCCGGAGATTTCGATACCCATGCTTCGCGCTTCCTGGACCAGCTTCCGCATCTGGTCGGGTGTCGATTCGAAGCCGACTTCGCCCTTTTCCGCGAAGGCCAGCTCGATGCCGTCGAAACCTGCCTGCTTGGCCTTCTTCATTGCTTCCCGGACGGCCGTTTTGGCGGGAAAGCACCAGATGCTGATGCCCTTTTTCAGCGTGCCGGCGGCCGGTGCGGAGGGAGCAGCCAGACCGGCGGCGCCGGCTCCGGCCACCGTCTTGAGGAAATTTCTTCGGCGCATGCGCGCAGCATACTACAGGCGGCAGGCCGCAGGCTACAGGCCGGAGGCTAGCGGCGGCTGAAGGCGGCCAGGCGCCGATGGATCACGGCGTCGAGCCGCAGGCCGGCATCCGGCGGCAACAGGGCGGCGGCTGGCCGCTGCACTCCAAGCTTGCTGGCGCTTCTCACAGAGCTGTGCGAAGCTGGAACGGTGAAAATCGTGCTGACCGGGGCGGCCGGTTTCATCGGCTCGCATTTGTGCGATTACCTGCTTGATCGCGGGCACGAAGTCCTTGCGGTCGATAACCTGGCCACCGGAACAATGGACAACCTTGCCCATTTGTCCGCGCGCGCGGGCTTCCGCTTCCTTCGGCAGGACATCACGCAGCCCCTGCAGGTCGAGGGGCCGCTCGACTGGGTGCTGAACCTGGCCTCGGCGGCCAGTCCCAACGACTATCTCCGGCAAGGCGTCGAAACTCTCGAAACCGGCTCGCTGGGGACACAGAACGCGCTGGACCTGGCTCTACGCGCGGGCGCACGCTTTCTGCAGGCTTCCACTTCGGAATGCTACGGGGACCCGCTGGTTCACCCCCAACCGGAAACGTATTGGGGCCACGTGAACCCCATCGGTCCTCGCTCGGTCTACGATGAGGCCAAGCGCTACGCCGAAGCGCTCACTATGGCCTACCAGCGCTACCGGGGGGCCGACACGCGCATTGTCCGGATCTTCAACACCTATGGCCCGCGCATGAAGCTCGATGACGGCCGGGTGGTGCCGGCGCTGATCGCGCAGGCGCTGTGGGGGCGGCCCCTGTCCGTGTTCGGCGACGGCTCCCACACCCGCAGCTTTTGCTACATCTCCGACTTGGTCGAAGGCCTTGTCCGGGTGATGGAGCGCGGCGACCATCTGCCCATCAACCTCGGCAACCCCCGGGAGCTTTCCATTCTGGAGTTCGCCCAAAAGATCCAGGCCCTGACCGGCAGCCGGTCACCAATCGAGTTCCACTCGCTGCCGGAAGACGATCCCCGGCAGCGCTGCCCGGATATCGCGCGTGCCCGCCGGTTGCTCGGCTGGGAGCCGCGAGTGGGCCTGCACGAGGGCCTTCGCCTCACCATCGACTATTTCCGCCAGAAAGTGGCAACCGAACCGTCCCGCCATGCGGGACGGCTCGGTTGCGACAAAGGTCCGCTGTCTTAGCGGTGACGGCGTGATTGGGCTTGCGGATGCGCGTGGGAGTGGCTATGCGGCAGCAGCAGGTCCGGCTTCTGCACCAACTCCTCGAGCAGTTGCAGCGGGATGGCCGCAGTCAACGTCACCTTGCTCTGCTGCTGCTCGATGTGTAAGGAGTTCAACAGGTCGATGGCCTGCGGCTGGTTGGCGGGCGCCATCAGGCGCAGCATGGCCAGCAGCCCGCGGGCGGCGTCGGCCAGCGCCTGAGCATCCTCGGCGCTGGCGCAGGCGCCCTCGGCCAGCAGGCGGAGGCCGTTGGTGGCGCTGGCGGCGAAGGTGGAGGCCTGCAATCCCTGCAGAATCCGCATGATGTTGGCCTGCGCCGCGGCTGCCGGCCCAGGCGCTTGCGGGAGGCGCTGCGGCAGGAAGGCGCCCGGCGCCACCGAGACGGCCCACACCTGGTTCTCGGCGCCGATCCTCTGCGCCAAACCAAGGAGCGCCTGGTTGTTCAGCACGCTGAAGGCCGGGTAGGCCCGCAGGTCCAGCGCCTGCTTCACGGCGGTGCTGGTTCCGGCCAGGATGGTGTTCGGCCGATCGGGGAGCTGCACAACCAGCGCCGGGTAATCCTGCCCGGGCTTGGTGTGCCGCCCGTCCGGCGCCAGCAGCTCCACGCCCCCGTACATCTCTGCCGCGGCCCCTTTCTCCTTCAGGAAGGCGGACACGGCAGCGGGATCATAGCGGGCGGTGGCCACGGCGAGAAACGCCGGCTGGGCGCCGTTGTTCCAGGCCGCGCCGGTGACCGCCGCCAGATCGCGCTCGATGTCGAAACCGGTGCGGGCCAGGAATTCGTCGTAGCCCGGGTCGCGCTTGCCGATCGGGTTGCGCTGCTGCCAAATGGCATATAGGGCGGTGGCCCGCAAGGCATCCAGGTCCAGGCCCAACAGCGACGTGGCCTGCGCGGGAACCAGCGCCAGGCTGCTGCGGTCCGGCTGAATGGTGCCGGCCGAGACCCGCCGTTGGCCGCCCAACCACACCAATGCGCTGGCCAGCAGAACAAGCGCGAAAAGCAACGCCCAGTAACGGCTGCGATTCATGAACACTCTCCCTTCCGCCTCTCAATACGATTGAGACGGCCGAAAGTTACCGCGTCCTTGCGGGTTTTCCCGCAAATATTCGGGCACCGAAATGACGTACTCAGGGAAAAGCTTCTGCAGGCGGCGGTCGTAAGTGACCAGTCGGGTGCCGGTCTGGATGGCCAGCGCCACAAACAGGGTGTCATATGCCGGATGGTTCGCCGACACCGACAACCGCAGGGCCCGATCCCAGACCATGCGCGCGGGCACCAGCCGTGTCATGAGCCGCTCGCCCTCGTCCAGGATCTGCAAACCCCGCTCCAGCGACAAGCGGCGTGCGCGCACCCACTGCCAGACAACGTTGACGAGTTCGGCGGGAAGCAGGTCGGGCGCGACTACTTCGTCCGCCTTGGCCAGCGCGGCGGCCGCCCCCTCGTGAAAACCGGGCGCTTTCAGAAGAGAGTAAGCAAGAACCATGGTGTCGAAAATCAAGGACTGCTCCTTCGTCCCTTCTCGATCCATCTCCGGATCTCGCGCGCCGTGGCCGAGGGGAAGCCGGGGGGACGATTGCGGATCTCTTCCAGCACCTGCTGGCGGGTTACATAGCGCTGCAGGAGGAAGTCGCGCAGCTCGCTCTCCATGGAACGCCCGTTGCGCGCTGCCACCTCTTTGATTCGCTCCACCAGGTCTTCCGGCACATTCCGGATCGTCAGGGTAGCCATACCGGCCTCCACTGACACTGTAGCGCCGGCCGGGGTTGGGTGCAAGCAAAATGCTAGCATCGATTCCCGCCTCGACTCCGGCCACCGCGGACAGTAAACTCATTCCTATGGCTATAGCGGAAGGCGCGCGGCTGCTGAGCGGCAACGCGGTTCGCGATCAGATTCTGGAGGAAGTCGCGGCGGACCTGCGCGAGCTGGCCGGCCGGGGCATCCGGCCCGGCCTGGCCGTGATCCTGGCCGGCAACAATCCCGCTTCCGAGATCTACGTCCGGAACAAGGTGAAAACCTGCGAGGCGCTCGGCATTTCGAGCGAGAAGATCACGCCGCCGGAAAGCGTCACCACCGGCCAGATGCTGGAGTTGGTGGATAACCTGAACGGGCGCGACGACATCGACGGCATTCTGGTCCAGTTGCCGCTGCCTCCCCAGGTGGACGCCAGGCGGGTCCTGTTGGAGGTGAATCCGGCCAAAGACGTGGACGGCCTTCACCCGGTCAACATCGGCAACCTGGTCACGCAGCGGCCCGGGCCGGCGCCCTGCACCCCGGCCGGAATTATCGAGCTCCTGAAGCGCAACCAAGTCCCGATCAAGGGAGCGCGCGCGGTGGTCATCGGGCGCAGCGACATGGTGGGCAAGCCGGTGGCCATGCTGCTGCTGCACGAGCATGCCACGGTCACCATCTGCCATTCGCGCACCCGCGACCTTCCGGCCGTGGCCCGCGAGGCCGACATCCTGGTGGCGGCCATGGGCAGGCCGGCGTTCGTGACCGCCGAATTCGTCAAGCCCGGCGCAACGGTCATCGATGTGGGCATCAACAGGCTGACCGACCGGGCCGAGGTCGAGCGGCTGTTTCCGGGGAATGCCAAGCGCCTGGCCGACATCGACACCAAAGGCTCGACGCTGGTCGGCGACGTGCACCCCGATTCCGTGCTCCCGGTGGCCGGGGCGTTGACGCCGGTGCCCGGCGGCGTCGGCCCGTTGACCATCGCCATGCTGATGGTCAACACCGTACGCGCGGCGCGCTGGCGCCGCGGCTGTTAGGCTGTAGGCTGTGGGCTGTGGGCTGTGGGCTGGAGGGGTGTGACTTTTTGGTCTTAGCCTACAGCCCACGGCCTACGGCCCACAGCCCTGATTTCTAACTTGCTAACCATTGGATTAACCGGCGGGCTGGCATGCGGCAAGAGCACCGTGGCCCGGCGCTTGCAAGAAAAAGGCTGCGCGCTCGTCACTGCCGATTTGCTGGGGCATGAAGCGATTGCTCCGGGCGGGCCGGCGCATGCGGCCGTGCTCGCCGAATTCGGGCAGGACCTTGGCGACGCCGGCGGACAGATCGACCGCCAGCGCCTGGCCGAGCGCGTCTTCGACCAACCGGACCGGGTTCAGAAACTGAATGAACTCGTGCACCACCATATCCGGCGCCGCATTCGCGAACACATCGATTCCTTCAGGCGCACGCACCCCGACGGTATCCTGGTGGTGGAAGCGGCGTTGCTTCTGGAGGCCTTCGCCGACCCGGCAATTGATAAGATTGTGGTGATCGACTGCACCGAGGAGCAACAGGTGGCGCGCTTTGGCCAGAAGGGCGGGACGGCCGAAGAAGCGCGGCGGCGGATGGCGGCCCAGATGCCCCGCGCCGAGCGGTTGGCCCGCGCCGATTACATCATCGAGGCCTCCGGCAGCATCGATGAAACTCTCCGCCAAGTCGATCACCTGTACGAGCAACTGCGGAACCTGAAATAAAGACCTGGCTGTCGGCTGTGGGAAGCCCGAAACCGACAGCCGTCAGCCGATACTTAAACCTGAGGTTGTTATGAGATTCCGGCATCTGCTGCTGGCAGCGGCCATTATCGCGGCCTTCGTCTATCTCACTACTTACTCGCCCATGCGGCCGTTCGGGCCGGGCAACTGGCGCGGGCCGCTTCCCTGGGAACGGGGCGCTGCCCCCGTCTCCAATGTCACATTGGCCCAGGGCCAGCGCTTCAGCCCCGACGAGCAGAACAACATCGAGGTGTACAAGGCGGCCAGCCCCGCGGTGGTCAACATCACCACCGTCACGCTCGCCTACGACTTCTTTCTCAACGCCGTGCCGGTGGAGTCGGGCGCGGGCAGCGGCTTCCTGATCGACGAGAACGGCGACATCGTGACCAACTACCACGTCATCAGCGGCGCCCGCCAGGTGCAGGTGACCATGGCCGACAAGAGCCGCTTCAAGGCCCAGGTGGTGGGCGCCGACCCGCGCAGCGACCTGGCCGTGGTGCGCGTCTCGGCCCAGAAGAAGCTGCCCTACCTCCAACTGGGTGATTCCAAGAATCTCCAGGTGGGCCAGAAGGTGCTGGCCATCGGCAACCCCTTCGGCCAGTTCCAGAACACCCTCACCACCGGGGTAATCAGCTCGCTGGGGCGCAGCGTGCGCGATCCAGAGAGCCGGAACGTGCTGGAAGACGTCATCCAGACCGACGCGGCCATCAACCCGGGCAACAGCGGCGGGCCGCTGCTGGATTCGCACGGGCGCGTCGTCGGCATCAACACCGCCATCGTCGGGCCCACTAACCTGGGCATCGGATTCGCCATCCCGGTGAACCGCATCAAGCTGATTGTCGGCGACCTGCTGCGGGAAGGGCGCGTGCTGCGGCCCTACCTCGGTGTGGCCACGCTGCCCATCAGCAAGGACCTGGCCGGCGTCCTGGGCCTGCCGGTGGATCAGGGACTGCTGGTGGTGCGCGTCGAGCCGGGCAGCCCGGCGGATAAGGCCGGCATTCGCGGCGGCGGCCGCGCGGTCATCGTGGGCACCTGGGAAATCCCGGTCGGCGGAGACATCGTGGTGCAACTGGACGGCGAGCCCACGATCTACAGCGAAGACCTACTTCGCCGCATCGAAAACAAGCGCGTCAGCGAGACCGTTAAGCTGACGGTCTTCCGCGGCAGGAAGCGCCTCGATGTTCCGGTGCAACTCGAGGCCCGGCCCGGAAACCGGTTCTGAAGTGCGGAGTGCGGAATGCGGAGTGCGGAGTGGGGCGCAATTCGCCGGTGATTGGCGGTGCGCTCTACAGGCCATCGGACTCCGCGCTCCGCATTCCGCACTCCGCACTTGGATATGCATGTTCTGATTACTGGCTGTTCCACAGGGATCGGCCGGGCGGCCGTGGAGGCCTTCGCCCGCGCCGGCCACCAGGTATCGGCGACGGCCCGGAACCTGGCCGCCATAGAAGACCTTCGCTCCGGCAACGTGCGGCTGCTTCGGCTGGACGTGGCCGACCGCGACTCCATGCGGGCGGCGGTGGAAGCGGCGCGGCGTTGGGCGCCGCTGGACGTGCTGGTCAACAACGCCGGTTACGGGCAGGCGGGCCCGCTGACGGAGTTGTCTCAGGAGGAATGGCTGGAGCAGTTCCAGACCAATGTCTTCGGCTTGATGGAACTGACCGGGCTGGTAACCAACGGGCCGGGCGGCATGATCGAGCGCCGCGGCGGGCGCATCATCATGATCACCTCGGTGGTGGCGCACGTGGCCACGCCGTTCAGCGGCGCCTATTGCGCTTCGAAATTCGCGCTGCGGGCCATCTCTGACGTGCTGCGCCTGGAGCTGGCGCCGTTCGGCATCCAGGTGGTGCAGGTGGAGCCGGGGCCGATTCGCACCCGCTTTGCCGACAACTCGGCGGCGCGCGCCGCACGCCTGCTCAGCCGCCGGGACACGCCGTACGAGTTCCTGCGGTCCGCCATCGAAGGCCGCGCGCGCCGCTCGCAAGTGGGGGCGGCGCCCGCCTCTTCGGTGGCTGACGCCATCGTGCGCGCCGCCGTGGCCCGCCGGCCCGCCACCCGCTATCCCGTCACCTGGCAGACGCGCGCCTTGAAGCTGGTGCGCTCGGTTTTCCCCGAGCGCGCCCTGGACCTCATCCTGGCCCGCGTGTTCGGCCTGCCCACCAGGCCCCGCCCGTGAGGTTTCATTTTTTGCACCCTTCCGGGGTGGCTCGCGCATCAAAAGCATTGGTACAACGGCCCCGGCATGGTATAGTGCTAAAGAACCAAGTTGGGTGACTCGCCTTGCGGGTCCCAGGCGGGAAGGGTCTTCGGGACCCGGATTCCTGAACTCAATAAAGCATACACAACGCTGGTGCGCGGCACGTTTGCGCCCCGGCGAGGAGGAGTAACCATATGGCTGGTCCGAAAACTGCCAAGACCGCAGACCGGGTGAAGCTGGAAGATCAGGACGCGGTGCCTTGCCCCGAGTGCGGGAAACCCACCCGCGTTGTCAAGCGCGTGAAAAGCCGCGAACTGCGCATCGCCGGTGGGATGTACCGTTCCTGCTCGGTCTGCGAATTCGCCCTCAAGATGTAGGTCCTCGGTCGCAGGTGGCGGGCGGCTGGTAAACGAATTACCCGCGGCCCGTCACCTGCGGCCATGGCATCCCTCTGGCCCGTCTGTCGCGCGGCGTTGTCGCCGCGAGTCCGGCGGGCGTTTTTGTCTCTGCTGCCTGTCGGAATGCCCAGCCTGTCTTCCGACGATTTTTGGGGACATTCGCGTTTATCCGTGTTTATCTGTCCCGCAAGGCGGGATCCGTGGTGAAATGTTCGCGTTAAAGGGTGCTTGAAAGCCATGATGGACCAATTTCGACTCGATGGGAGGCTGGCGCTGATTACCGGCGCCAACAAGGGCATCGGCCTGGGAATCGCGCGGGCCATGGCGGCGGCGGGCGCCGATGTCATCCTGGTGGCGCGCAACCGAGATGAATTGGACGCCGCCGCCGGCGAGCTGCGCCAATCGGGGCGGCGCGTGGCGGCAGCGCCCTTCGACCTGCGCCAAACCGTGGAGATTCGCGCCTGGTACGAGAGCCTTGTGCCGCAGTACGGCTGCCCCGACATCCTCGTCAATTCCGCCGGCATCACGCGGCGCGCTCCGGCCGAGGAACTGACCCTGGACGAATGGAACGAGACCATCACCGTCAACCTGACCGCTGTCTTCGTGCTTTGCCAGGCGTTTGCGCGGCGCCTCATCGCCGCCGGTGCCAGGGGCAAGATCATCAACATCGCGTCCTTGATGACCGCGGCCACGCGGCGCACCACCGCCGCGTACACGGCATCGAAGGGCGGCATCGGGCAGTTGACCAAGGCCCTGGCCATCGACTGGGCCGACCGCGGCATTCTCGTGAACGCCATCGCTCCCGGGTACATCGCCACCAGGCTGACCGAGCCGTTGCGAACCGATCCCGAGTTTGACGCCTGGGTGAAGAAGCGCACGCCCCTGGGACGATGGGGCACTCCGGAAGACATTGCGCTTCCCGCCGTCTTCCTGGCGTCGGCGGCCTCCGATTTCATCACCGGGCAGGTGATCTTCGTGGACGGCGGCTGGCTGGCAACATTCTAGCGTGGCCAGTTCATGACTCCGTCTGGCCCAATCGGTTACACTAAGAACATGTTGCAGTACCACGCAGCCTTCTATCTTCCGCGAGGCACAGACCGGATGGTCGTCGCAGAGGTGCTGGACTTCCCGGGGGTCTGTAGCCAGGGGTTCGATCTGCCCGATGCGCGGACGATGATCGCCAGCGCTTTGGAGGACATGGCAGAATCGTACCTGGAGGAGGGACGCCCTCTGCCGACTCCTTCGGCCACCGCCACAGACCCTGAGGCTGACTACATAGAACTGATCCCCCTCTCGGTCGCCGCTGGCGCCACGCGACCCACCCTGGTGCGCCGATGAAGCGCGGCGACCTGCTGCGTCATCTGGAACGCTCTGGCTGCCGGTTGGATCACGAGGGCAGCCGCCACTCAATCTACGTGAATCCCGCCAACGGTAAAAAGGCGCCGCTGCCGAGGCACATGGAGATCGACAACCGTCTGGCGCGGCGCATCTGCGGGCAGCTTCAGATTCCGCAGATCGGCTAGGAGCGTGTCCGAGGATTCAAGAATCACAGTGCTCAGCCACAACATCTTGTGGTCGAAAGGTTTCACTTCTACAATCTGTGACTGAGAATGGCATTTCTCGGACACGCTCCTCGCGGGGGAAGGTTCTGCCATGTCGCAAATACCGGTGACGCCTGGGGGGCCGGGTTCGCCGCCAGGCGTACACGTCATTGCCGATGCACGCGAGCGCGGCTCGCAGCTTCTGCAACTGCTTGAACAGTCGCCCTCCTTCGATCTTCACATCGGGCGCTTGCGATGCGGTGACTACGTCATCGAGAACCAGGTGACGGTTGAGCGTAAGCGCTATGACGACTTCGCGGTCTCCCTGGTTGACGGCCGGCTTTTCGCCCAGGCAGCAGCGCTCAGCCGGTTGCCCAGACCCATGATCCTGGTCGAAGGGCCGCGCCAGCCGGCGCCTGCCGTTCACCGGCACGCGCTCAAAGGCGCGCTGCTGTCGCTGGCTACAGCCTGGCGGCTTCCCGTAATCTTCAGCAGGGACGCGGCAGAGTCCGCCTGGATCCTGGAAACCCTGGGGCGGCAAAGCCGGCCGGACACGACGCCCCAACTTGTGCGCGGCGGGTACCGTCCCAAGCGATTGCGGAGCCGCCGGTCATTCGTGCTCCAAGGCCTGCCGGGTGTCGGCCCCGTGCTCGCCGGCCGATTGCTGGAACGATTCGGCACCCCGCGGGGCGTTATCACAGCCGGCGAACGGGAACTGGCGCAGGTGCAGGGGTGCGGCCCCAAGCGGGCGGCGGCCATAGCGCGGGTGGTTGGCTAACGGGTTTTGGCGCGCCCCGAGCAGCGGGCCAGCCCTCGTTGAGAAAAATTGAGCCCTTGGGGTGACCACATGATGAAGGACATCGTCGAAGCGCGTCCGCTGGACGGCTACGAACTGTACTTGCGATTTGAAGACGGCACGGACGGCGTCGTCGACATTGCGAAACTCATATCTTTCCACGGAGTTTTCGAGCCGCTAGAAAGCAGGGCGTATTTTGAGCAAGTGCAGGTGAACACGGAACTGGGAACCGTCTTCTGGCCAAACGGCGCCGACCTTGACCCGGATGTGCTGCACGCTGTGGTATCCGGCGTACCGATTCCGTCGTACCAAGGCATCCGAGGCTGACTGTCGCTCCGAGCACACCGTCCGGTCTTTCTTCCACGCCGCCAGCCCGCCAGTGCCAACCGCGAACCGGGCGGCTGGTTCCCCTTGCTGCCCGTGGCCGCAGACCCCGCGGCTGCTCGCCCGAATTCGGGCTCACCGCAAAGCTTGGGGCACCCAACGGCAGTTTCCGTGAGCGTCTGCAAGCAGCCATAGAGCGGGCCACTGGCCCCGCGCTTCGCGCGCTTTTCGCCGGCTTTCACTCTCAAACGGCAATGTCGAGCTGCAGCCGCTTGGCAGATGGATGCCAGGATATGGCTACCGTCTCGAGGGGGTGCGCGTCCTGCGTATCGCGCTGGTCTTCTAAGGTGACAAAGAACTGGTTGCAGTCAATCAACCTCCGCTCATACAGCTCACTCACCCCGTCCGGCCGACGGTACAACACACTAATCGATTGCCCCCTCCACTTCAAAATTTCGTAAGCCTTGCTGTTCCTCTGCGCGATCAGCTCAGCCAGCTTCTCCTCGGAGCCGTCAACCGTCCGGGCACCGGCGCGCACATAAGCCGGCCCAGCGAAATGTGGCCGTCTCTCGCTGCCTGGAATGACGACGGCCAGCACTTGTTGTGCATCCACGGCTAGGACGCGGCAGAACCAATAGATCGGGGGGCGGGCGACGCTCAGTTTCTCCGCAAATGTGTGTTGCAGGGTATCCAAGTTCGCCGCGTGGCCGTCCGGGGTTCCGTCATCGCGAACCCCGATGAAAAGCAGGGCCGGATAGCCTATCGGCGTCGAATTTGCGAAAGCCACCGCTGTCTTCAGCCAGTCCCTCGAATCATTCGACGTCTTACGTTCCACAAAGTTATCCTCGAAGTTCCTGAGGCTCAGTAGCAACTCCTCGTCGGTCGGCAGGCGCATGACGTCCCCCTTCCAGATCTGCCGATGATAACATTCCAGCGCTGGCCGGGTGGTCCATCCTGGCGGTGGCAGGGTCTTGGGTGCCCGACGCCTTGGCGCTCCGAAAGCGTCCAGGCGCAGCGAGAGGGACGCGGGGGGCAAGCCTTGTCCACCCGGGCGCCGAGTTCTGCGGCCCGAGGGAGCATCGCCTGACGACCGGGGTTTCAGGCGACAAGTCATGGGGCCGGTCGTCGGGGGAATCCCACCCTTTGCTGCCAGCCAGCCGTCCGCTGCGGCGGACGCCGCCGGTCGCCCGAATTCGGGATCCCAGGAAGGCGTGGGGTGCCCAGCGCAGCTTCACGCGAGCCCCTGCAAGCAGCCGTAGGGTGCGCACCCGCCGATGCACAGCGGACGGCCTGCAAGAGGGCGTGTTGGCGGCGTCGGCCGCAGCCCAAAGGGCCAACACCAAGAAAGGCGTAGCCGAAAGATGTGCCTCCGGGGGGTCGCGGGCGCAAGCGCCGCTTGCTGCATCACCTCGTTCGCGCTAGTCTTTAACTGAAGGTTCTTATGTCGGTCGCGCCCGCGTTCGGCACGAATGCGCTCTCAGGCTACCAGGGCGGTGCGAACGGGAGGTCCCCAGCTAGTCGCCGTAGGAAAGCGTCGGGTTTCTTTTTCGGCCTTTTTTACGGTGGATCGCTTGTTAACGGAATTGAGCACGGGTTGGAGTACCTCGCGAAAATCCAAGGAAGGCAGGAGCCCATTCTCCTGGCAGATTGGCCCGCTGTCGAGTGGATCGTGTACATGTCTAGCGGGGGCGCGGTGGGATTGCTAGCGGCGTACTGTTCCCGCTCGATGTTGGTCGGCTTGCTTGCGAGCGTAGCGTTTGGGGCGGCGACGACACTGATCGCGTTCCTCGGCGATACCTCCCTGTCTTCGGCTGCCGCCCTGATCGCCACAGCAGTCGGAGTAGCAGCAGCCCAGTACGGAAGGAAACTGCCGCTGTATGCTGGTGATTTGGCTACTGGCCGATTGTTCGGTGTCACCTGGAAGCACTGGCTGTGGCTCTGGCTTCCGTGGCAATACGCCGTAGCGAACGCGATGTGGCTGGGCTGCCCCCTTTCCGGCTTGCTCGGCACGGATGTGGGGAAGCTGACCCTGCTCCGAGAAATTCTTCAGGCCCCGATTGCTATCGCTCTGTTGGCATGCGGATGGTGTAACGCGGTAGGTAGCCTCCGGGCCGACTTGCAGCTCACGCGCCGCCAGGCCGCTTTTCGCTTCCTGGGATGGTGGCTTTTGTTCCCGATGTTCATAAACGTCATGCGGCTGCTGGGCTTTTGGTGAGGCCTCCGGTCCTGGGGTCGGCTAAGGCCGTCGAGACCCGCGCACAAGGTGTAGCGCACAGGCGACCACCCAAACACCGAAGACAATCGCAACGACGAAATCCACGGCCTGCCAGTCAGCTCGGGGTAGACGGACGACAATGACCGGATTAAAGAGCAGTGCTATCGCGCCCATGGTCCACGGCCAGAAACGCGACGCTCGCTGATGCGCCTCGCAAGCGAGATACACGGCAGTTCCGCAGACGACGAAGCGCAGGACTGTGTAGAACCCGTAGGGCCACCTGCCGAAGACCGCGAGAAGAAGAAGCAAAATCGAAACGATGGACGGGACCACCAATCGAACGGCGTCCTCTGCCCATCCCGAGGTTCGACAAACTGGAGGAGGCGACTGCGGCGCGGCCGAGACGGACGCGAGGAAGCTGGCTTCTCGCGGCCCGTCGGCCTCATCGTGCATCGCAATGAAAAGAACCGTGTCGCATGCTGCGCATCTATACTCGCCCCCTTCACGCAGGGGCACAGGAATCCGGTTCTTCTTTCCGCATCTCGGATTCGGGCATACGATCAACCGGGCTGCAGTGCCAGGCATTTGGTGGCCGTCCCGTCTTACGCCGCCAGTACCTGGTACTTGGTCCTTACGGAAAGCGGCGCGACTGAGCCTGTGGGACTGGGGAATGAACCGTGCTCGGGGTTTGTTTTCCAGGGACAGTATACGACCGCCGTCAAGTGGATCAGCCGTGCGAGGGAAGGGGGGCGGCGGGTGGGTTGCACGGTGTGTCGGCGAGAATGAGCGGGACATTAGCGGATCGCCCAGCCTCGCGGTGACAGGGTGTTGGGTGCCCGATTTCTTGGCGGTCCGAAGCCCGCGGCGGCGCGCACCTGAGGACCCGCAAGGGGGGCGACCCTTGCAAACCCAGGTCCCCAGTTTTACGACCTGGGGGGCGGGGATCCCATCCAACGCGAGCTTCAATGAGCGTCTGCAAGCGATCAGAGGGTGGGCCACCCGCCGAAGCGCAACGCGGCGCTGTTCATCCCTGTGAAGATAGGTGAGGAACCGGCGTGCTCTTCGGCGAGCACCTGTGGCAAACTGGAGAAGGCGGTGGAGGGTATGTCCGAAAAGCTGCTGCACATCGTGGGGGAGTTCCGGCGGGGTTTGCTGGCCCTCTATGGCCCCCGACTGGCCAACTTGGTTCTCTTCGGTTCGCAGGCGCGGAGCGAAGCGGAACCGGAGTCTGATATTGATGTCCTTGTTGTGCTAAGAGGCCCGGTCGATCCCAACCAAGAAATACCTCGGGTCTCGCCACTGGCCTCGGGTCTGTCTCTGAAGCACGACGTGGTGATTTCCTGCGTCTACGTTTCCGAAGAGGGTTTCCATAGCGATCAATCACCGTTGCTGCTGAACGTGCGGCGGGAAGGGGTGATGGTTTGACGCCCGACCAGGAGGGTTTGCTCGGCAAGGCCCGCCGCAACATTCGCTCGGCCAAGATGTTGCTTGCCGACGGCGATTGCGACACGGCGGTTTCGCGGGCCTACTTTGCCATGTTTTACGTGGCGGAAGCTATCCTGCTGTCCAAGGGCTTGGCCTACTCCAAGCACTCCGCAGTGATCGCCGCCTTCGGAAAGGAGTTTGCCAAACCGGGTGTGCTGCCGGCGGAGTTCCATGCGCACCTCAGGGAAGCCGCCGAGGCAAGAAACATTTCTGACTATCAGGTCGGTTCCCTTCTGACGGAGGAAGCCACGGCGCAACACATCTCTCGGGCCGAAGAGCTTCTGGTGGCGGCCGAGCGACTCCTGGTATAGACCTCCAGACTGACGCCCACACCGTGGCCCCTTTGCTAGGTGGCGTTGGTCTTCCGCAACACCTGAAACATTGCCCAACCGAGCCCTCTGGGCCTCGGCGATCCTCTTCCGCGCACGCGCCGGGCAAACGAGCGCGGCATCGCAGCGGCCAGCCGAGAGATTCGGGGCTGCCGGCGCTGCCGGATGCTTGCCAAACGCAGCACCCATAGCGATAATCGACGGCAGCATGGCGAAAGAATACAGCCTGGTTCCCAAGCGCGTGGCCCGCATCGAGACGCCGTTGCGCAGGATGGTCACCGACTTCCCTGTCCCCGAGTCCATTCCCATTCTTAAAAAGTTGCAGACCTATGAGCCTGTGGCCATGCGCGGGCAGCCGCCCGTGGTTTGGGACCGCGCCGAAGGCTTCCAGGTCTACGACGCCTGGGGCAACCAGTGGATCGACTGGTCGTGCGGCGTGCTTATCACCAACGCCGGCCATGGCCGCCCGGAGATCATCGAAGCCGTCCAGCGGGAGGTGCAGTCGAAGCTGCTGACCAATTACTGCTTCCCTTCCGAGATCCGCGCGCGGCTGGCAGAGAAGCTCTCCGCAATTCTGCCCGAGCCGCTCAAGAAGGTCTTCCTGCTGACCACCGGCTCCGAGGCTGTGGAATGCGCCATCAAGCTGTGCCGCACGCATGGCATCCAGGCGGGCGGAAGGTCCAAGCACGTCATCGTCTCCTACCAGGGGGCCTTCCACGGGCGCACGCTGGGCGCGCAGCAGGCCGGCGGCATTCCGGCGCTGAAAGAGTGGATCGTCAATTTAGATCCCGGCTTCGTGCAGGTTCCGTTCCCGGATGGCTTCCGCACTCCGGACACCTCCTTCGCTCTGTTCGAACGCACGCTGACGGAACTGGGCGTCGAGCCGCGGAACGTGGCCGGCGTGCTGCTGGAAACCTACCAGGGCGGCAGCGCGGCGTTCGCGCCCGTGGAATACATGCGCGCTTTGCGCCACTGGTGCACGGCCCACAAAGCCCTGCTGGTGTGCGACGAAGTGCAGGCCGGCTTCGGGCGCACCGGCACGTTGTGGGGCTTCCAGCATTACGGCATCACGCCCGACCTGGCGGCCTTCGGCAAAGGCATTTCCAGTTCGCTGCCCATCTCGGCGGTGGCTGGAAGCCCGGAGGTGATGGACCTGCATCCGGCGGGCAGCATGACCTCGACCCACACCGGCAACCCCATTTGCTGTGCCGCGGCCCTGGCTTCCATCGAGCTGGTGCTGAAGGAGAACCTGGCGGAAAATTCCCGCAAACTGGGCGAGGTCCTGCACCGGAAGCTGAACGAACTCGCTCGGCGCACGCCGCAGATCGGCTGTGTGGCGGGCAAGGGGCTGGTCGCCGGAGTCTCTTGCGTCCTCCCCGGCACGACCGAGCCGGACGGCGACCTGGCCTTCGACGTGATCAGCCGCTCGGTGGAAAAGGGCCTGCTCATGTTCAGCCCGGTGGGCTTGGGCGGAGGCACGGTGAAGATTGCGCCTCCCCTGGTCATCACCGAGGCTGCCATTCTGGAGGGCGCAGGCGTGTTGGAGGAGGCGTTCCGCGAAGTAACCGCGGAGCGCGCGGCGGCGTAAATGGCGAAACCGGAAGTTCTCATCGTCGGCGGCGGCATGATCACCCATGATCAGTTGCTGCCCGCGCTCTATCACATGCAGCGGCAAGGGCGCATCGGCGATATCTCCATCAGCGCCCTGGTTTACGCGCCGTTGCGGGAGCTGGCGGAAGCCGAGGGGCTGCGGCGCGCGTTTCCCGGCCAATCGTTCCGCACCTACCCGGATCACGACACCGGAACGCCCGAGCCGGACCTGTTCCGCGAGGTGGTGGCCCGCATGCCGGAGCGCAATATCGTGGTGGTGGCGGTGCCCGATCAGCTCCACTACGACGTGATCATGACCGCGCTCGGCCACAACCAGCACGTGTGCACGGTGAAGCCCCTGGTTTTGAAGCACGAGCAGGCGCTGGAGATCGAGCGAGAAGCCCATGCGCGCGGCCTGGTGGTGGGCATCGAATACCACAAGCGCTTCGACGACCGCAGCTTCATGGCCCGCCGCCGGTATCGCGCCGGCATGTTCGGCGAGTTCCGCCTGGGCAGCGCCTGCCTGCTCGAGAAGTGGTATTACCGCCATTCGAACTTTCAGAACTGGATGACGGCGGAAAATTCTGACGCCTTCACCTACATCGGCTGCCACTACGTGGACCTGGTCCACTTCATCACCGGCCTGCTGCCCGCGTCGGTCAGCGTCTATGGCCTGCGCGAGGAGTTCCCCAACGGGAACGAAGGCTTCCTGTGGACCGACGCGCGCGTCATCTGGGACAACGGCGCCTGCCTGAACGTGCAAAACGCGCTGGGCTTTCCCGA
>Ga0315280_10004934_pt1 | contig 19358 bp, 20 predicted proteins | sample YL17G06_40_MG_FD_203697 | JGI IMG/M metagenome (GOLD analysis project Ga0315280, IMG submission 203697) | Sediment microbial communities from Yellowstone Lake, YNP, Wyoming, USA - YL17G06_40 | ecosystem: Environmental > Aquatic > Freshwater > Lake > Sediment | place: USA: Wyoming | collected... | reverse complement strand
CCTGGTCGCGGTTGACGATGCCGTCGCGGTTCATGGGGCGCAACTGAAGCATGCCGCCAAGGTTCAAAGGGGCCAAGACATACCTATGGCTGACAGTCTGATCGCAGCAACAGGCTCACTCAACAAGGCTGTGTGCGTAACAGACTCAGCGCACTTCAACCATATACCCCAGCTCAGGCGAAGATGGATTCAGTGACATGGAGCGGCGGGTCCGAACGATAAGACCATCTTTGTCTACTGGATTCATCTCCAGAACGCAGGTGTCCCTATGTCAGGATTTGTTGTGGCCAGCCAAAAGGATGCAACATTAAGGAAACCTTATCGATAATTTCCCACAGATAGGCATGAACTTCTATCTATCCTGAGAATGTTTCTAGGGGCTTCATCGCCGTGATCGCTTTGAGACCCAAAGCAACCGATCTAATCTTTAGTGGGTCCAACTCTTGCAGGTGATATCTTGAGAGGTCTGGCTTGACGAAGCATAGAAAATACCTCGCTTCAAAGAAGTTCAAGAAAACCTTCAAGTACTCTCTTCTCTTCTTGGTGAAGACTTTGAAGGGTGTTGTTGAGGCCTCTATTATGCATCTCTCGCCGTCTTTGAGGGCTAGGGCCTGCAACATGGTAGGTTCTCGGCTGAAGCGCGCAGGGTTTTCCCGTTATTAGCGTTTTCATGTCAGGTTTGTCCAGTAGGTTATGCTTCTGGATTTGATTGGCTGTTTTGTGTTGTGTGAGGCTTCTATGGTGTAGAGGAGGCATAGTATGCAGTAGCTGATGTGGATGGTAATGTTTTCCAGTCCTCTTGTTCTATGGTTGTTGAGGTTGAGGTGTTCTTTGAGTGATGCAAAGACGAGCTCTATGATTGAGCGTTTCCTGTAGGTGCGTTTGAGGTTTTCTGGGCCGTGTGTTTTGAAGTCACTGGTTACCCTCAGAACGTTATTTCTCTCAGGTTTCTGGTTGGCTGGGTAAGGTATCGCGGTCTTGATTCCGTGTCTCTGAGCTGTCTCTCTGAGGTTGTTGCTGGAGTATTGGCTGTCAGCTGTTAGCTTTCGGAGGGTGGTTCCTGTGGGCTTTATGGTCATGGTCAGGAGTGGGGTGCTGAGCTTCTTCTCGTTGGTGTTTGCAGGCGCCACTAGGAATGCTAGGGGTGTGGCTGTGTCTGCATAGACTGTGAGGTGTAGTTTGTAGCCTAGACCGTATGTGCGGTAGGCTCTTCCCACACGGCCTTCAGGGTCACTGTAGCCTGTCCTATTGTCCATGCCGCGTCTGCTGTAGGCTTTGATGAAGGTTGCGTCCATAGCGATTACTTTCGGGTTTACATAGCGCTTCTTCAGCAGCTTCTTGACCTGTTTGTCTACTATGCGTCTGAGCCTTCATGCGCCTAGTCGCTGGCTGAATCTTGAGAGTACAGTCCTACCGTACGCTGCCTCTGCATATCTTATCCCGCATATGTCACGTAGCCTCTCATCATTCCATAAGCGGCGTTCAAGCTCACGTAGACTGCTTATTCTCAGGTAGCGTCTGGCAAGGTGAGCCTTGAAGAGGCCTAGAGGGTTGCGTGGAGGCCTACCCGGCCCATCCTGATGATAACAGCTGATAATCAGATGCTCAACAAAGGATAAATCCAGACTATTCAGCAGTGACTCCAGAGTCTCGCACCCTTCTATCTGGATTCGCCTCCAAATAGGAGAGTGCGGGGCTCAAACCATATGGATCTTTCCGTGTCAACTCAAAGGATATCGGGACAAGCCCGCGCCAGCTCCTTGCAATATTCAGATTTTATTTTACTTTAATGGATTTTATTTGATTTTATGTGCCCTCATTTGATGATGGAAGGGCATAGGTTTGCGTAGCAGGGTTTCAATGTCTGTTTGCATCGATCGCCCTTCATGTGTTTGCACAGGGTCTTCAGTCTTTCAAACCTGATCAGCACGGTCTCGTCGCCCCGTTTTGCGGTTGAAATAATCTTCAAAAGGGCTTGAGTGGGTTGAAAGAGGAGTTTAGGCCTGCCACGACCCTGAATCAACGGTTTCTCCGCTATCAAACCTTGATCTTTCAGCTTCTTCACATACTTCAATACGGTAACCCTAGACAACCCAGTCCCCATAATTAACTCCTTCAACGTCTTGGATGAAGGCTTACCCTGAGTAACCAAGACCGAAGCTAACAACTCAGAAACGTAGCTCTCAGGCATGCATTAATTTAGTCAATTTCAATCTATTTAAATCCATTTAAATCTTAGTTTTGCAAGGGGCTGGCGCGCGCATAACGAGTTCCCGCCATGTGACTTTTTCCGTTTTCGTTTCAGCATGGGGTGACTGAGATGGTTACATGTTTGTTGATGCTTAATATTCAGTCAAAGGATAAATTAGGATTATCTAGACTTGAAAGAACACTTTGATATCTGGTCTGGTTAGATAATACAGAAGTAAAACGTCTACGATTATGCTGAGAATCGAATGCACCGCTGCCGCCATAAGTGTGAATAGGCTGCTTATGATGCTGAGGACAAGGATAATAGTGGTAAGGTACAAGGACCATCTCTTGCCTGAGTATAATCCCCGTGAGTCAAGGAACAGTATGATCGACATGATAATCATTAATCCGCCGACAATTGTGAGAAGAAATCTGAGTCCACTGAGCCAGCCAGTCGACATCCCAAAAGCTGCCGCACCCACCACTATTGTAAAGACCCCAATGACTGAACTACCGCAGGCTGAAGCCTGCGGGGTCTCTTGGACACCCTTCTTCTGCCACAATTCATCTCCAACTTGAAAGATGGAGCATTCTTGCTCATCCATCAGTAAAAGGAGTACTCCAGCAATTGCGGCCAGGACAGCGAGGATAGTCACTCCAGTAGGTCTACCTGCCACCCCTCGCTCACCTCCACCATTACCCTCCTTCACTTCCACGCGCGACTGACTAAAAAGACTAACGTGTTTGTCCAAGGGATGACTCAAGTTGCCACTAAAGAGAGAAGGTGATTTGGCAAACTGATAATGTTCGGTTGTCCTTTGAAATGCCGTGGCACATGCTGCCTTCCACGAGGAAAACTGCTGCGCTAGCCCTAAGCCAAAAGCTGAATGAGGCAATTAGCTCCTGACACGAACGTTCTAGCTGAAACAGATAGTGTTCAGACTCATCCGCGAACAGCAAGTGCATGTCGGCGCAGTCATTCGGTCGGCCATTCCGGATACCATTCTGCAGGCCATTCTGTGAACATGGGCACAGGCCTCTTCTCGCTTTCAGCTGTTGAGGCAGATATGATCTTCACAGTGGGTGTGGGGGGTTGAGATTCCTTTATGAGCTTGAGGGCATGCGTGAAATGCATCCTTCGGCACACATCGCAGTACTTCAGTCCTCTGCTGGCTCTTTTGCCGCAATCGATACATCTCTCAGCCATTTCTAACACCAAACCATCTGAAGTCCAGAGTAATGTCAAGTGAGAACGCGGAATGAACGTCATATCATAATGTCGTTATTCCATAAAAATATTATCCCTCATAACCATCCTTCACCAAATGGCCCCAAGAGAGCAGATTTTCAGATCCTTCAAGACTCCAAGGCTTAGTCACCTGAGCGAAGACAGGGCAATTCATCCCCGACGGCCAAACTCCTCGCGGCTCATCACAAGAATGGTATCGACAGTAATCGGTATGCTACCCCGCCGATGGTCAACGCGAGCAATATGTCCACTACGCTGACTCCTATCGCTCTCTTCCACCCAAATTCTCGCACCAAAGCAGCGATCGTAGATATGCATGGAATATAGATCATCGTGACTAGAGCGAAGACTATCATCTGAACCGGCGTCAGTATCTTCTCGAAGTCTGTTGTTCCAGCGATCTCCGCAAGCAAGATCAATGTAAGCTCCTTTCGCAAGACCCCGAAGATCAAAGGTATTCCGCCCAACTGGGGTAGGCCTAACCAGCCGGTGATCAGCGGACTTAGAAAATTAACAAAATACCATATCGCCCCGCTTGCCATCACAAATTGTAACGCGATACTGCCAGCTATGATCAATGGAAATGCGATGTAGATAAAATCCTTCGTCCTTGCCCAGGTCTTCTTTGCCACCGCCACGAGCGAAGGTATCCGGTATGGAGGCATCTCCATTATCAGACCAACAGGCTCCCCCGGCAATGCCCTGTAAGCCAGCTTGGCCAGAGAGAAAACAAGGACTAGATCAAACAGGTAGATGACTAGGGCGATGTGTAAACCGACGTATCGTCCCATAAGCCCGAGTATAACCACAGTCCTAGCCGCACACGGGATTAGTACAACTGCGACACCGGCTAGGAAACGCTCCCGATCTGTCTCCATTATCCTGCAGCCCATACAGGCAGGAACACTGCATCCGTAGCCCAGCAGTAATGGGATGAAGGCTTTGCCGTGCAGCCCCATCTTGTGCATTAGATTGTCCATGAGGAAGGCTGCCCTCGGCAGGTAACCACTATCCTCAAGAATTGCCAGAATAATGTAGAAGGGAACTATGAAGGGTAGGGCTATTGTTATTCCCGCAACTATTCCTGATAGAAGACCTTCATCGATGATCTTGACAGCGATTGGTGGCAGGGCCCCAGATAGTAGACTGTTGACGATCGGGATCAGTGTGTTCTCGAATAGACCTTCAAGGAAACCTACGAGGAAACCTCCTACAACGAATATGGTGCTGAACATTATCGCCATGATAGAGGCAAGTATGGGGTAACCCATGATCCTGTGGGCGGTCAGTGCGCTCAGTCTATCCTCAAGCGTGATCCTTGGGGGCGAGACTATTCGAGTAACCTCTTTTGCTATGTGGCTAGCTATTCCGTATCTTTCGGAGGCCATGACTATTGGTGAAGGTTCACCGTGAACTTTCTCAATCTTGCGGATTATCTCATTGGCGATCTTCAGAACCTCGGTGCCTAGATTGGATTCGACGACTTTGTGTGTCACATCTTCGTCTTTTTCCAGAAGCTTGACGGCAATCCATCTTGATGGATAGCTCTCGGATAGCTGCGGCAGTTTCTCCCTGACCAAGCGTTCGAGATTCTCCACATTCTCCTCGATCTCCTTGCCGTACTCCATTCTTGGTGGGGGGGGGACCTGACCCTGCCTTCGACAACACTGATGACAGTAGAAACCAGCTCGTTTATTCCAACCCCTCTTGTGGCAATGGTTGGCACGACAGGCATCTCAAGCATATCAGAGAGCTTTCCAAAGTCGATCTCAACCCCTCTCTTGGCTGCGAAATCGATCTGGTTGAGAGCCATGACGACAGGTGTCTGGAGCTCTAGAAGCTGAATTGTGAAGTATAGGTTTCTCTCAAGGGCTGAGGCGTCCACGATGTTTATGATGACATCTGGATGCTCGATGGCTATGTAGTCACGGGCCACGATCTCCTCCATTGAGAATGTTGACATCGAGTAGATGCCAGGCAAGTCGAGGACCTTAATCGTATACCCACCAAAATACAGTGTCCCCTCAGCCCTCTCAACGGTCTTGCCTGGCCAGTTTCCTATTATCTGATCTAGCCCAGTAAGTTGGTTGAAGATTGACGACTTGCCGACATTCGCGTTCCCCGCCAACGCCACAACAATGCTTCGCTTGATCTCCAACTAGTTCACTTCGGCTCGTTTCACAAAGATCTTTGAGGCTACGCCGCGACCGAGTGCAAGGGAGACCCCTCGAACCGATATCTCAATGGGTCCGTGAAAGGGTGCGCTTCGGAGGACTGTAACCTCGGTGCCTGGGGTCAGACCCATCTCGGCGAGTCTTCTGACGATTCCGTGGCCTCCCAGCGCGAAAATCACAACTCCCTTCTCGCCTTGCGATAGACCTGCTAGGGTGACACTTTCTTCCACACGACCTTCAAGATCTTGAATATTCGCGTAGAGACCTCTTAGGGAGTTCTCGTCAAGACCGTGCCTGCGGTGCCAGTGATTATGCCAGTCTTGAACGCCCCCCTCGATAAGTCTGGTCAATCTTCCAGCAAGACCTTGCTTGTGAACATATTTGTCGTGAATGTATTGTTCTCGATGTCTGTGGACTTCTTCATGCCCCCTGCTGGTCAGTCTGAATGCATCTCTAGCATACTCGACTAGATCCTCTTTCAAAGCGGTTTTGAGAAGTTCCTGGGCAGCGTCTTTGGAGCAGCCCAGCTGGGAGGCCAGATCATCTAGCCTAGCTGGTCTATTGCGCGCTTCTGAAGTTCTGATGAGTTCTAGGAACTCAGATAGTTGTGAATCGACTGACATGGATGTCTCCTCAAGCTACACTTTCTTAACCCATATTGCTGAGGCAACCTCGCCTCTCAACGGTTGATCGAGGTTCTCCAGCTTCACCAGTACGGAGCCTCCTGACTTGGTCTTCTTCTCAACCTTCACCGATGCCCCCGGTACAAGGCCTAGAGAACGTAGGTTCTGCAGTAGGTCGCAGTCTTCCTCAGCCACTTTGATTATGGTTCCTTGTTCAAGCGGCTTGAGTTCCAAAAGGGGCTTGGAGTTCCCCTCTATTATTCCTCCACACCTTGTTGGTATGGGGTTTCCGTGAGGACATGTCTTGGGATGGCCCAGGATCTTCCCAAGGGGCCTAACTACATCTTCGGTGAGGTGATGTTCGAGTCTGCAGGCTGCTTCGTGAGCCCTACCCCAATCCATATGTAGGATGTCTGTCAGCAGCCTTTCGACAAGTCTGTGCCGCCTTATTACGTTCAGAGCTATCCTTCTTCCTGACTCGGTCAGTTTTACTCCTTTGTAGGGCTTGTGTACAATGAAACCGTCTCTCTCAAGCATTTCAACAGTATTCGTCACTGTGCCAAGTCTTACCTGCATCTTCTCCGCCAGTTCCTTGGTTCTAGCGCACCCATCCTTCTCTTGGAGTCTGTAGATTGTCTCCAGATACTCCTCGACTGATGATGAGACTTCGGTTGTCATACTGCATTTCATCCGAATATGATAAACTACGAGGAGTCGTACTTTATAAACGCGGCGATCCTCTGGAAGCACACAGTGGCGTAATCACAACTTCTGTTGTCTCTCCCAACCACCCCCAGAACAATGCAACCGGAAATTTCAAACACATATCCCCGAGATCATCTCTTAGGATCAGGTGATGAGGCTCATGAAGGACATGGAATTCGAAGCGAAGCTGACTTGGGATGGCGAAAGCGGTGGAGAACTCAAAGCTGGACGGTCCGGGGGTTTGAAGGTGGATATGCCTGTTGAGTTTGGCGGAAAAGGCCGATATCCATGTCCCGATGAACTCTTCCTTTCAGGTATCGCCGGCTGCCTGCTAACGACATTTCTCTACTTCAGGAAGAAATTGAACGCCACATTGGAGAGACTTGAAATTTCAATCACAGGAACCCTGCGTTTTCAATTTGATGGCTACGAGATAGCTGCTATAGATGCCACCATGCATGCTAAGACTGACAAGAATGGCGAGGCAAACGTGAGAAGATGCATCGAACTGACAAAGAAATACTGCCATATAACAAGAACGCTTGAGAAAGCCATTCCAGTCAGAGTCACTGACAGAGTCGATTGCTGGTAGCATCAGATGTAAATAACCAAGAAGTGGACACAAGCTTGCATGGGAGAATGAACAGCCTATGCCTTTAACCAAGTCGCATGTGGTCGCTACTGGAGTCCCAAAGTTCAGCGAAAAGAGCGCCCTTACCAGCGCGAACTTTCCACTTGCAGATGTTTGTGCCTGGACGGAAAGAGCTCAGGGTTTCCCGGGATATACAGAGCTGCGCTATACTCCTCCATGAAGTCAGGGTTGACTGTCAAATCATAGTACGTCATTATCTCAGCGATCTCTTCAGCTTCTGTACGTTTCTTGGCTGACAGCAAGGTAAGATATGCACCAGCGACTGAACCGTTTCCGAGGTGAACTATCTTGGCTTTTTGGAGATCAGGGAATATGCCCAAAGTTGTGGCGTTTCCCACATCAATATAGTTGCCGAAAGCCCCAGCCAGGTACAGACTATTGATCTCCATAACCCCTACGCTAACCTTCTTCATCAGGACTGCCACTGAACCACAGAGGGCTGCTTTCGAATCCAGCAGATTGTTGATGTCTCTCTGGGTGATCACTATGTCCTTTTGCAGTTCGTTCTCAGCAGATGGAGAAACAACGTACTCTGGTCCGTCGATACCTGTCCTTATGAGAGGAGACATCTGTTCATTGGTTATCTTTCCAGAGAAATCGATTATCCTTGATCGATACATCTCTGCTACAGCGTCTATCATTCCGGATCCGCATATGCCCCTGGCTTTGTGTTGGGGTTCACCTATTACTTTGTAAGCGGATCTTAGAGTCTTCGGATCGATCTTGATGTGCTCGATCGCTCCTTCCACGGATCGGGATCCAAATCTTATTCCCCAGCCTTCAAAGGCTGGACCGGCTGCACAGGAAGTGGAGAGGAGCCAACCTTTGCTCCCGATCACTATTTCTCCATTTGTTCCCATATCGATCAGGATGGAAATCTCGTCTGATTGATGCATCCCAGATGCCAAGACATCCGCTACGGCATCGCCTCCAACAAACCTGCTCACGTTTGGCAGACAGTAGACTTGCGCGCTAGGGTTGACTTCAATCCCGAAATTCTTCGCCCTTCTCTGAACTGGATCGCGTGAAACCCTGATGTTTGCGTCTACAAGATGTGATGGATCGAGTCCTGCCAGAAGATAGGTCATGACAGTATTTCCGGCGACGCAGATATCAAGTATCTCATTTGGAGATACGTCATTCTTGGAGGTTATCGTCTTGACTATATCGTTTACAGTATTGGCGGAGGCTTTCTGCAGCCTAGACAGACCTTGAACATTTCCGAAGGCATAGTCGATCCTTGAGAGAAGATCCTCTCCATAGATTAGCTGCTGGTTATAGTCTGATTTGATATCGACAATACTCCCATCTTTGAAGTCTACTAGATATACTACAATCTTAGTTGTACCAACATCGATGGCTAGACCGTAATTTTGCAGTGATGTATCCCCAATATCCACATCGACAATTTCAGCAACATTAGAGCATTTGTCAACAGTCACCGTGAGACCACTGATTCCCTCAGCACACTCCATCTTTCCAAGCTTTGACAAGGCGAAATCAGATAAAGAAATCTTCTGTCCAAATACTCTTTCAATATGCTCACAGATGTTTCTTAGGCGACCTGATACATCTGCGAAGTCAACATGACTCATTCTCAAAAACTGTTTTCTGCAACATGGGTCGTATTCAACCTTCGATAATAATGCGTTTGTCAGTATTTGTTGCCCTTCGATCCGGCTTTCCGGGGGAACTATAATCCTTGCGTTTGTCAACAATTGAGTCTGACACGCAATATGGTATTTCTTGCTAACCTCGTCTTCAGAGATGATATCTTCATTCGACTTCAATACTTCAAGTACTTCTCCGTCTTCAACTATCACCTTACATTTGCCGCACGTGCCCGCACCTGCGCAGACACTCCTGATGCCTATGCCAGCTGTCTGCGCTGCCTTCAAAATAGTCGAGCCTTTCTCAATATCGACACGCTTGCCGGATGGCTGAAACTCCACGGTGACTGTCATAAACGGTTATACCTCTTACGTTGGTCGATTTGGAACTCGTGATCACATTCAGGGCACTTTATCATTCCACAGTCTCCAAGAGATGCGGATGGACATCCAGAACAGGCGAAGGCTCTGGCGTAGCTAATGTCAAACTGGAAACCGCATCTTGGACATCTGTATAGGCTCTTCAAACCAGTTCATCTGTCTTTGCTGATGCTTTGGGCATTTGGGGTGCCCTCGTGTGGCTGGGTACTCTCATTTTCGTCTTGCTTGGATGGTTAAAAATGTGAACAAATTCTAAATCTTTTGGTTACAAATGCTAAACAGCTTGTTGATTGCCTTCAGCTACAGAATGGAGATGACTCAACATGTTTCAGATCATGCTCAATGCAACGCGGTATTCAGCCTTGGCCCTACGTCCTTCGATTGTTCTGTCGCACTGGAATGAGTTACTGGGGTGAAAAACATGATTGCCTTCGGGCCAGTTCCATCTAGGCGGCTAGGACACAGCTTGGGGATCAACAACATTCCACCCAAAGTATGCTCGTACTCCTGCTTGTATTGTCAGCTTGGACGCACAACTAGGATGGAAATCGACCGTCATTCGTTTTATGAACCGGAGGTCATTGCGAAGGATGTTGAGAAAAAAGTATCAGAAGTAATGAGAATGGGTGAATCGATTGACTATCTTACCTTCGTACCGGATGGTGAACCTACTCTCGACATCAACCTTGGGCGAGAGATCGAGTTGTTGAAGCCTCTAGGGATCAGGATAGCAGTGATCACCAATGCTTCCCTCATTTGGCGTCCTGACATCAGAGAAGAACTCGCGAAAGCGGATCTAGTATCCCTTAAAATGGATTCCACGCGAGAAGAGATCTGGCACAGAATAAATAGACCTCACAGAATGTTGCGTCTTGAGTCAATTCTGGATGGCATGCTTGAGTTCGCGAGAGTTTACGATGGAGAACTGATAACGGAGACTATGCTAATCAAGGAAGTTAATGCTGAGAGAATACATGCTGGAGATGTTGCGGATTTTCTATCCAAGCTTATGCCGGCTAAAGCCTACTTGGCCATTCCTACTAGGCCGCCTGCAGAAGAGTGGATCAGATCTCCAAGTGAAAGGACCGTCAATACGTGTTATCAAATCTTCGACAAGAGAATTGGCGACGTGGAATATTTGATAGGTTACGAAGGCAACGCCTTCTCTTTCACTGGAAATGTTGAAGAAGACCTACTGAGCATCATGGCGGTGCATCCCATGAGGGAAGAAGCCATTCAGGAATTCCTGAAACGAGCGAAATCCGACTGGACTGCGATTCAGAGACTGATCGTTCAAGGACAAATCATTGGGCTCACGTTTGAAGGTCATCGGTTTTACATGAGAAGACTCTCAGGAAATGCAAGTCAGACATAGAACATAAGCCTCCTGTCGCCAAGATATCAAGAAGCCACTGAGTCCCGAGCCAGATACCTCCGTGGAGTACAGAAGACTAGCTTGGAAAGGAAGCCCATCCTTCCGCGCATTGGCTGCTCCGTCTCGCCGTCAGGTTAAGTGTATATCGATTGGGGGGTATCAAGAATCCTCGCTATCTCGGCTTTGACCTTATCTTCAAGTCTAGATTGGTCCTCTAATGCAACCACGAACTCTTCTCCTAACGCTTTTGAAAGAGTACTCTTTTCATACCCAATTTCTTTCAGCGCCTCATATTTGATGGCGCCTCCAAAGCAGCAAATATGGAGCAGCATTTGGTACATCCGTGTCAGTTCAGAAGGAACTCGCCTATTTTCATTGAACCATGTCTTCACAAATTCCAGACCTTTTTCGGTCAAGATAAGGAAGTTCTTTGGTTTCATTGTTTTCACGCAATTCGGTCACACCGACTCAAAAAATGGGGAAATTTGTGGGTAGATCTGTAGCTCTCTACAGGTACGCTGGAAACGGAAGATCGACGAGTTCTGTCTTGAAGCCTTTGCTCACTTCGATTTGCTGTGAGTAGTAGATGCGTTTCTTGTCTTTATCCGTTGGCCATACGTATTTGGTGCCGGGCCTCATTATGCAGACAGTGAAGGGGGCAAACTTCTTGTTCGCTATCATCTCCAGATCTGTCGGATCTCCTTCGACAATTCCCCAGTTCTCGTAGTGCATGGGGATGCAGACCTTGGCATTCAGGCATTTTGCGGCGCGATATGCATCGTATGGATTCATCTTATCTGTCATTCCATCGGGGTTGTCTCCAAAGGTTATCAGTGCCACGTCGATTTTGTGTTCTTTCCCATGTTTGAAGAACATGTTTGAGTAGTGTGAGTCTCCTGCATCGTATACCGTTCCGTATGGTGTCTTCAGAACGTAGTTGCATGCTTTCTGATCCATTAGTTTGGCAAACTCATCCATTGTCATTTTGTGTATGTCCTTCTGTTCCGTCACCAAGACTGTTCTGTCGAACGACTCTACGGCGCATACTTCAACATCCTTAATTTTGACGACATCGCCTGGCTTGACAGTGACGATCCTGTCCTTGGGGATTCTCCATCTCTCGAATATCTCTACGCATTTTGGTGGTCCGACGAATTTGCAGTTTGTGTTTTGCAGCAGAGGTTTGATCGTGTAGAAGTCGCAATGGTCTGTGTGTATGTGTGTGGATAGGTATGCATCGCACTCTTTGATAGCCCACGGGTCGAGGACATGCGGAACACATCTTATCCAGCACATCTTCTGGGCCCCTGTCATCCTGACTACCCCAGAGTACTTCGAGAGATCGTTGTAAGTCAAGCATCCGCCTGAGCCGCTGTACTGATCTATGCAGATATTCGCACCGCCAGCGCTCTTCATCCACCATGAGGCCCCACCAAGCCACCATAGAGCAAATGAGTTGCGTTCTAGCTTCGTTTCCTCGATTTCTTTGTTTAGTATTGTACCCCATTCGGGGAAGACATCTCTTAGCCATATGTCTCGGGTTATTTCCTTATCTGGTCCTAGGTTGAGTCCTCCATCCACTACACCTTTGACACTTGTAGCCAAAATAGATTCACCAACATGTTTGTGTGTTATTGCACGAAAATAAGCCTTTTGGTCATTTCTCATATGGCACTGAAAATCTCTTTTCGATATTTGCTCTATGGAGTGTGTTCACTGAACAGAATGGCCTTATTGTGCCGTCGGGCAGGCCGTAGTGTATCACGCATCTCTCAAGCCGCTGAAGATCAAAGTTGTAAGGGTCCATGAAGTGCATGCAACCGATCATGACGACTCTTCTCATGAACCTGCCGAGCGCTTCGTAGCTACCTGTCTTAAGGATTGGCCACAAAACTTCTCTGATGAATGAAGCTTTCACATGCCTTAGAACTGTTAGGATTTGTATCTTGGCACGGATGTTGTGACCCTCATCAAGATTATGATACACGTTGTCCATTGTCTTGAAGAACTTGTCGATATCGACCAGCCGAGTTATTGGGACCCATTGATCCTTGGCCTTCACCATGAAGGTTGCCACTCCGCACCATGTCATGGTACTGAACAAGACATATTTTCTCGACCTGAGTTTTCCAATAGCCTTTGCCATTGGGATCACAGAAGGCACTGGAAAGAAATCATTGACCTTTATCATGTCCGACATCTGTTCCTGAAGCAGTTCCATGAAGTCTGTGGTGTTTATTCGCATAGCATCCCTGGCTTTGGAGTCTGTTCTGCCAGTTATCGACACAGGCTGTACATTCACACACCTGATGACGTCCGAGTTTTCGAGTGCGAATCTGACTATCTCGCCGAGCTGATGGTCATTCACCCCTTTAACAAGAGTGACCACGAGCACGATGCTCTGGAAGCCGAGTTTTCGAGCGTTCTCGATGACACTCATCTTTGCGTTCAAGAGTGGGAGGCCACGCGTCTTCTCGTAGATACTGTCGTCGAGGCCGTCAAACTGGAGGTATGTTGTGTCCATCCCTGAGTCGATCAGCTCCTTGAAGAACTCTATTTCTTTTGCCAGTCTTAATCCATTAGTGTTGACCTCGACGTGTCGAAAGCCCTGTCTCTTGGCTGACTCGATCAGGCGGGGAAGATCTTCCCTGATTGTTGGTTCTCCGCCGCTGAACTGCAGGGCAGGAGGTGGTATCGGCCGATTTGACCTTAGGTTCTCGATAATCTTCTCGATATCGCCTTGCGAAGGCTCATAAAGGTAGCCAGCTGTTGCGGCATTTGCAAAACAGATTGGACACTTGAGATTACATCTGTTTGTAACATCTATAATTGCTAGGACAGTATGGGATTTGTGGCTGGGGCATAGCCCGCAGTCGAACGGGCAACCGTCTTTGATTTCAGTTCTCGGATTCTCGATAGGGATACCATCTTGCGCATACTTCTCCGCCCACTTGTAAAGTTCAGGATTTGAGAATGTATGCGTATCGACGAATTGGCCGTGAATGTCGCAGGTCTTGGAGATCTTGACCTTGTTGTCTTGATCAACAAATATCTCTGCATCGAGGACTTTCATGCATTCAGGACAAATGCTTCGGGTCCGCCTCAGTATGCGGTCGATTGACTTGTTCTTTCTATTTTCGTCCTCTTCGCGCGAAGGTAATACCTTAGCCATTCTGGGCATCGTTTCCAAGCTCTATTCGTGGACTTCTATGGCTTGAACTGGGCAAGCTGTAACGTATGATATGCAGAGCGTGCGATCACTCTCCCTTACCGGTACCGACTTTAAGGAGTCCTGGTAGTCATCGAGGTTTTGCATCTCATAGATGTTGGCTGGACACACCCCAACGCATGTTGCACAACCATTGCATTCCTTCCAGTCCACTTTCACCGTCGGCATTGCCATCTCATGGGGCTGGTTAATATCTGAAACATGAATATAGCCTTTTGGATACAATTTGAAATAACTCCGAAGAGAGCCGCAATGCAGACGACTCAGACATGTTATTCGTCAGAGATCAGTGCAATGAAATTGTCTAGCTGCATTCAGTCATGGACAATGGTTGATTCAGAACCGTGCAAATGAAAAAGACTTGTCATCATGAGGACTCTATATGAACCCAAAAGAGTATTCCAAAGAGGGCTTATCGAAATTGCTGCGAGCCTCGGCCTGTGAATCTTGAACCCACGCTGCCACCTTTGTGCCCACTATGTTGTGCGACATCAGGCCACAATAAGAACACTCACGCTAACCCTACGCGGAGCATGACCACCATTAACCTTCTCCTTAAAGCACACTCCTCGGCCGACAAATGACTGTCTGAGATGCTATCTCCTCCAAATAGCATGTAGGTTTTCTAGGCGTGACTAACCTACACTGAACGGAGTGAATAAATACATGAGGTCCCAAAATTGAAGGAAGATATGTGCTCGATTGGCAACTTCTTCAGGTATTTTGGTCTTCGATCCTTTTAAGCAGATTTCATGCTCTGGATAGCATTCTCAGCTGCGTTAACCAATTGATAGGCTATAGGCGAGGCCGTAAGGGCTGGATGTGTTCCAGTCTGAAACGTTGCTATGTCATCGGCAGTCATCCTCTGATGGATGCAGGCACTGATAGCATTGATGAGTTCACCGCCACTCATGGCGCCGGTGACTTGTCCCCCTAAAATCACGCCGCTACCTTTTTCGAAAATCAATGTAACCTTTAGGTGTTCTGCGCCAGGCATGCTACCTGGATGTCGATTAATCGACTCAGATTCACCTACGGCGATGGCGTATCCTCTTTGTTTTGCCTCGGACCTAGTAAGTCCAGCGGCAGCGAAGCATGCTTCTCCTAGGATCGTTGAGTATACCCCAATGACTCCCATGTTGACGCGATGTGTTGAGAACAGGTTAGCTCCGGCGATTCGTGCTTCCATGGCGGAGATGGATGCAAGCTTCAGGTATGTAGGCTTTCCATCGAAGTAGGATACTTTCTCGGCGCAGTCGCCACATGCAAAAATATTGTCATCACTAGTCTGCACATATCGATTAACTTGGATACCTTTGGTCGGTCCTAGCTCAATGCCTGCCTTCTTAGCTAGCTCCACATTAGCAGATGCTCCGATGCCTATTATTGCCATGTCAGCCTTGATCTCTTTGCCGCTTGCAAGCTTCACTTTCTCCAGTTTCTTGTCACCCAAGAAAGCTTCAACCTTCTCGTCTGTGAGCAGACTGATCTTCTCTTCCTTCAAAACCTTCTCTGCTTTGATGCAGAATTCCTCATCGTAGACCAGTTGGAGGCAGTGTCTAAGCATCTCCACGATTGCAATGTTGAGATCCTTTCGCCTCTTTCTACATTCTTCAGCAATCTCACATCCAATAAAGCCGCATCCCACAATGACCAAGTCCGATGCTTTGTCCATCGCATCGAGGACTTCGTCAAGGTACGGAACATCCTTCCTTACCGCAAAGATGTTCCCTTTATCCACGCCTGGTATGGGAGGAACTATTGGTGTAGAGCCGGCCGCAAGTACAACTTTCCGATAACCTATCTTCTCCCCGCCAGAAACCATGATGGTGCGGTCTTCCCTGTTTATGTCAGTAACCTCGCTATCAGGAGATCGATTCCATTCTTGGTAAGAGTCTCCTCGGGAATGATGTTTTTGGCTGTACCCTCTAATGTTCCAAAGACGTATGGAATGCCACATGGAATCAACACTTTCGATTCCTTCCGGACTAGTAGAACACTCCTATCGGGGTAATGTCTCTTGGCGGTTATGGCTGCGGTAATACCTGCGGCGCTGCCGCCGATCACTACTGCGTCATATTCCTTCTCAGTTTTCCGCTTGCTCATCTCGATCACTTACAGGTTATGCCGCGTCTTGTAATGATATGTTCACTTTGTTTAACCAAATTAATATAAAATGGTTACGTATTTGAACTGAGCATCTTCCGATAGAGAATCTAGCGGAGGTATTGACATGACATCTAAGCTGACAGTAACGCCGGAATGCCTCTCCTGCATCCTTCGGCAGGCCGTGGAGGCATCCGAATATGCCACTGAGGACCTCCCACTCCGATATCGCGCCTTAAAACAGGTTATTGGGCATCTGGATGGGATTGATTGGAATAAAGCAGAGCATGTTCAAATAGCCAGTAGAGTGCACAAAATCATCAAAAAGGTGACTCGAAATCCGGACCCTTATAGCCAGCTCAAGAAACTGTCTAACAAAATGGCTTTGGAATGGCTTTCAAGACTTGGAACTTCAAACAATAACCTTTCCTTTCTCACGGCCATTCGGATTGCCGCTGCGGGCAACATGATTGACTTTGGAGCGATCAAAACCACCGAACAACCTGAAATACTATTCGCAAAAGCCTTGAAGGGAGAAATAGACTCGAATGAAGTTGAAAGAGTTAAACGGATTATCGAGGGGAGTAAACGTGTTCTATACCTTTGCGACAATGCTGGGGAGATCGCTTTCGATAAGCTTTTGGTCTCAATAATCCAGACACTGGGATCTGAAGTGACGGTTGCAGTCAGGGGAGATCCTGTAATGAATGATGCGACACTAGAAGACGCATCTGAAGTAGAAATGAATAAGCTGGCAAGGACAATCAGCACAGGAGCCGAAGCCTGTGGAATAATTCTCTTAGAATCCTCTCCCGAATTCTTAAATGCTTTCAACCAAGCTGACCTACTTATAAGTAAAGGGCAGGGCAACCTAGAGTCCCTCATAAACGTTCGGCTAAAGCCTACAACCATCTACATATTGAAGGTGAAATGTAATCTCATAGCAAACTTACTGAACTCAAGAATAGGCTCGACTAAGATCATAATACAGAGAACTGGCACCACAGAGCTGTAATGTCGTTTCCTCTCTTGCCGATGCAAGAATGCTCTAGCCATATTAGAATGACTAAAATTGAAGATAAATACGTCTAAGCAGAAGTTCATGCGCTACCAGCGTAAAAACTGCATGGAGCTAATCAGAAAACGATTTGAAGTGGATTCCTCAGAAAGGCTGGCATTCATAGCGAGGAACTCACATAATTCAGCACCACGTAGGCTTTTCTTGATTTGACCAAAGCTTTCAGACCGCTCACTGCATCTATGGTGGTGCGCCATTGGAACTTGATTCCAGTCTTCTCGATTACGATCTCGGACGATCCTATCCCCGACTTCAGTCAGTCTGCCACGAATAGCCTTTTCATAGTTTTGGAGTGAAGCTTGAGCAGACGGATCCGTCGGCAGGCACGGGCATACCTCTCAGCGCACAGATTCCATTGTTGAAATGCGCGCAGCTCATATGTGTTGGTATATTTTGCATGAATGACTGCGGATAACTGATTTCATGGACTGTTTGCATATATTGGTACTGAGGAATAGTCTGTTGAGGGTATTGAGGTAAGAGACTTGATGGGCGATAGGGCTGACCCCATATGGAAGGGGGCACCGTCTGTGACGAGGAGGCTGGGTTGGCCCACCATCCTCTCGGCATTCCGGGAAAACGCCTGCAGTATGGGGATAAGTTAGGGCCTAATCCTCTTCCAAATCCCATCCCACGGCCATATCCGAGACCGCGGCCTCGGCCCCTGCCAAACCACCTATAACCCGTTTACATCACCTAATATTTTGCTATTGCACGAAATAGACTCCCCCGTCTATTTAAAGAGGATGCCTGGCGTGTGCGCCAGTGAGGAAGGAAATAATGAAATGGTGACTTCACGTATACGCACTGGGGAATTATGAAACCCGACAGCAAATTAGGGTTTGAATGGAGAAATTCGGGGTCATGTCCAAGCGAGAACTTATGGATGAGTTGATTGCTGAGATAAGGGTCTGCCGTAAATGCAGACTGTGGAGTAGCGCAAAGAATCCTGTTCCCGGCGAGGGCAGCCTCGACGCTTCTCTCATGTTCATAGGGGAAGCCCCAGGCTATTGGGAAGACATTGAGGGCCGCCCCTTCGTTGGAACCGCAGGCAGACTCCTTGATAGGTTACTCACAAGTGTCGGCCTGAGAAGAGATGAAGTCTTCATAGGAAATATTGTGAAACATAGACCTCCTGGAAATAGGGACCCGAGAACGGATGAGATTGAGAGTTGTGGACCCTATCTCGACCGCCAGATCCAGATAATAAGACCAAAAATCATAGTGACGTTGGGCAGGTACTCAGCAAAATATGTGCTTTCACAGGCTAACGTGGATTTCACTGGAATAGTTGAGATGAGAGGACGCCCCTACAAGAAGGTGCTCCTTGACATTACAGCTGACATAATTCCCACCCTTCATCCTGCCGCAGCCCTCTACAACCCAAAATTCAAGTCTCTTCTGGAAGAGGATTTTCAAAGAATAAAGACGCTACTTGATGATATGCACTAGGCTTCAGTTTCTAGAGCCGCCACCTTCAGAACCACGTTCTGGAGTGCAATTTCTTAATAACGGTCAGGCTTTCATTTGTGCTGCTCTCAATCAATCATAACCGTGATTGAATGTAGCGTAGCTGTTTCCACCGCATTGATTCCTTGCGCAAGATCTGGCGCAAGGTCGCCAGGCATAGGATTGAGTTCCAAATTGTATCCAAAAAGCTATATCAAAGTTTCATTCAATAACCTCTGGGAAGTCATTTCGTATCGACCATCCAAGGTCACGAACAAGACTTCCAAGAGACAGCCCAGAACAGCAGAGACCATACGCGCCAGCATCTTGCTAAACTATCTTCTTCATGTCAATCTTGTGAAGTGGATTGGTGAGCGTATTCTGTGGTTTAGTCCTTGCTTGATGGCTGATAGTGCGTTTGCAAGTAGAGCTATGATGCAGAGGAGCACATGTGAGAGGACGTTTCTCAGGCCTCGGGTTCGAAGCTGACGCAGACCGAAATGTGTCTTGAGTCTTGAAACGACTCTTTCCACG
>Ga0315280_10004933_pt1 | contig 19362 bp, 17 predicted proteins | sample YL17G06_40_MG_FD_203697 | JGI IMG/M metagenome (GOLD analysis project Ga0315280, IMG submission 203697) | Sediment microbial communities from Yellowstone Lake, YNP, Wyoming, USA - YL17G06_40 | ecosystem: Environmental > Aquatic > Freshwater > Lake > Sediment | place: USA: Wyoming | collected... | reverse complement strand
GGCACAGTCTTTTCAGTACCGGTCACTAGGCAGGTTCTATCCGCCGGAGCACGCTTCATAGTCTCGCCACATTTGGACGAAGAGATCGTCACATACTGTGCCAGAAAGGACATCGTTTCAGTTCCGGGGGTATTCACACCATCGGAAATTCAACGGGCAATCAAAGCGGCCACAATAGGCGCGCGACAAAAGAGCATTAAGGATCTGCCTTTGGTGATCAAGATCTTCCCCGCTTCAACCGGAGGCCCAGGTCACATAACGGCAATGAAAGCGGTGTTCCCCGACGTAAGGTTCCTGCCTCTCGGAGGAGTCAACGCAGGCAACCTAGCCGAATACATGAAAGCCGGAGCATGGGCCGTGGGAGGCACATGGATATGCAAGAGAGAACTCATCGAAGGTGGCAATTTCGCCAAAATATCAGAACTGGCCAAGGAAGCTCTGAACGTCATAACGGCGGCCAGAAGATAGAATCTGGTCAGAGTTAACTCCGAATCAGAACTGGCGAGACGAACCGGCTAGGCGACATTGTACATGTTGCAAGGAGATCACAATGCTGCAATCTTCAGCTGTGAAACCAGCCCGTGAAGTCCTGGATATTCCTGTGGTGGGTGTAGCTGAGGCTTCAATGCATTTTGTAGCAAGACTAGGCGAACGCTTCTCTGTGGTGACCGTACTGCCCAATATTTCGCCGACAATAAGGAACAACGCCGCGCAGTACGGCATTGATGAGAAGCTAGCGTCAGTACGGAACGTCAACATCACCGTGCTTGCCCTGAGAGACAAGAAAAAGCTCGTCAAAACATTGCGTCGCGAGATGCTCGCAGCCATCAAGGAAGACGATGCTCACGTGCTTGTCCTTGGCTGCACCGGTATGATGGGCGTCGCAAAAGAGGTGGAGAAACAACTCAGACGGGACGGCTACGACGTACCAGTAATTGATCCAGTGGCGGCTTCACTCAAGTTCTTTTTGAAGACATCGCGCACTCTACAAGGAAATCACAGTAACATCCAGTGAATCGGCTGGCACTCTCTTCACTTGTTGATCCCTGTGAATAAATCGCTTAGGCCTTGACCTGTTTGGGATAGGTTCTTGCGCAGTATTCAGCCATGCGCTTTAACGCTTCCTTGATGTTGTCAATGCTAGTGGCGAAAGAGAGGCGGATGTGTCCTTCGCCCAGTTTGCCGAAGGCTACGCCAGGGACTGTGGCCACTTTCGCTTCTTTGAGCAGGTTCTGTGCGAAGGTCTTCGAGTCCTGTCCGCTTCTGCTTATGTTCGGGAACGCGTAGAATGCTCCAGCTGGTTTTCTGCAGGTCATCATCTCGATCTTGCTCAAGCCCTCAATAATCACGTCGCGTCGGCGCGCATACTCCTTGAGCATGTCCTCGACGCAGGTTTGCGGGCCGCGAAGGGCAGCTACTGCCGCTTTCTGTGCGACTGAATTGACGCACGCGACATAATGTTCCTGCAGTTTCGTCATCTGCCGTATCAGCTCTCTTCCTGTAACGGCGTAACCTACTCTCATTCCAGTCATGGCGTACGTCTTCGAGAAGGAAAAGACGCTTATTGTGCGCTCCAACATCCCAGGCAGGGCTGCAATACTGTGGTGCCGGCTGCCGGGATACACAAGTCGCTCGTATGGTTCGTCGGACAACACTAGAAGGTCACGATCAACTGCAAAATCGGCTATCGCCTTCAGGTCTTCTGGGAGTGAGACAGCGCCTGTGGGGTTAGACGGATAGTTCATTACTACAAGGCGTGTCTTCTTCGTCACGACCTTCTCAAGGCTCTCCGAGGTTAGGCGGAAGTCTTTCTCTTCTGTCAACGGGACCGGTACAGGTACTCCTCCTGCAAGTAGCACTAGGGGCAGGTAACTCACGTATCCCGGGTCTGGGATCACAACTTCATCATTCTCGTTGACCGTCGAGAGGAGAGATAGGGAGAGCGCCTCCATCGACCCTGCGGTGACCAGTATCTCTCGGTTCGCGTCAACGTCCATCTCATTCTGCCGCTTCAGTTTCTCAGATATCGCTTCCCTGAGTTCTTCAATGCCAGCATTCGGCGTATACTTCGTGAATCCGTCATGAAGTGCTTGAATAGCCGCTTGGGTTATGTGATTGGGCATTGGAAAATCTGGCTCGCCGAGTTCGAGATGAACCAAGCCCGGGATTCCTCGAGCCATATCGAAGATCTCTCGAACGCCAGAGCGCGGCATTCTTTCGAGACGACTGGAAACCCAATTCAAGTAGCAACCACCCTTGACGCCTACGGGCTTGGCGATCATGTATTTAGTTTTGCTCCGAAGTTCAAACTCCAATTCGTCAGACTCGAGAACCACAGTATCAGCACTGTTCTAACTACCCACATCTGTCATGGAAGTATACGTCTGCAGGATAGAGATAACGAATTCCTTGATGCGGGCGTTCATAGTTCCAGTAATGAATGAACCCCCGATGGCTGGGAAACATCCATGACTCGCAGACGTACGCCTTATGGAAAGCCTCAATCTTACCGATCGTCGAAGGCCTCCGCACACTCGCGACGATATGCTCAATCCCGTTTCCCCTGCAGAACTCCGTGAACTCTGACCTTCCTCCTCTAGCCGGATAGAATTGTGTTCCCCGATCCGTCAGGATCTGGTCAGGCTTACCGTACTGCCTCACAGATTCTTCCAGAAGCTTGATCGCATGCTCCGCTGTCGGGTTGTGGTGGATCCGTGAGCCTGGAATGAAGCGTGAATGGTCGTCTAGGTAGCTGATCATCCACTCGTCGTGTTCTGTGAGCTTGAAGTCAGCCTGCCAGAGGCTGTTACTATGCTCCCGCTCGAACCTATGCTTACCCCAAACTCTTCTCGGCGCAGAGATCGGATTGTTCAATCCAGCCTTGACTAGGATCCTGTGAATGGTTCTGTGGCTTACAGGCACGATAGCTTCAGGCCTGTGGTTTCGTAGGTATCCTTCGATCTTGTTTGGTCCCCAATGTTTACTCCGTCTCAAGTCTATGATGAGTTTGACGGTCGCCTGCGGAGTCTTGTAGTATCGGTGGGGTCTTCTGCATTTGACTCGTAGGCCCTCCCACCCATGTTTCCTGTAGATTCGCCACCAGCGATAGACTGTTCTCTCATCAATTCGTAGAGCTGTCGCGATCTCTCCGCTTTTCCAGTGTCCGAGTTTTCTGTGAATGATCCATCTTCTTCGGCGCAGAGTTCCGTCCACGGATGCCACCCGACTTGTCCCAATGATTCAGTGTCTTTTTATCACTGACACATGTGGGTAGCTAGCTCACCACAGTATCAGCACGAAAACCCTTAAGTCAAATTCACACGCACCCGGTAAACCAATCGGACTGATAGAAATGAAGCGCATCGGGGTTGATTGGTGGGTCAAGAAAGCAAGAGGCAAGCCACTTTTCCTCGGCGTGGAACACGTTGGGCTGTACGCGACAAAGACTGCTACAGCTGCTGGAATCGTAGACTGGTATGCGAACCTTTTTGGCTTCAAGAAGAATGAGGGAACCTCATCCTTCTTCCTCTCAGGACCAGGGACAGGACGAATAGAAGTCATGAAAGAACCCGCGCAGACACCTTGCCACGTGGCCATTAGAGTCTCAAATTTCGAGGAGGCCTGCAAGTACCTCACGGAACGCGGAATCCAACTTGAAGAGCCAAGGATCAAGAAAGACGTGAAAGCAGTATTCCTGAAGCAACCAGACAAAGCAGGGAACAGAGTTCATCTGTTCTACACGGCCTAGACAAGATGACTGAGATTTCTGAACTTGAGAGTGCGGGTAGATCAGCGCAATACTAGCGATGTACGTTGCGCGCTTGTGCTTGTTTTCTCATTCTATGGCCAGTTGTGTCTTTATGTAGTCCGCATATTCCTTGAATCTCTGGAAAGTGAATTCTATGGGCACAAGGTGGTCGAGCCCCGCAATATAGCCGCCGAATTCTTTCATCAAGGGCAGCTTTGAGTCTACTTCCTTCCGCATGGCTTCGCCGCCCTTGGCTATCTCTCTCTTGTCGAGATTGCCAACCAGGAAGAGCTTCTTTCCGTATTGTTTGCTTAAGGCTCGTACGTCCATGCCGGAGTTAACCTCAAGAGGCCAGTGTCCTGTGATCCCTGCCTCGATGACTAGGTCCAGGATTGGCTTGGTATTTCCGTCGCTGTCCATCATGATGCGGTGGATCTTGTTCTTGTTCAAGAAACCTGTGACTCTCTTGTAGGGGGGAAGCAAGAATTCCTTGTACAGTCTCGGTGAGATGTTGGGGCCATGCTTTTCGGCCATGTCTTCCCACCAGAAAATCATGTCGATCCTATCCTTGAGCGTTTCCACGGCTTCTCTTGTAGATTCGAGTGTAAAGTACTCCCAGTGACTGACCATGTCTCGGATGAGTTCGGGATTCTTGTAGAATGCTACGTTGAAGTTGGGTATGCCCATTAGTTGGGCGCCGAACCCGTAGAAGCCGGTCATCGCGAGACATGTAGGACCTGTCTGGTACTGGTCTAATACCTCCGAGTAATCATCCGGATCCCAGTCCTTGGGGTACCTTTTCGGATCATCAGGGTTTAGTCGTTCTTTGTAGCGCTCCCAGCTGTTCTTGTCCGATACTGGAAACGAATAGAATTGGGGCATCGCGTACCATGTTGTTTCGCGTGCCCCTTTCTTGGGTATGCGTGAACGGGCTCCGCTTTCCATAAGAAACTCCTCATACTTGGAGTTCTCACCAATCTTTCGCTGTTTGAATCGCGGTATGGGCCCGACATCGACCGGAACCATGCATCCGTGCAGATTGATGCATCCAAAGTAGGAATTTGGGTCGAAGCCGATGAACGCGGGCCAATTCAGTAGTGTGTAGCCCTCCAGCTGCCAGTCAATGACAGTGATTTCATGGGCAGGCAATCCCTCTGCGAAGAAGCGATTCACAGTCTCCACGTAGAAGTTCTCAGTCCACGGTATGGCATCCGCTCGTTCGAAATTCATGGCTTTTCTGAATCTCTCTCTCGGCGTCATGGTTTAACCGCACCTCTGCAGAAATCAACTCCCTCAACCGCATCCAGCGCAGCGGCGTCTGCGCCGACTTCTCGGGCGTACTCCTTCGTCACAGCGTTGCCGCCGATCAGAACTTTCACGTGATCTCTGATCTTGGATTGTTTGAGCAAGTCGATCACCATATTGATTTCTGGTAGGGCGGTCGTTAGGAGACAGGATAGGCCGAGAATATCAGGTCCAGTCTGTTTCGATTGTTGAATGAATAGCTCCGGATCAACGTCTACGTTGAGATCCTTCACTTCGAATCCTGTGGAGACTGCGATCATCTTGAATACGTTCTTGCCGATGTCATGCATGTCTCCGCGAACGGTGCCTAGCAGGATCGTCCCTATCTTCTGCAGTGGCTGCGCGTCGAGCTTGGGCTTCATGAATCGCATCACTTCATCCAGAATGGATGCGGCAAACAGGAGTTCCGCCAGAAAATACTCGCCGTTTTCGTATTTGGCTCCGACTTGTCGCAGACCTGGTCTCAGCCCTTTTTCCACTATGTCTGATACTGGGATGTTCTGCGAGAGCGCATCGTCAATGAGGCCTTGGACTTTCTCTGCGCCTTCCAGGTTGGCTAACGCAGTAGAAATCTCACCAAGAACGTCCGTCAATCTCATCCCCTCAGCAAGTCTTGCATCTTCTTCAGACGGCGCGTCCCGCTCTGTCGCCCTCCCGAACAGCTTCAAGTATCCGCCCCGGACTTTGGCAATCGCCAACGACATAGGATTGCTTGCAGGAACCTCGCAGTGAATCGACATTCTGCTGGTTGGGCTTCAGACCTATCGAGAGTACGATGGTATCTGCTTCAACTTCTACAAGCGCGGTCCCACGCTTGATTGTGGCCGACGAAGGGGCTACTTCGATTACCTCGGACTTGACCATCGCTTTTACGCCTGCCTCCTTCACCATGTGTGCGAGGACACCCGTAGTGTACTTGTAGCCGATTTCTTCTAGAGGCATGAGCTCGGACAGCTTTTCTACAATCATGACTTCTCTGCCTTCCTGTGCCAGGTATAAGGCCGCTTCACAGCCTGTAACGCCTCCACCGATAACCAGAGGCTTTCTGCCAATGCGAGCAGGAGCCAGAAATGCGTCTGTTGCAGAAAGCGTCTTTCCTTTGTCGAGCCCTTTGATAGGAGGCACAATCGGCGAAGCGCCCACCGCGATGATAAGCGCGTCGGGTGCGTGCTCCCTAACCTCTTCTGGTGTTATCTCCTCGCCAAGTCTCAACTCTACGTCACTCTCGTTGATCTCGCCACGAAGGTAGTCAAGCAGACCTAGAATGTCGGTCTTGAATGGCGGCCGGCAACCCGCAATCAACAAGCCCCCCAACTCGCTCTTCTTCTCGTAGAGCGTCACCTTGTGCCCTCGTCGTGAAGCCACTGTTGCAGCCATGATTCCAGCTGGTCCCCCTCCGACCACCATGACTTTCTTGGGACGTTCGGCTCTCTTGAGCGGCTCCTCCGCCTCCCTCATCAGGTAGGGATTCACGGTGCAGAGGACCCTGTTGGCCTTGGAGACGGCTTCGAAGTGACACACGTTGCATCTGATGCACGGGCGGATACGACTGCCCTTCATCGCCCGGCTGGCCCAGTCGGCGTCCGCCATCAGCGCCCTTCCAAGAGCGAGGATGTCTGCCTTCCCGGAAGTGATCAGGTTCTCGGCCATTGCCGAATCCTTTATCCCGCCTGCCGCTATCACCGGCACTTCCTCCACGCGACTCTTGACATATCCGGTCAGTTCCATCGCGATCTCCTGGGGTTGATACAGGATCGGCATGTTAGGGTACTTTGTCAGGCCCATCGCCGATAGATTCGAAGCCATCGCGACCGGATGGATGTAGACCACACCCTCGTCTGTCATCAGCTCGGCAATCTTGACACCCAACTCTGGGTCTATGCCTCCTGGAAAATCCTCGTATGCGTTGAACTTGAGGCCGATCGGGAAGTCGTTTCCACATGTCCTTCTGATACCCCTCACTATTTCGACTGGAACACGCATTCTCCTTTCAAAATCGCCGCCGTATTCATCGGTCCGTCTGTTGCTGAAAGGTGACATGAACTCTGCCATCAGATACCCATAGGCACCGTGGAATTCGACCCCGTCCATCTCGGCCTTCTTGGCCCTGACAGCTGCTTGAACGAACTCTTCTATTGTTTCGACAATCTGGTCCTTGGCCAACTCTTTGGGAAGAACCTCGTACCATGGGATGTTGACCGCGGAGGGTGCATATGAGCCAAAGGGGTCGGCGCCTCCCATCGCTGCCAGCTGAAGGAAGACCTTCGCCCCGTATCTGTGACAGACCTTTGTATAGTCGGTTAGACCGGGGATGAACCGGTCTTCGTGGGCACCAAGAGACGGGAATTTCTGATACTTCGAGACCCTAGCGAATTGGCTTATGATTAGACCTACTTCCCCCCTAGCTCTGGCTTCAACAAAGTGAATCGTCTCTCTTGGGACGCTGCCGTCCGGGGTGTAGTATCCCAAGCTCACGGGCGCTAATGCGATACGGTTCTTGACCTCGATACTTCCAACCCGAATTGGGCTGGCCAACGCGCTTTCAGGCAACTTTCATCGTTCAAAAAAAGACGTGTCGTTCAAATATTAAAGCTATGATTCGTAGTCAATAATTTCTTGCCTTTAACATCCTTTGTCGGCGGGGTTCGTTTGAATCCATCTCGTCACAGAAGACTATAAACACAATTCGGCGGTTCGTGATGTATGAGCTTCCTTCTGGCTGACGCAAAAAGCAAGTCGATGACCATCCATATCATGGATGCCATGAACTGTATGTACATAGCGATCCTAACAAACAACTTCGCAGTCCTACGCTCGGCGGCGTCTAACACCGGTATGCGGCTGTTTGGCAGGATATGATCCTTGAAACGAAGTCAAGAGACACTCACTTGGACAGATTCTGTGCCAGACACAAATCAGCATAATAGCGACGGCGAGTAAATATCTGATTGAGTAGGAATCGACATGATGACAACGAACCTGTTCGGTGGCATTGAACATGTGACTATGTAGCCCATCGTCGTGACATCACTGTCTACGCAAACTTTAGGAGATGTTATCTCCACTGGGGAATTTCAGAGGAATCTCTTCTCCAATCTGAGCACTTTGGGCAGGGAAGCTTTATCTCTCAATTCCTCCTGCAGTTCAGTTTGCGACGCCGTCACCATGGGATCCACACACAGAACGTCCACCCCTCAAACATCGTATATACGGCTACTCGAGACAGCACGATTCCAGCAAGATTAATAGCAAACCAAGAAAGATGTGACGACTGCTGTAGAAAATTGGCAAGCGTCACGCTCAAACAAATTTCCAAGAAGTATGGCAAAGTGGTTGCTCTTGACAATTTCAGCCTCAGCGTGAGCGATGGAGAGTTTACAGTGATACTTGGGCCCTCAGGATGTGGCAAGTCGACCGCTCTGTACTGCATCGCAGGCTTGGAAAGTGTAGATTCCGGAGAGATATTCATCGGAGACAAACTTGTCAATGATGTTGAGCCTAGAGACCGAGATGTGGCGATGGTCTTTCAGAATTACGCTCTTTACCCGCATATGAGTGTCGAAGAAAACATTGCTTTCCCGCTGAAAATGCACAAGGCCTCACAGGATGAGATTAGGAGCAAAGTCAGACAGGCCGCCGAGACATTGCAGATCGGGCACCTACTGCAAAGAAAGCCAAGACAGGTAAGTGGAGGAGAAGCCCAAAGGGTTGCGGTCGCCCGTGCAATAGTCAGAGAGCCAGTTGTCTTCCTCATGGATGAGCCACTGTCAAACTTGGATGCAAATCTTAGGCTGCAAACAAGAGTTGAGCTGAAGCGACTGCAGCGCAATCTGAAAATTACAACAGTGTATGTTACTCACGACCAGGCAGAGGCGATGACCATGGGCGACAAAGTGGCCGTCATACAAAAGGGAACTCTTCAACAGGTGGGTACGCCACAGCAGATCTATTCGACTCCGTCGGACACTTTTGTTGCAAGTTTCGTGGGCAGCCCTCCAATGAATTTGGTCACGGGTGAGGTAGAATATGGAAAGAATTCAGAAGACGAAACTTTGTTTGTTTCAAATGATTTGACATTGAAACTTCCGGAAGATATTGGACATGTCTTGTCCCAATCAAACAACCCTGTAGAAGTTTTGCTAGGAGTTAGACCTGAAGACCTATCGATACTGTCCAAGACAAGTGGTCTCCCCGTGTCCGGAACAGTGTACGAGGTTGAACCTTTGGGTTCACACTCAATAGTTGATGTGAAAGTGGGAGAGACAGTACTAAAGGTACAAGAAGATGCGTATTTTCCGTTGAAACTTGGAGGCGGTGTTACGGTCTACCTCGCGGCCGAAAGGCTTCACCTATTCAATCGCTCAGATGGAAAGATAATAGTCTAAGAAGCGCTGATGTACGAGGATGCCAATGCGTCGCACTCCAAGATTGGAGTGACGTGGGGTCAATTCGAATTACAGTTCTTTCGTTGTTTAGTGTTTCGTCAAGATATACGAGTCCGCTTTCGCTGAGGTACCGTAAGGTCATTCTTTCCCATGGGCACCCAGTCGAATTTAGATAGTATCCTGGCGTTGCCCAGCTGTAAACCTAGTGTAAGGTGATGTAATCAATGCATATCGCCATGTTGCTATTCTTTCGGACGTTTGCGAAATACTCTGCTCAGCAATTACGTAGAATGACTTGCGTTCTCATTCGTACCAGACTGGGGTTATGTATGGCGATCCGTTCTTGTCAATTGTAGCAATCTTGGCAATATTCCCTTTCGAGAGAAGATTTTCGAGGTCCTGCCTTGAGAGAGCTGGCATAAACCTCGGTATCTGGAGCAAATGTACGGGTTTAGGGGTTAGTTGCACGCGAGGTCATTCAGCTCACCCGAGACAAGAAGGCGCAGAGGTCAGCAACAGATCTGTCTACAAAACACCTCACAACCAGACCTTACTTGGAAGCGCACCTGATTACGCTTGCAACATACGCATGCAAAGCAGTGGGGCATAATACAGACTGACATCAAATACTACGGCAGCCGTTACCTGATGGCTTTCCTAGACCATTGCTCCTGCTGTGCCAAGTGCAATTCTATGCAAAGAAGAATCGTGAGAGATCATGGCAGACATTTCTACAGTGAGGATGGAGACGTCTTTTCATCTTTTCCATAGCTGCTATTTCGCGACCGTAGGATGGCGAAGAAGGGATGAGAACTATCGGAATGGGTGACTATGCATCCACGCCGGAGGGAGCCAAGCCCCCTTAAAGTTCTTGATCGCCGTATCTAGATGACTTTGACCCTGTTTCAGGGTCCACATGAAATGCCCAGGAAACAGTGAAACAACATTCAAGCCAGCTAATCTTCCAATGTAGTTTCGGTAGTTATCTAGACTGCAGCCCGGCCAGTTACCAAACCCAACTGTCCCCTCGATGAAGACTATGTCGGATGAGAAAAAGCTCCTTGGTTCTTCTTCGATGAGATAGCCCACGATTCCATGACTATGCCCCGGCACCTGAATTGCCCTTAGAGTGTACTTTCCTACTCTAATCTTGCCTTGGTGACTTATGACTCGATCGATTTTACAGTGTCTGTAGGCATAGCCCTTGGGATAGATGCCACTTTCCTTTGCAGTACGCAATCCAGCATCCAGATCGCGCCCTCCGTTCTCGATGAGTTTTGCTTCGCCTCGTGGTGCTACAACTTCCGCACCGGTCGCCCTGTGCATCGTGCCTGTTCCACCAGCATGGTCTGCGTGGGCATGGGTCATCAGAATGTAATCAATGTCCTTCCTTGGGTTGTAACCATCTTGCATGATGTTTCGGATTATCTCCTTGGAGTCTATTCCGACACCGGCGTCGACCAAGCATTTCTCCTTGCCTCCATCAACAAGATAGATGTGGCAATCCATTCTGTTGGAGAGTCTGATGTCCCCACCACCAACAAGATAGATGTCTTTTGCAATTCTCAAAATGCTAGTTGCACTCTCCCTTAGGATGCGACTAAGATATTTTGGAGCATCGAGCAAATCACATTCAATGTGATCCTCCCAGCTAACTCGTTTGGATCAGATGTGCAGTATACAGCAGCTTTCACACCTGACTATCTTGCCTTGGTGCTTGCAACTCTGGGACAAGCCCCGGGATTCGCCCTTGACTCCTAAAGTCTACGCCCAATCGTATCAAGTCGCGTGAAGCGCCTAATAGAGATTGTCTCGGCAGTAGATGCGAATTTGGATCTATGAGGAGCGTTTGCGGCTCCGGTTCTGGACAGGGATGTGTCTCTGAGGAAGATGTCTGCTTGGTGCCTAGCTTTCTGTTAGGGTAAGCTTGGTTTGGATCTGTTCTTTCTCAGGTTCAGGAGGGCGATAGCGGAGCTTGTGGCTCCAGTATTCAGCTTCGAGATGAAGGAGGGGGCTTGGTATGGGAAGCAGGATCTCATCGAGGTTGGGCTTCACATGGCGGTTATGAATGGTTATGCTGAGGGCATCGCGAAGAGCCTCCGATGTCAGGGTAGAACGCCGACCGGTGAGACGCTGCTTGGATACGTCAAATCGATGACTTGCGATGAGGTGTTGGCTAAGGCTGAAGCTCAGATAGAATCTTGTATAGATCGGCTTAGGGTGAAGGGGTTAGGCCTGAAGGATGTGGCTGTAGCCTTCGACTGGCATGATCAGCCCTACTATGGTAAGCCAACGCTTGGAATGGTTGGGACTCAGCCTAAAGATGGGACCTGCCATGCCTTCTCTTTCTTAACCGCGAGTATTCTGACATCGGGGAGGCGGCTGGTGCTCTGTATCGTGCCGCTCACGTCTAGGATGGGGATTCCAGCGCTTGTGCTTACGTTATTGGAACGTATCCAGAAGCGTCTGGATGGGGTAGCGTACGTGGTCTTTGACAACGGCTTCCAGAGTAACGAGTTGATCGAGGAGCTTCAGAAGCGCCGAATCCCCTTCATCGTACCGCTCCGTGGAACTGTGAAGCTTGAGCGTAGATGGCGTTGGATGCGTTATGTGAAGCGCTTCAACTATAGAACAGAGGGTGTGGAGGTGGATGTGGTTGAAGCTCAGGACGCGAAGGGGCGGAGATACTTCCTCGCTACAAACCTATTTGTATCGCCGAAGCGTGTCCTTCGCTATTACAAGCGGCGTTGGGGCATAGAGACGAGTTACCGGAAGATCGGTGAGTTTCTACCAAAGACCACCTCTAGAAGCTGGATCGTCCGCGTCTTCTACTTCACCTTCGCCTGCCTAGTCTACAATGCATGGGTCGTCCTCAACGCCAACGCCCAAGAGCCAATCACAACATTCGCCATGAAACTCAACTATATCTGGCATTCCACCACGCTCCACCAGATGGAAGTCGAGGCGTCACCGGGATGAGAAAAGACAAATTCGCATCTACTGTCGGTCCCGCAAATGGGGGCCGCAAGGATTTGAACCAACGAGTGGGTCTGATCAGAAGCAAATGGGACAGGATGAGGCACTACTGCCAGCGATCTTCCCACCGCCAGGAACGAGAAAGGCAAATCACGCCGCTACCCATACATATCTCTTGGAAAGTTCCATTTCCTACTCATCATAGGCGAAACAATATGAACGAAAGACGAAAGATAGGGGCGGCTGTCATCGGTCTCGGCAATTTCGGACAGCTCCATGCACGAGCCTACAATGAGAATCCCAAGTCAAGGCTTGTAGCCACCTGTGATTCTGATGCAAGAAGACTGAACGCAGCTTCAAAGAAGCTCGGCATTCGAGCAAGAAGAAGATTCACAGACCACGTGGAGATGCTGAAAGATCTGGACGATGAGATTGACGTTGTGTCCATAGTTACGCCGGATGCTTATCATTGCAAGATGGCACTGGAAGCTGCGAGAAGAGGGAAGGATATACTTCTTGAAAAGCCGATGTGTCGTACACTGGACGAGGCTGACCGGATAATCGAAGCGGTTAGAAAATACAAGATTAGACTTATGGTTGATTTCATCCTCCGCTTCGACCCTCGGTATCTTAAAGCCAGAGAAAACCTGTCAAGGGGTGAAATCGGCAAGATTGCAACACTCTTTGCACGAAGACACGGGGTCAGGCAATTTGCGCGGACGCACGGCAAATTTAGCGACCTCTTTCTGTCGACCGCAATCCATGATATCGACTTGATGCTTTGGTTCGCTTGCCTGAAACCCACAACGGTCTACGCTGAGGGAACAAGGGAGATCTTGCGCTCCAAAAGGGTTGATGATGCAATTTTCTGTATACTCAAATTTCCGAATGGTATCATAGGATCCATTGATGCGAATTGGACTCTCCCAGAAAGCTCACCATCTCCGTTAGAAAGCGAGTTTCGAGTGGTTGGTTCAAGAGGAGTGATAAACGTCGCATCTCAAGATCAAGGACTCTGGCAGATCGCAAATGAACAGGGGCTCAAAGTACCAGATGTCACCTTCTGGCCTGTCGTCGAAGACAAACTGCTGGGTGATCTGAAAACAGCCGTTGGTCATTTTGTAACAATCGTTGCTGAGAACAAGCAGCCGCTTGTGGGGCCAGTTGAAGGTAAGAATGCACTAAGAGTCGCTTTACGTCTCAAGGAGTCAGCTTCGAAGCATCAAGTGCTGAATCTCAGCTGGTAGGGAAGAAGTTTTCAAACTAAAGAGTCTAGAGCCTTACTTCAACGCGCCCATGGTCAGTCCTTTGACTATGTACTTTTGCGCTAGCGCCAAGAATACTAGGGCAGGCAACATGAATATCGTCGAAATTGCCGTCATGGCGGGCCAGTCAATTACCACGATGCCAACGTAATGAGCTATGAAGACCGGCACGGTCCTTGCTGCAGTGGATGTAAGCAGAAAGGCGAACAGAAATTCATTCCAGGAGAACAGGAAGACAATTATTGAAACAGTAGTGATGGCTGGTCTGCTCAGAGGCAGAACAATCCTCCTGAGAGCCTGAAATCTACTTGCGCCATCTACCATTGCTGCCCTCTCAAGATCCGCCGGAATATCCTCAAAATATCCCATTAGGATCCAAACGGTCAGGGAAAGATTGAACGTCAGATATGCAATAATCAGCGCAAAGACGGTGTCGTAGATGGGAAGAATTCTTGTCATCAGAATGAAGAATGAGAGGCTGAGAGCAAATGCAGGTGTCATCCTCGTTGAAACTATGTACGCGGCAATGTTCCTTGTGAATGTGTTCTTGACTCTTGCAAGCTGATAGGCAGCCGGCGCGCCAAGCGCCAAGCACACGATGACTGTAGAGACTGCAACAATCAAACTATGCAAGAGATCCTCCTTGAACGGTCCAGAGAGAACTCTCAGATATGCGTCAAGAGTGGGTGTAAAGTAAAATAGGATCTGCCCAATGCCGTAACCCAGGAGTGCGCTTGCAGTTGGTTTGAAAGACGAGACAACTATCCAAGCTATTGGGACTCCATAGACAACTACTGCAGCTGCCACTATCAGATACGACAGAAGGCGAAAAATGTTGGACTTCAAGTGTTTTCACGAATCCCTCAAATTCAGGTCTTGTTGTAGTATCTTATGAGGATAGAAATTGATATGACTGAGATGATAATCATTACAACCCCTAAAGCTGCGGCCATCCCTATGTTGTAGTTGGAGAATGCGATCAGATACCCTTCTATTGCTAGTACCTGCGTTGCGTTTCCTGGACCGCCACGAGTCATGACATAAACCTGATCAAAGCTGTTGACAGAGTCAATCACTTTCAGGATTACAGCTATTATGAGCGCCCTCTTCATCAGGGGGAGCGTAATATGCCCAAATGAAGAGGTGACGCTTGCTCCATCAATTTTTGCGGCTTTGTAGAGCGTAGGTGATATGCCCTGAAGTCCCCCTAGTATTATCAGAAACATGAGAGGAGTCTTAGACCACACATCAGCAAACACGATACCCACAAATGCATTAGTTGGATTGCCGAGGATGCTTCCAAAGTTTAGACCAAGTAAGGGAAGAATGAAGGCACCGACCAGTCCTTGGTCTGAATCGAACAGATACCTCCACGTGAATCCTGTGATAATCGGGGCAATTGTGAAGGGAAGAATGACTATTGCACGAAAGATACTTGTTGCCCTTAGATTTTGGTTTAGTGCAAGTGCAAGTACGAAGCCGAAGAAGATTGATAGCGCAACGGTAAGCAGGACATATAGCGCGCTGACATGCAGTGAATTGTAGAAGTTCGCTTGATTGATAAGATCAATATAGTTTTTCGCGCCGACGAATTGATGCGTCAGGACGTACGATTTGTATTCAGAAAGGCTGAGGTATATTGTGTAGATCGTAGGGAAAATCGTTACTGCGATTAGCACGGCTAACGCAGGCCACAGGTACGCATAGGAAAGGAAGGACTTGCTCACTCTGCTCATACTGAAATCATCATGACTTGGGGAAAGAAAAGTCGGGGAAAAAGAGGTAGAGGCCGGCGCCCTCTTCTCGTGCACAGGTTCGTCATTCACCTTATTTCTTGTCTATTCTTCTCTCAAAAAAAGAGAGGGGGGGCTGGGTGGAGCTGACTATTACGAGTAGTACCCGTCTGATAGCAGCAATTGATAGGCGTAGTCTTGAAGTGCCTGGGCTGCCTGCTGAGGAGTCATTTGCCCAGCCATAGCGGCTGAGGTGACTTCACCCATCTTCACGTTGATCGCGTTTGCCTCGGGGATATAAGCTATGAAGTGCGGATTGGATCTGGCCAGTTCATCAATCATCACCTGCATAGTATCTTTGCCCCAGACCTTTGTGAGGTCCGGGCTGAGCAGCACTGAGAGCAAAGACGGGTTGGGAAAATAACCTTCTGCAAAATACAGCTGTCTAGGATAACTCATAAGGAAAGTCAGAGCAAGCCATGCAGCTGTTGGATTGTGGGTGAATTTGCTAATACCGAACGCTAGAGACCAGATTTCATCAAAAGGCTGGCCTGTCGGTCCTACTACAGTCGGAGCATATGCCATTTTCGAAGTTATCGAAGGATCACCGTACTTTTGAGCTACGAAGGCGTTGACTGATTGCGGGAAAAGAATTGCCGCCTTGCCCGACTGGTAGAGGGAAATCTCCTTTGAAAAGTCGTAGCTTGGAGTATCTGCCGTAGAGAACTCTGAGCCCATCATCGCATATGTCTTTATCGCATTGACGACTGCAATCGAATTGAATGCGGGAAGTGCGTGGTGTGCTTTGATCTCAGCTACAGTTGAGTACCCTCCCTGGAACCAAGTTCCACCAAATCCGTAGATGAAAGCGTTGACATCAAGTGCGGTTGTCTCCTTTGGTTCTCCTCTGAGTGCGATCGGGTACACCTTTCCGTAAGTCCCATCAGCGCGCATCCCAGCCTTTAGGGCAGGCAGCGTCACATTCATCATTTCCGAAATCGTAGTTGGAACTTTGACGTTGTACTTCTGGAAAAGGTCAGCCCTGTAGTTAAAACTCGAGGCGAACGTGAAGTAAGGCAGGGCATACAAGTGACCTTCGTAGCTGCATGCTTCAAGCGCCTTTGGAATGAAGTCTGTGTGGTTGAAGAATTCTGATGGAGTGTAGTTAGGACTGCCTTGCGTGTAGAATTCATCTAGCGGGTAAAGCTGGCCTGAGCTTCCATAGACCTGCAATAGGTTAGCTGTATCAGCTAGTGTGATATCGTAGCGACCGGCGCCAGATGCAAAGTCTGCTTGGACCTTTTGTCTCACAGTTGCCTCATCATCGAATTCAATGTTGATGTTGACGTTGTACCGGCGTTCGAATTCGAGCAATGGTGCCAAAGGTTCGTTTGTAGTAGCATTCCAAAGGTCAGTCCAGACCAGCCCCTGATCAAATGTAATGATGTTGACAGTAACCGGCGCGGCTGCGGTTGTGGGAATGATGCTAGTGGTTGTAGGAATGATGCCGGTGGTCTGGGGCGGGGCCATGGCACTGTATAGATAGTAGCCGACTCCAGCAATGACCAGAATTACGATGACAGCGATCGCCGCAGCCATCGTAGAAATTGCAACCCCTTTATTGTTCTTATGGTGATTCAAATTGACTCACACAGAACAGTGATAATGTCGCCTATGAGGTGATAAGCCTTTTGCTCTAGGGCTAGACTTCTGTTATCCCGTGACACGTCGCACACTCTTGGATTGAGAAAACGGAGTGTGCTCCCATGATGATACATAGTAGATCACGAGTTTCATTGACTCTCATTCTGCGAGACTAGGATGTCCGTTCGGTTCGCTTTGGGCTAAAAACTTCTACGACAAGTGAATCTTCTAAAGCTCGGGTCGAATGTTCAACGCCTTTTGGATGCCACCATGAGCTGCCCGGCTGGAGAACATGTTTACTGTCTCCAATCAGCATTTCCAACTTCCCCTTTACAACGTAGCCGACAGACTCTATGGTTGGATGTCGGTGCAACGGAAGGCGATAACCTTTCTTGTAGCTGAATTCAATAAGCGTTAGGCTTTCCCCAGCAGATAATGTCTTTCTCATACCAACGCCTTCGACGATCACATCTTCTATCAAGTCTAGCTTGACAGGTGCTTCATCTCTACTGCTTTTAGCTGACATACGCCTCACCGCTAGAGCGTGAAGTTCACCTTACTTCTTAAGCGTGAAGTCCATGGTCCACTTCAACGACCTGGCCACACACCATTAGACTTCTTGCACTCATTACCCCATGTCTGACGACTTATTGCTCGGTTCGATCACAATGCTCACTGCGGCAGACACGAATTATATGGATGCTAGTTGGGTGGGAGAAGAATCAACGGTCATTCCGCTTGGGCAAAGCTGAACCAGATCAAGAGTAGCGTGAATAGCAGCCCGACAAGCTCAAAAACCTCAGGAAGGGTCGAAGACCTGAACCCCTTTGTCGGTTCGTTCCAATCCGTCTCGTTACAAAAGACTATAAACACAATTCGGCGGTTCGTGTTAGTATGAGCTTCTTTCTGGCTGACGCAAAGGACATTGAAGACAAGATAATCAGCATCAGAAGAAAGATTCACATGAATCCAGAACTTTCATACCATGAGGAGAAAACAGCGAAGCTAGTGAGCGAAACGCTCCGCTCGATGGGCGTCAGTGTGAAAACCAAAGTCGGAGGCACGGGTGTGGTGGGACTCTTGGAGGGAAGGATGCCAGGTCGCGTGGTGGCGCTCCGTGCCGACATGGATGCCCTTCCCTTGGAGGAGCTCTCAGACGTTGACTTTCGGTCCCAAGCAAAGGGTGTGATGCACGCCTGTGGGCACGACGCCCATGTGGCGATGCTACTCGGAGCCGCGATGCTCCTGGCTAAGCATCGAGCAGAACTCCGTGGAACTGTCAAACTTCTCTTTCAGCCCGCTGAAGAAGCTGGGGAACGTGGTGGTGGGGCAAAACCGATGATTGAAGACGGAGCCATGGAGAATCCGAGAGCAGACTACGTGTTCGGCCTTCACATCTTCGAAAACTACCCCTCTCGGACGTTCGCGCTCAGGGAGGGCGCGCTCATGGCCGCATCTGGCACATTCAGGATACGGATAATCGGAAGAGGCGGACACGGGTCCGCGCCGCACCAAACAGTCGATCCAGTGTACGTTGCAGCACAAGTCATCACAGACCTGCAGAGTATCCGCAGTAGAATGATTGATCCCGTCGAACCCTTTGTGATATCTGTGTGTTCGATACACTCCGGGACAAAGAGCAACATCATTCCAGATGAAGCAATCCTTGAAGGCACCATGAGAACCGTCAGTGAGTCTACAAATAGGAAGGTGAAGGCACTCATTTCGTTGATTGCGAAATCGGTTTGCAGAGCTTTCGGCGCCAGGTGCATAGTGCTGGTGGAAGACGCGTTTCCCGTTACACGAAACGACCCTTCGGTTACCAAGTCGGTTTTCCGAATTCTGAAACGGATACCAGGCACAAAGACCATGGAAATTCCCCCGGTGCTCGCTGCCGAAGATTTCTCGCTCTTCCTTCAGAGGGCACGAGGAACCTATTACTTCCTGGGAACCCGCAATGAACGAGAAGGTTGCATCTATCCTAACCATAGTCCCAAGTTCAAGATTGACGAGGAAGTCCTGAAGTACGGCACTGCCTCGCTGGCTCTGCTGGCATTCGAGTTCGCAAAGCGCAGGTGACACCCTGATAAGCGGGGAGTCGTGGCTCCGTGTCGGCAGTCCTCCAATAGTCCAGCTAATCACGATGTGCAAAGTCGAAATTCGGCGGCCCTGCTTTCGGTGAGGCGAACGGATCAGGGAAACAGCAGTCAACGACCGAGATGTTGACCTACGGGGTTCGCGTTGTCCGTCACCTATGGGGTAAACGGCACCAGTAAACTGGTGCGCGAATCCCACCCCCCGCACTT
>Ga0315280_10004932_pt1 | contig 19363 bp, 12 predicted proteins | sample YL17G06_40_MG_FD_203697 | JGI IMG/M metagenome (GOLD analysis project Ga0315280, IMG submission 203697) | Sediment microbial communities from Yellowstone Lake, YNP, Wyoming, USA - YL17G06_40 | ecosystem: Environmental > Aquatic > Freshwater > Lake > Sediment | place: USA: Wyoming | collected... | reverse complement strand
GTCCAAGGCGAAGACCTCCGGGCTATCGGCCGGGGCCACGACTAGCGTGCCGCGGTCGTAAAGGCACGGCGTCAGGTCGCGGAAGGCATGGGGAGCCGGTTTCTGCAAGTCCCCCTTGAGCGCCCGCGGGTACAAAGTGATCCAAAGCACCCGGCCGTCCCGGGCGGCCAAAGCAGCCACGGCCCCGAGGTTCGTGTTGCAGTAAAGCGTGTCCCGGTGGAGCGTCAGGAGGTTGTGCGAGGTCTCCCAGTAGACGCCGCGGGCCGGGGTGTCGGCCGAGCAGATGAGTTGGCGCCAGCGCCGTTGGCCCGTGAGCGGATCGTAGCAGGCGACGTGCAGTTCCGATTGCACCTGGCTGCGCCGCATCGCCACGTACAGGTACGAGCCGTCGCAAACCGGCGAGCCCTCAAAGGCAAAGCCCTCGTCCGGCTGGATCCTCTCGACCAACTGACCTTGAGCGGCCAGGTCCAGGCAGACGAGATAACCCGTTGGGATACCCGGGCGGGAGTCGGCCGGTCGCCCGGTCCAGGACGGGCCCATGCGGGCGCAGACCTTGCCGTTGGCCACACTCATGGTGAATCGAGGGATGCCCAGGCTGTAGGCAGGGTTATAGCGCTGGCGGGCGGCTTCGTCGTAGGGGTCTTCGTAGATGGCAGGGCTCTGGGCGCCCCACGCGGGCTTTCCGGTGTGGCGGTCGAGCGCCAGGACCGCCGACTGCGTGTTTACCAGGACCAGGTCGCCGACGATGACGGGGTGATAACTCATGGGATACCGTGAGTCATCAGCGAGCCTTCGAGGGACGGGCGGCGGCTCGAACAACGACCTGTCCGACCGCGGGGCGGGCGACAAGCGGGCCCGCCAAGCGACTTGCCTCACGTCCGGCGGCTTTGGGGCGATGCGGTTTCGCAGCGGGGAGCCGGCAAAGGTGGTCCAGTCAGGGTCTGGTCGAGGCTGCGGCCAGGTCGCACTCTCGGCCAACAGCGACTTCAGCGCCGCCGCATAGTTGGTCTCCTGCCCGCCGAACCGGCCGCGTGCGTCCGGGTGCGACTTGGCAAACCGCGCTAGTTCATCCTGCGCCCGGCCCAACGACCCTTCGAGAATCGAGGCCAACACCAGCCGGGCCCGGATGCCGGCCAGGTCCAGATCGGTATCGGGGACGCCGAGCCAGGTCCGAGGCACGTCGGCCGGCTGATCCAGAGGAACGATCTTCTCCCAGCGGGCCCGGGCGGCCGCAGGGTCGCCCGATTCGAGGGCCATTTCTGCCAAGGCGTCCAGGGCTCTGGCGCCCCAACTGCTGGCAAAGGCTTGATCCAAGAGCGTCAGCAGGGGGCGGCGATCGCGCAGGGCGACCCCTTCCTGGTACTGACGCTCCGCCTGGAAGTCCACCCGGCTGCGGTACAATCGGAGCGCTTCCGGCGGAAGCAGGACGAATTGGAGGTGACAGTAGTCCCGCACGCTGACGAAGCGGCGATCCGTGATGGCAATCAGCCTGCTGCCGGACTGCTCCATCACCTGAGAGAGGGCATCGATCGCCTCGGGCCACTTCTTATCGGCCAGAAGCGCTTTGGCCCGCTGGAGGCTCCTGACGACGCTGTCCTCCGCGCAATCCACCTGGACCGCGGGGGAAAGCTCGTAGCGGCTGCTGGGCACGGGCGAGCCGAACTGGGCCGTCGCGGGCGTTGCGACCGCCAGGGCCAAGGCGAGCGACGCGGCGGCAGCGGGGGACGCGCGGCGATGAAAGGACTTAACCACGGATGGCACGGATTTCACGGATGACGGGGTGTACGAGCGCGCTGCCAGAATCTCACTCCATCAAGTATAAAGGGAGCCGGGCACTCTTGTCTGCCCCAGCCGAGGAGGACAGACATTCTTGTCTGTCCTGACCCAGGAGGACAGATACTTCTGTCTGCCTAGGACAGGCAAGAATGCCTGTCCTCCTGCGTCGCATCACCCGCCACCCACCGCCCGTCACCCGCCACCCGCGATCGTGCGGCCGCCGTCAACGGGGAGACAAACGCCGGTCACGAAATCGTTTTCCGCGAGAAACACCACGGCATGGGCGATGTGCTCCGGGCGGCCCTCGCGGCGGACGAGCGTCCCGGCGATGGCCCGCTCGCGCTCCTCCGGCGGAAGGTCAGGCGGAAGCATGACTGGGCCGGGCAGGATGCAGTTCACTCGAACTGCCGGATTGCGCCGGGCCAGCTCCACGGCCATGGTCCGCGTGATCGTGGGGATTGCCCCCTTGGCGGCGAAATACGCGGCGTAGTCCGGATAAGGCCGCATGATGGCCCAGTCGCCGATGGTGACGATCGCCCCTCCTTCGGGCTGCCCGACCATGATCAGCCCGGCCCGGCGGCAACAGAGAAAGGTCCCCAGGGCGTTGATTTCGAACTGCCGGCGGACGTCCGCGGCGGTCACCTGTTCCAAAGGCTTGGGCTGCCACACGGCGGCCGCGGTGACCAGCAAGTCCAAGCGGCCGAAGGCGGCCGACACCTCGTCAAACAGCCGGTCTGCTTCGGCCTCCACCGAGACGTCGGCATGAAACGCTTGGGCCCGGACCCCTTGCTGGTGGAACCGGGCGATCGTCTCCTGGGCCGCTTCCGCCGAACGGTGGTAGCCCAAGGCGATCTGATATCCGCGGGCGGCCAGCGTGGCGGCGATCACGCTCCCCACGCGATGCCGGCCGGCGCCGGTAATCAAGGCCACGCGAGTGGTGGGGGGTTGCGTCATGGGTGAGCTCTCAGCTTTCAGCCATCAGCTATCAGCTTTCAGCGTGCTGATAGCTAAAGGGCCAAGTGTCAGTAATTCGAGGTCACCCCCGATGGGGAATTGGAGGCTCAGTGCCAGCAGTTGCGGGAACGCACGATGGATCAACCTCAACCCGAGGAAGTACCGGTGCCTCTTCTCTGTTCATGCGTGTTTTCCAGAGCGAAACAGAGAAGAGGCACCGGTACTTCCGTACGGAAAACACCGCCACTGGTCGTCGAGAACCTACCTAACGTCGCGTCGGAAAGCATCATTCTGGGTGACCTCGAATTACTGACACTTGGCCGCTGATGGCTGGTAGCTGACGGCTGATAGCTTCCCCTGTTGCACGGCCCCTTCGACTGGGGTATTATACGCAAGGAGGACTTGAGGGGTAGGAGCCTGCCTCACGCAAGCCGGCGGCTTCCGCCGAGGAAGGGACCGATGACGCGGCAAACCGCTCTCCGCGGCGTGTTCGTCCTGCTGCTGGTTTTGATGCCGGCCGGGCTGGCATTGGCGAACTCGGGGGCACCCGTGCTATACCTGCCGGGGCTGGTGATGATCAGCCCCCTTTGGGGCCTTCCGGCCACGCTGGCGGCCGCCGTGCTGGAACGGCCGTTTGTCTCGCGAGCGGGAATCCAGCGGCACGCTCTTACTCGCTCGATTCGGGCCAATCTGCTCAGTTGGCTCGTCGGCCTCGTGATCTCGCTTTTCATGGTGGCTTTCATAGCGGCAGGCCCCAAACCGCTGGGCTTTGCGGCGGCAGTCGTGTTCGCGATCGCTTGCGTCATTTGTCTTCCCGTCGTCTTTTCGATCTTCGTTGAAGGAGGCTACTACGTGCAAGTGTTGCGGCGCGACGGGGCTATCCTGCGCTGGAGGTGGGTAATCGCAGGCAACATCGTCAGCGCGGCTTTCCTGACGAGTCTGTCGTTCGTGCCGGATGCCCTTCGCAGGGAGTATCCTCAATTGGAGTTCATGGTGGAGCCGCACCGGGAACCGCTGTGGTGGCTCCTCGCCGCGATCAGCCTGGCACTCGTGTTGTTTGCGCTGCGGCCGCTCGGCCAAAGGCAGCAGGTGATTCGGGAGGCTCCGCAATTTGCCCCCATGTCGGGCCTGATACGATGGAGGCATCATTGACGCACGCCGCAAATACGTAGGTTATGCTTCAGCATAACGCAATCCGGGTGTTATGCTGAAGCATAACCTACGGTCTACTTCGCCGTGAGACGGCATGCCACCCAGTGCCAGCGGGAAAGAGATTTTGCGCCATGAGCCGCCAGCCCGAGCGAATGATCCACGAAAGCTCGCTCCCCTTCCGCGATGAGCCGATCCGCACCGCGGCCATCTACTGTAGCGACGCGCGCGTGGGCGAGCACGTGGAGGACCTGTTGCACAAGCGGCTGGAGGCGGCGCAATTCGATCGGCTGGCGGTGCCGGGCGGTCCTGCCGTCCTGGTGGAGCAAGCCCCGTGCTTCTTTGAGATGCAGAGCCTCACCAAGCAGTTGCAGTTCCTGGTCCAAGCCCACCAGCTCCGGAGGATCCTCTTGATTGCCCACGAGGACTGCCAGTATTACCTGCAGCACCTCCGTGTCCCGCCCCAGGAGCTGGAGGCTCACCAGCGAAAAGACCTGGAGGAGGGCGCCGGCCGAGTGCGGCAGCTCTTCCCGGGCCTATCCGTCCACGCTATGCTCGCCCACGTACACGGGGATCGCGTGCGATTCGAGCTTCTGGAGTGCTGACGCGGCGCGACGGTCGAGAAAGAGCTTTCAGCCATCAGCCATCAGCTTTCAGCCGCGCAGAATCTGAAATCTGAAAGCTGATACCTGATAGCTGAAAGCTGATGTCCGATAGCCGATGTTCGAGGAGAAACAGGTATGATCGTCGTTTGCGTCCACGTGTGCGTCAAGCCGGAATATCGGGAGGGGTTCGTCGAGGCGACGCTGGAAAACGCCGGCCAGACCATCCACGAGCCGGCCAATCTGCGGTTCGATGTTCTCCAGCAGGCCGATGATCCGAACCGGTTCGTGCTCTACGAGGTCTATCGCGACGATGCGGGGGCGGACGCCCACAAGCAGACCCCGCACTACGCGAAGTGGCGGGATGCGGTCGCCCCCTGGATGGCTGAACCCCGCCACGGGGTTAAATATTCCCCCCTGTTCCCCGGCAGCCCGGTCCAGTGGGCAACGCCCATCTGAGGGGCCGTCGCGGGAACTCCCATGACGGGCTTCAGGGCCGGATTCCCGTCCGCACAAAACGGGTTATCGACGCATCCCGCACCAGTGCGAGTCGGCGTTTGACAAGTTTTCTCGAATTGTCAACATTTCGCAGGGTAACGCCGATGCCTGTCTCCCGCCGGCCTTTGTTGCCCTATTCGGCCGCGTCTTCATTGTCGAGTGCCGGCCAGCCCGATATATTTTCTTTTGTGGGGGGAGAACCGGCCGAGCCTGTGTCGTGGGCGGGCACAGGGTCTTCGCGAGCCAGCGGCAGCCCTCCATCGAACGGAGAGTCGGCACGATGCGAATTGCGGTCGGCAGCGACCACCGGGGTGTCAATCTGCGGGTCAAGATCGTCGAACTGTTGGCCAGACTTGGTCAAGAGGTCATCGACGTGGGCACGAATGAATCGGGACCCGTCGATTACCCGGACATTGCCGCAGCCGTGGCCGGGCGCGTCAGTCGCGGGGAGGTGGAGCGGGGGATTCTGGTTTGCGGGACGGGGCTCGGGATGTCCATTGCCGCCAACAAGTTTCCCGGGGTGCGGGCAGCGCCTTGCCACGACGACCTGACCGCCGAAATGAGCCGCCGGCACAACGATCTCAACGTGCTCTGCCTTTCCGGCGACCTTCTGGGCGAGCGGCTGGTGGATCGGCTGGTCGCCATCTGGTTGAACACGGAATTCGAGGGAGGGCGGCACGCCCGCCGGGTTCAGAAGATCAGCCAGTTGGAATGCCGCGACGGCCGGCCCCCCCGGAGTCTCGACAGCCCGGCGCCTCCCGGCTAGATATACTCGCTCACCAACTCCCGCGACGGCCCGGAGAGGATGATTTCGGAGACGAGCAGCCCGCGCTGGCGCGCGACTTCGGCGGCGGCTTGAATGCCGGCCGTGACGTCGGCCACCGAGCCGGTCATCAGGCAAAGCCCTTTGCCGCCCAGGGCCATGGCGACGTGAATGCGCAGGAGGGTCACGCGGGCCGCTTTCGCCGCGGCGTCGGCAGCGGCCAGGACGCTCGTGCCGCTGAAGGTCTCGATCACTCCCAGGGCGCCGATCGGCCCGTCGTCGAGCGTCACCGATTGGCCCAACGCCGGGAAGACTGCGTCGTGGACGTTGGGGATCACCAGGTGATCGATAATCGCCTCGCCGGCCGCGTTGAGTCCCGCCTGGATCGCGGCCTCCACGTCGCTCACCGATCCGCCGATCACGATCAGGTACTTGCCGGAGCAGATCGTCCGGGCGATGAGCAGCTCGACGGTGGCGGCTTTTAGCATTGCGTCTTCGACCTGGTAGCCGACGCCGATGCTGGAGAGTTCCACTGCGCCGATCGATCGGGGAAGATTGGCCATATCTACTTCTCGCGGGTGAGGCAGCTTTCCGCTTTCACTATCAGCTTTCAGCTATCAGCTTCGGCTTTCTGATAGCTGATCGCTGACGGCCGATAGCTTTGGTTCCGACTACGTCCATCTGCGGCTACTCGCGTCCGCTCCTCTCGATCCAAACCACTCCGTCGGCGATGCCGGTCACGGTGCCGTCGATCGAGGCGTGGACCGGGGCGCCGAGGGCGGATTTGCCGTCCTTCAGCGGCGGGCGGCCCACCGGCTGCCCTTTCCTGACGTGCTCGCCGACCTTGACCGCGGGCTCGCACGGGGCGCCGACGTGCTGCTTCAGGCGGATGCCGACCTTGGCGGTCTCCAGGAGCCGGTCGTCCAGCGGCCCGACGTTGCGGAAGCGGGTCAAGCCGAGCTTTTGGATCAGCCGTTTCATGGGGGCCTTGCGGTTCGCCAGGTGGCGACCGGGCCGGCCGGGGTTAAAGGGCGGGTTCTCCCATCGCCGCTTCTCGGCGGCCAGACGCCGCTTGTTTTGCGTGCAGACGTTCTTGGGGTCCAGGTCTTCGGGGCAGGAATAGAGGCTGCACAAATTGCACTCGCAGCAGAAGGCGGTGCCGACGGTGTTCGACTCGCCCATCAGGCTGAAGCCCAGGCTCCGCATGGCCTTGTGCGGCTCGATCGGATGGCCCAAGAGCCACCGCGGACAGAGCTCGGTGCAGAAACTGCACTGGTCGCAGGCGCTGCGGCCGATGCGGGCGATGGTTCGCCAGTCTTGGCGCCGGCGGCGGATCACCCCGTGGTCGTCCGGAAGCACGATGACGCCGCCGGTGGTCTTATCGACCAAGTCGTCGTGATCGTCCTGCAGAGTGCCCATCATCACGCCGCCGACCATATAGTTGGCGTCGGGGATCGCCGGGCCGCCCGCGGCCGCCACGCACTGGGCCAGCGTCACGCCGACCGGCACGCGGAGGGTGACCGGGTTCGGCACGGCCCCGGCGACCGTGAGATACTTCTCGGTGACCGGCTGCCGGCCGGCCAGGGCGACGTTCATCGCCGTCTCGACGTTCATCACGACGGCCCCGACGGCCAGCGGGATCCCGCCCGGCGGCACCACCCGGCCGAGCACGTCGTAGACCAGGATGAATTCGTCGCCGGCCGGATAGGCATCGTGCAGAGGGACAACGTCCATGTGAGCGGCCAGCTTGGGCCGCAGCAGGTCGATGACGTCGTGATACTTGCCTTTGATGCCGATGATCCCGCGCTGGGCCCCGACCAACTCCATTGCGGCAGCGAGCCCTTCGAGCACCAAGTCTACGTAGGCGCGAAGGACCTCTTTGTCCTTGTGCAAGAGCGGCTCGCACTCCGCGGCGTTGATTAAGACGGTGTCGGCCTGGGCGGCGAGTTTGACGTGGGTGGGGAACCCCGCCCCCCCCGCGCCGACCACGCCGGCTTCGGCGACTTGCTCGACGGTGATTCTTCCCATCGCGGCCTCAGACAGCACTTCCCGAATTTATCTAATATAGCTCTTCCTCGCGGCACGGGCCAACCGGCGCGGCCGCGGGGGATGTGTGCCACTGCTTCGCGTCCCCCTGTGGCTTGTCTGGTCCGCGCTCCGGTGGTAGGCTGGCCGTGTTTCCCACGGATCAATAGCGCTGGAGCCTAACCAATGAAGCCCACGGAATCGCGCGCGATGGCGAACCTCAGCCGGCGGGAGTTTCTCGGCACGACGGCTTGCGGGACGGCTGCCGGGTTGGTTGCCGCCCAGTGGCTTGCGGCTCGACCCGCCTCGGCCGCCGAACGCAAGTGGAAGATGCGGCTCTCCGGGTCGTCGATCAACTTCTCGTCGCTCCCAATCGAGAGGGCCTGCGAGCGCCTGGCCGCCCTGGGATGCGAGGCCGTGGACGTGTGGTCGGCGCACGCGGGCTGCCCGCACTTGGATGACGTGCAGAAGCGGCTCGGGGCCGAAGGGCTCAAGGAACTGCTGGCCAAGAACAAGCTCAAGCTCTACGCCTTTTCGGTCTACGCCGGAGGGTATCCGCGCTACGCGGAACTGCTGGGCAAGTGCGGCGGCGGGGTGGCCATCCGCGGCAGTGCCGCCCCCTGCGATCCCAGGGACCTCCGCCCCCGCATGAAGGCGTTCCTGGAGAGTCTCAAGCCCGAGGCGGAACTGGCGGAGAAGCACAACTCGTACCTGGCCATCGAGAACCACGGGGGCAGCCTTTTGGACTCGATCGACTCCTTCAGGGCCTTCGTGGACCTGAACAAGAACCCGCGGTTGGGCATCGCCTTGGCCCCGTATCACGTCCAGGCGCTGAAGCAATCGGTGGTCGACGCGATCGCGGCCTGCGGGTCGCAACTGTTGTTCTTCTACGCGTGGCAGAACGCACCGGGGCTGGGGCAGCTTCCGGGCCACGGTCCGGCCGATTTCACGCCGTGGATCGCGGCCCTGGCCAAGATCGACTACAAGTGGTACGTCAACCCCTTTCTGCACAACGAGCCGAAGCCGGACGTCACGTCCGCCGCGCTGGCCAAGTCGCGCGACTACTTGAGGGCAGTAGGCAGTAGGCAGAAGACACAGGACGCTTAGCGGCCGGGCTTGCCCGGCGCTGGATAGGGCAGTCGGTTTAGCCGCGGCACTTGTGCCGCGCGTTAATCCACGATGAGGAATCTCCAGATGGCAAGCGGCAAGGTGTTTGTGACGGGCGGCACCGGGTTCATCGGCTCCCGGCTGATCGAGGCCCTGGTGGCGCGGGGCGAGCAAATCCGGGCGCTGAGCCGGCGGCCGGAACTGAGGCCCGATCCGCCGCCGGGGCTCGGCTGGGAGGATGGCGGCCCTCTGGCGTCGCCACAAGTCGAGTGGGTCCGCGGCGACATCACCGACCGGCAGTCGCTGGTCCGCGGCATGGAAGGCTGCACCCAGGTCTACCACCTCGCGGCTTACGCCAAAAACTGGGCCCCGGACCGCCGCACCTTCGACGAGCTGAATGTGCGCGGGGTGCAGAATGTACTGGATGCCGCCCAGCAGGTTGGCGTAAAGCGGGTGGTGTGGACCTCCAGCATCGCGACCGTGGGATCGACCCGCCGCGGCGAAATCGGCAACGAAGACACGCCGCGCATCGTCCCCCCCTTCAACGACTACGAGCGCACCAAACTCATCGCCGAGCGGGAGGCCGTCCGGCGTGCCCGCGAGGGACTGCCGGTGGTGATCGTCAACCCGACGCGGCTCTACGGCCCGGGCTACCTCACCGAGGGCAATTCCGTGGCGATCCTGATCGACGATTACGACCGCGGCAAGCTGCCGATCCTCTTGAACCGCGGGGTGAACGTGGGCAACTGGGTGCTGGTGGACGACGTGGTGCAGGGACACATCCTGGCCATGGAAAAGGGCCGCGTGGGAGAGCGCTACATCCTTGGCGGCGAGAACGCTCCCCTGCGGCAGCTCTTCCGCCTCATCGACCGGATCAGCGGGAAGCGGCACTTCCAGTTCCCCATCTTCAAGCCCGGGGCCATGGTCTTTGCTTACGTGCAGCAGTGGCGGGCCAAGGAGTTTGGCATTTATCCGCGAATCACGCCGGGCTGGGTGAGGTTCTATCTCGCCGAATGGGCCCACAGCACGGAGAAGGCCCAACGGGAGTTGGGCTACCGGCCGACGCCGCTGGAAACCGGACTGCGGATCACCTACGAGTGGATCCTGCGGGTCCGGGCAGAGAAGTAGACAGTCGCCGGTAGTCAGAATACAGTAGGTTTAGTGGCGGCACTTGTGCCGCGCGGTGGGACACGAGACAGCAGGCACTAGCGCAGGCGTTGATCCGTGGTCTTTGGCTTCCTGGGCGTTCGACGCAGCGGTGCGGGGCTATTCCCCTGGGTCTTGCTGACGCTCGCAGCGGTCGCGCTTGGCGATGGTCCCGCGCCCGCTGACCCGGGTCCCCAACAATCCGATCCGCCGTCAAACGAGAGTCTCTTCGACGATTTCGACGACACCCAGGGTTACCTCACCGCCGAGGCCCTCAGCAAGCTCCTGACTCCCGTGCCAGGCGAGCCGGGGCAGGTCGCCCGGGCCCAAAAGTGGGAGCGGCCGATCTGCCGCATCGTTGGATTGTTTCGTCTGATCACGCCATTGCCCGCAGGCTCGGCCTTGCGGCTTTCGATCCTTGGGCCCGAGCGGTTGCAGGTCCACGTCTGGAGCGGCCAGCAAGGGGTGACGGTCCGCTACTATCCGGAGTATCACCAGACTTGGGCCCTTTACGCCACGACCCGGCGAGGCTCCAAGCCGCGACCGGATCAGTACGTGCTCGGGGCGACGGCCGGGGACCGCTATCGGCGGGCCGGCGTGGGCACCGTCCAGTTGCAGTACCAAGGGGGCAACCTGCTGCTTACCCGCGGCGACCTGCTCCTGGGGAGCGTTCCCCTGGCGGGCCCGCCTAATGAGGTCTACGTGGAAGGCTTGGGGTTGGTGCGGGGATTGGCGGTGGGCGGGCCGCAGTGGCTGCCTGCGCAGCCCGGGCGTGCTTCGGCGTCTCGGGGCACGCTTCGCTCTGTCCCGGGCACCTCTACCACCGGCACCGTACGCATGCTCCGCCCGGCCGATTGGAGTTGGGAAACGAGCCTCCCGAACGGGGTGACGCTCAAGAAGCTTCCCAGTGGCGGGGTCACCTTGGGGGCCGGCGAAAAGGCCCAGCAGGGGCAGGCCGCCATCGCCATCGACAACCCCGGGTTCGCGGCGTTTCTCTTCGACGTGGAAGACCCCGATCCGGGGACCGGCGTTTTCCTCGGCGACAGGCAGGGGAAGCACATCGCCCGGCTGGGATTCTTCCGCCACCGCGAGACAGGGCAAGTGGCCTTCGACTTGCTGCCGATCTACTCCTCCGAAACCGAGAAATCGTACGACATCCAGCGCCAGGTAGCACCGCTGGTCGGCCGACGCCAGTGGTACCGCATCGTCGCGGGAGCGGGGATGTTCACCGCCTGGGCCAGCCTCGACGGCATCCGCTGGAGCCAGACCGGCCCGGTGTCGCTCGACGGCGAGGGGGCGTGCGGGCGAGTCGGTCTGTACTGCCTGCCCGGCCAGAAGAAGCGATCGATCACGCTCCGCTCACTGGAGGTCCGGCCCCTGGAAGCCTTGCACGCCGCCGCTCCGGCGGAAGTCCAGAAGCAGGTGGGAAACCTGAGCAAGTTCGACAATCTCGCCAAATGGGAGGACGCCGTGGCCGGGTCCGCGCCGGAGGGCGTGCCGGCCGACGTGTGGTGGCGGGCCTGCGCCGTGCGGACGTTGTGCGATGGGCCTAAACCCACGCTGGCCCAGCCGCTTCTGGACCGGCTCCAGCGTGCGGTCTACGAAAGCTCGGCGGACGCAGACTATTGTCTGCGGTTCGCCGGGGAGGCGTCGGTGTTCTATCCGGGAGGGGATTGGGCCTCGATGGACCGCTTGATGTCGCACGTCAAGCCGCTTGGCATGGCCTTGGTCCGCAGCCGGCACCTGGCCCCGTTCACGGCCCTCCGCCGCTCGATGCTGAACTGGCCGCTCTGGCACCACCGGCGCCTGCCGGTCTACCCCGACGAGCTGTTGCGGCACGAGTTGGTGAGCCGCCTCGGCGAGGGCCGCTGGGGCGAAGTCCACGACCTTTGCCGCCGGCTGGAGTATTTCAATCACACCGGCGGCCCGCGCGAAGGCGAGCAGCCCCCGTGGAGCCCGCACGCCGAGTACCTCGTCCAGTGGGCCGACGCCGTGGCGGCGCAGTACGCGTCCAAACCCAAGGGTGCGAAACCGGCCGCCGGGCGCACGCCGCTGGCGCGGCATCCGCTCATCGACAACCCCACCCGCGACGGCTTCAGCGCCATGAGCGAGCTGCGCGCCGCCTTGGACAATCAGTCCTATCGCGAGGCGGCGCAGATCGTCACTTCGACGGCCAACTGCGACCGCTTGGGGTTGCTCCCCGACCGCAACGATCCGTGGCTTTCCGCGTCCTTTCCGGTGATGGTCGGGCTGGCGGTCCGCGACCGGCCCGCGTTGGGGAAGTCGATTCAAGAGGTTTCCGCGGCGGTCGGGCAACTGCGGCTGCGGCAGGCGACCGGCGCGGGGAGCCCGGCCGGCGTGGAAGCGGTGGCCGATCAGTTCCCCGGGACGGAACTGGCCGCGGCCGCGTACCGCTGGTTGGGGGACCGCGAGCTATCGATGGGCCGCCTCGTGGAGGCGTTTGCCCAATACCGAAAGTCCTACGCCAGCGCGTCGCCCTCGGAGCGCGAGGCGTTGCTGCTGCGGGCCCGGCTGCTCGGCGCCCTGGAGGGCCGCGACGTGGGGCGGCCGCCCAAGACGGCCGTGCAGCTCGGCGGCACGCAGTTTTCTCCGACCGAGTTCGAGCAGATGATCGACGGGCTGCGGCAGGCCCGCGCCACGTGGCGGGTGGCGGGTGACGGGGGGCGCGTGGCGGGTGGTGAGGCATCGTCACCCGACACCCACCACCCGCCACCCGCCACCGTTCGAGCCGGCCGGTATGAGCCTCGCTTCTTTGCCCGCGTCGAGGGGCGCGACCTGAAGCGTCCTTCCGGGTATCCCGACCGCGGCGTGGATTGGGCAGGGCGTCAGACGGCCGCCGTGGTCGCCGAAGGCCGGATGATCGTCAACAACCGCATCGAGCAGATGGCCTTCGGGTTGGCGACCGGCCAGGTGCTGTGGGCAAACCGGCTGCCGGTTGAGGAAGACAAGCAGCAGTGGGCCGCGCTGGCGATTCGGCCGGTGGTGACCGCCGGGGAGGTCTACTGCCGGCGGCTTACCAACGCCGGCCTGGAGTTGGTCGCGTTGGACTCCGCCGACGGCCGCCTGCTCTGGCGGTCCAAGCCGGATGACGCCGTGGTGAGCGATCCCTTGTTCGTCGGCCAGCGGCTGTTTGTGCTCAGCGCGACCGCAGACCCGGGGAGCAAGATCGCGCTCCGCCTGGTGGGCCTGGACGTAGAGACGGGCCGGGTCCGCAGCCGGGCACCGCTGGCCGAGTTCCGCGACGTGTGGCGCGGCCAGCTTCCGTGCCAGGCGACGGTGCTGGAAGAGAAGATCGTGGCCACGGTGGGCGGGTGCGTGCTCTGCTGCGACGCGTGGGGCCGGGTACAATGGCTGCGGCGCCAAGTCTGGATTCCCCCGTCCAGTTCCGAGTATTGGAACGGCCGGGAGTGGATCGACCAGTGCTACTCGCCGCCGCTGGTGGCCGAAGGGCTGGTCTTCGCCACGCAGCCCGGGGTCTGGGCCATCGAGTGCATGGAGCTGGACAGCGGCCGATTACGGTGGCGGCAGGCGCTTGGCGGGCTCGTGGGGCTGTTGGGCCTGGCCAAAGGGCTGCTGATTGCAGAGACCGGCGACGGGCTGGTGGGACTCGATCCGGACTCGGGGCGCGTCGTCTGGTCCCTGGACCTCCGCGACCGGCTGGACACCGTGCTTTGCGGTCCGCAGGGACCGGTGCTCTCCGTCCACCTCGGCCCCAAGAAGGACGGCAATACCCCGGCGCCGATTTGGCTGATCTGGATCGATCCGCAGACCGGGCGGCGACTGGGCCGCAGCGTCTTCAAGCCGCTGGCGTCTGCGGAAGCATGGCTCAAACCCTTAATCGTTGCCGAGGGGCGGCTCTGGGCTTTCTGGGCCACGCTGCAGGAGCCGGCAAAACGCGAAATCCTGGAGTTGGTCCGCGCCGGAGAGCCGGAAGAGGGGCCGGAGGGCGAGTAAACTTGACAACTCACTGCGCCTCTGCCCAGAATGGATAGCTGCTACACTCACTGGGGGGTGAGTGATCGTGCTCTGCGCAGTCGGCAGGTAGCGTGAGTATCTGCCACGATTGCCGATCGGACGCTTGCGATGAGAACACGACTCCTTGGTGAGTTCCTCGTGAGCAGCGCCGCGCTGGTGGCGGCAGCCGCGCTGCCGACCCCGGCGCCGGCACAAGGCACCTGGGAGTTCACCCCCGAGAGCGAGCAGGCCCTGGCCCGCGGCCTCGACTGGCTCGCGCGCCACCAGGGCGCGCAGGGCAACTGGGAGTCGAATGACCTGGGGCTGGTGAGCACCGGCATGTTGGCCTTTCTGGCCGCAGGGCACCGCCCGGGAATCGGACGCTACGGCGAGAACCTGCGCCGCTCCCAGGACTACGTGTTGCGCAGCGCCCAGCCCTCCGGGCTGTTGAACGTCGCCGAGCCGCGGCGGGGGATGTACAACCACGGGCTATCGACGTTCATGCTCGGGCAGTTGTACGGGATGAGCCCCGATGCGCGGATCAGTCCGGTGCTGGACCGGGCCCTCAAGCTCATCGCGCAGACGCAGTGCGAAGACGGCGGCTGGGACTACGTGGCCCAGCGCCAGCAGCAGGGGCACGATCTGAGCCTCGCGGTGATGCAGGCGTTGGCCTTGCGGAGCGCGGTGGACATCGGGCTGGAGGTCCCGCCGGACGTCGTAGACCAGGCGATCAAGAGCGTGCGCGAGCATTACACGCCGCAGGGCTGTTCCCACCGCGCCGGCGAGGAAGAGCAAAAGAAGCATCCGGGCCGCTTCAGCTACAGCAAGGGCGGCGGCCAGGCGACGCTGGCCATGGCCGCGGCGGGCGTGGTCTGCCTCCAGGAGTTCGCCCAGTACGACGACTGGCGGATCGAAAAGAACGTCCGGATCATCCTCGACGAGATCGACAAGCGAGCCAAACCCGAGGTCATGGCCCGGGAGCACCGTGCCCCGTTTGACGCCTACACCTTGTACTACGTGTCCCAAGCCCTGTACCAGGTGGGCGGGGAGGCGTGGAAGAAGGGCTACCCCCGGCTCCGCGACGCCGTGGTGGCGGGGCAGATCCGCGATCCGGACCATCCCGACCGCGACGGCGTGTGGCAGGCGAACCAGTGGGTGGGCGGCCGTCCCGGCGAGCTGTACATGACGAGTGTGGCGTGTTTTGTGTTGGCCATTCCAAACCGTTACCTGCCGATCCTTCAAGAGGGAAGGATCGATACCCTCCGAGCCCGATATGGCGGAAAGCCGTGACCTGCCCCAACCAACAGAAGCGCCGCGCAAGCGCGGCGGCTAAACGATCTCCCGCCTGAACCCTGACCCCTGAACCCTTTCCATGCTCCACGCCTGGTGGTTTGCCGTTGGCGGACTGGTGCTCGCGGCCGGTCCCATCGCTATCCACCTGCTGAACCGGCAGCGGTACCGCGTGGTGTATTGGGCGGCGATGGACTTCTTGCGCCAGGCGATCCGCCGCAGCCGGCGCTTGATGCGCCTGCAAGACGTCTTTCTCATGCTGCTGCGGAGCCTCTGCTTGCTGCTGTTCGGCCTGGCCATGGCCCGGCCGTACTTCACCCGCCAGTCGGCCGAGGTCTACCCCGACCAGCCGGTCCACGCGGTGTTGGTCCTGGACAACAGCCTGAGCATGGGCTACCAGCGCCTGGGCGGGACGCTTTTGGACGCGGCGAAAGCGCGGGCCAAGGAGTTCGTTGGCCGGCTGCCGACGGGAAGCCGGATCTCGGTCTTGCCCGCCTGCGGCTCGGCGGGCGCGTTCAACCCCGGGGCCTACAGCACGAAGGAGGACGCGGCCGACGCGATCAACAGCGTGTCGCTGGTGGACCGCAGTGCGCGGGCGGCAGCCGTGCTCGACTTGGCCGAAGAGGCCTGCCGCCGCGTGCCCAGTCCGCCCACCAAGCAGATCGTGTTCCTCTCCGACCAGCAGGCGATCAACTGGCCGCAGGAGTCGCTGGCCCCACAGATCGGGAAGCTCTCCGGGCCGCTTCAGCTCGTCGACGTCGGCGCCAAGGACGTGGAGAACGCCTGGGTTTCGGACTTTCGCCTCCAGGATGGGATTGCCGACGTGCAGACGCCGGCGGTCTTCTTGGCCACGGTCCGCTTCCAGGGGCTTGCCTCGCGCCGGGTGCAACTGATGCTGAGCATCGACGGCATGCCCTTCGCGCCGCAGACCGTGGAGCTGCAGCCGGGGCAGGCCAAGGAGGTCCGCTTTCCGTCGTATCGCTTCAGCGTGCCGGTGCAGCCCGGTCAGGCGACCTTCGTGCGTGCCGAGGTCACGATCGAGCCGCACGACCATTTGCCCGGCGACGACCAACGATGCCTGGCCGTGCCGGTGGTGGCGGCCCTGCCGGTGGTCTTCGTCGATCAGCTTGGGCCTGACGAGGACCCGGAAAAGAACCGCTTCGGCGAGACCTTCCGCTTGAGGCGGCTTCTCGCGCCGGAGATCAGCCGCGAGGAGCGGGCCCGGCAACTCGTGCAGGTGCGGCACCTCAAGCCGGACCGGCTCGGCCTGGAGCAGCTTCGGGACGCGCGGCTGGTGCTGATGGCCGGCCTGACCAATCCGCCGCCGGCGGCGACGCTCGCCCTGCTGCGGCAATACGTGGAGCAAGGCGGGAGCGTGGTGCTGGCCGCGGGGGGCGATTTCAACCCGGCCGCGTGGACCCAAGGGGCATGGAACGACGGCCTGGGAATCCTCCCCGCAGCGCTCAAGCCCACGCCGATCGGCACGATCCCCAGCCTGGCCCGCGGGAAGTCTCTGCGGCCCTTCCAGCTCGATTTCAACAGCCTGATCCACGAGTACTTCGTCCTGGAGCAGACTCCCCGCGAAGAGTTGGAGGAACTCTATCGCCTGCCGTACTTCTTCAAGGCGGTGGAAGCGGACGTGAGTGACGCGGCGGTCGGGAAGATGGTCAGCACCCTGGCCGCCCAGATCGAAAAGGACCGCAAGGCCCTGGCCGAGATCGACCAGCGGCTGGCTCAGCTCTCGGCGGCCCAGACCAAAGGCAATGACGGCTCCTCGCACCAAGAGCGGCTGCGTCTGGAAAGCACGCGAGAAGAAATTCAGCCGCAGTGGCTCCTTTGGGCGCGCTCGCTGGAAGGCCCCGACGGCGAGTCGCCAAGCCCGCAGGAATTGGCCGAGCGGGGCAGGTTCCGGGTCCTGGGGACTTACACCAACGGGGCGCCCTTTCTGATCGAGCGGCCGATCGGGCGCGGCCGGGTGTTGTTCGTCTCCACCGGGGTCTTTCGGGATTGGAACACGCTGACGGCCACCAATGCCGCCTTGCTGTTCGACCGCATCTTCCGCGATCTCTTGGCGCGGACCCTCCCGAAGCGAAACCTCGCCACCACCGAGCGCCTGGTGATCCCGGTGCCGCCGGAGATGCGCGACGCCCAGTTCAAGCTCATCAGAGTCGAGAGTGGAGAGACGAGAGTTGAGAGTGGAGAATCTGGCTCTCGACGCTCGTCTCTGAACTCTCGACTCTTATCCGTGGATGCCCTCGGGGCCGACCGCTACGGGGTGGTGCTCGGCAATCTGCCGCAGCGAGGCTTCTACCGCGTCGAGGTGACGGGGGGCGGGGGACGCGTGGCGGGCCTCGACGCCCCCGCCACCCGTCACCCGTCACCCGCCACCGTCCTCGTGGCCGTCAACGGGCCCGCCGAGGAATCGGAGCTGAAGGCGCTGGATGCGGCGGGCCTTCAAGAGCGGATGACCGGGGCCGAATACCGCTGGGTTCCCGAGGAGGCGTCGATCCGCTTGGCCGCTGCGGCGGTCCTCGATCAGGACTTCTGGAAGTGGGTGATCCTGGCGGTGTTTGCCGTCTTGGCCGTGGAGTCGGCGATCCTGGCATGGCCGCTGTTGCGCCGGGAGCGATCGCCATGAACGTCACCCCATGGATCGGCCGCCTGCTCGGCCTGGACGACGCGGTGGAGATCGGCTCGATCGAGCGGTCGTGGGCCGCGTCGTGGGCGCACGACGCCCCGGCCTGGGTCGTGCTGGGGTGCCTGGGGTTGGCGGTGCTGGCCGTCGTCTTCTACACCCGGCTGCAGCACATCCACCGCGCGCGGACCCGGCTCCTGCTGGCCCTTTTCCGCGCGGCCGTGCTCGTCCTCTTGTTCTTGATGCTCGCCGAGCCCGTGCTCACGGTCCGCGTCACCAGCCGCCTGCGCCCGACGCTCTGGCTTTTGCTCGACGGCACCGACAGCATGGCCATCGCCGACCAGTTGCCGGATGCCGAGCGGGCCCGCCTGGAGCAAGCGGTGGCGGGGGACGGGGGGAGAGAGTCGAGAGTCGAGAGTCGAGAGTCCAGCTCTCAACTCTCGTCTCTCAAGTCTCGACTTCCCTCGCGTGTGGACTTCGTCAAGGCCCTCTTGAGCAAGAAGAACGACAACCTGCTGGCCCGGCTGGCGAAGAAGGCCCGGCTGCGGGCGTACTTGTTGGATCGGCCGGACGGCGTGCGGGCCTTGGAGGCGGCCACGGGCGGCGATGACCGCCTGGACCCCGGCCGCCTTTGCGACGAGTGGACCACCAAGTGCCAGGTCACCGCGCTGGGCGCGGCGCTGGAGGACCTCGCCCGGCGGCAGACCTCCGGAAACGTGTCGGGAGTGGTGATCTTCAGCGATTTCAACCAGAACGCGGGCCCGCCCGCGCTGGAGGCCGCCCGGCGTCTGGGCGTGAGCGTCTACGCGGTGGGCGTCGGGCCGACGGCGGCGGTGGACCTGGCGGTCGAGCTGCGGTGCTCGCCCAAGATGAAGAAGGACGAGCACTACCCGCTGGTGGCCATCGTCCGGCAGGAGGGGCTGACGGGCCGCTCCGCCGCGGTGAAGTTTTCCGTGCGCCCGGCGGAGAAGTCCGCCGACTCGGGCTCCTGGACCCTCCTGGAACAGCGCAGCGTGCCCTTGAACGAGCCGACGCAGACCGTGGAGGTCTCTTACGTGCCGCAAAAGACCGGGCGCTTCGTGTTCCGCGTCGAGGCGGAGCGGTTTGCGGAGGAGGTGCTGCCGGAGAACAACCGCGCCGAGTCCGAGGCGACCGTCCACGACGATCCGCTGCGCCTGCTTTACGTCGAGTACGATCCGACCTGGGAGTGGCGCTTCGTCAAGGAGGTGTTTCACCGCGACAAGCTGATCGGCACCCGCGGCTTCCGCACCTTCCTCCACTCGGCCCATCCCAAGGTGCAGACGACCAACGAGCTGTTCGTACACACGCTCAACCGGCCGCGCAACGAGTTCTTCGCCCACGACGTGATCGTGCTGGGGGACGTTCCCGCGGCGGTCTTGAGCCCCTCGTTCTGCCAGATGGTCGAGGAGTTCGTGGACAAGC
>Ga0315280_10004931_pt1 | contig 19363 bp, 22 predicted proteins | sample YL17G06_40_MG_FD_203697 | JGI IMG/M metagenome (GOLD analysis project Ga0315280, IMG submission 203697) | Sediment microbial communities from Yellowstone Lake, YNP, Wyoming, USA - YL17G06_40 | ecosystem: Environmental > Aquatic > Freshwater > Lake > Sediment | place: USA: Wyoming | collected... | reverse complement strand
TCCGCATTCCGCAATGGGTTTATCCATGCATCTTTTTTTCGAACACCCGGACGGCTAAAACGAAACTGATGATGGCCGAAGCGATGAGCAGGGCCAGATAGAAAGCATCCACCTTGCCGGTCAAAAGGGCGATCCGGGCACCATCGAAGAGGGAGGTTGTGGGAATTGCTTTGATGTATGGCAGGACCCTTTCCGGGTAAGCGGAAAGGGGGAAGAAAAGACCGGCTAAGAAGATCAGCGGCATGATGACGACGGCCTCTACCCTGCCCAGGTTCTCGGGCTTGTCGATCAACGTGCCGCAAAGGGATCCAATGCAAGAGAAGGTAATGCACCCAAAGAAGATGAAAATGAGATAAACCGATAAAAAAAGGAGGGTGAACTGGAAGCCGGTGAGCAACAGCAGGGAAAGGCCAACGGTAATCCCTTTTAAAACTCCAGAGGTGAATCCAGAGATGATCTTGCCGACGATGATCTCCGTAACCGTAATGGGGTTGACGCGGTACTCCTCGATGGTCTTCTGGACGATCCGGTGGAACCACATTCCCCAGGAGGCGTCGTCGAAGGCGCCCAGGACCGCGGTCATGGAGATCAAGCCGGGGACGACGAAGATGGCATAGGGCACGCCTTCGATGTCCTGGATGTAGCCCTTAAGCCCCAGGCCAAAGGTAATGAAGAAAGTCAGGGGAAAGGCCAGGACCGTGATCACTTCCGAGAACAGATTTCGCTTCAGGACGAGCATGTCCCGCTGCCAGATGCATACCGATCCGCGCATCATTGGCGCAACCTCCTTCCGGTCAATTTCAAGAAAACGTCCTCCAAGGAAGGTTCCCGGGAGCTGATTTTTTTGAGGTCCCGCAGGTCGATTTGTTCGACGAGGGTTCCCAGGTTTCCTTCCTTCTTCAAGCAGACCTGGATCGAGCCATCCTGGAGGAAAGAGCTTTCGATGATGGACAGTCGCTGAAAAGCCTGGGCATATTCCTCCGCGTTGCGGGCCACCTCGATCTCATAGAACCGGGCACTTTCGGCCATCTCTTTGAGTTGAGCCGAAGTCCCATGGGCAATGGGGGAGCCGTTGTCGATGATGGAAATTTCGTCGCAGAGGAAGTCGGCTTCTTCCATGTTGTGAGTCGTCAGGAATAAGGTCCGCTTCCCCTTCAGGGAAAGAAAATAATCCCAGATCGCCCGCTTGGCCTGAGGGTCGAGGCCGGTGGTGGGCTCATCCAAAAAAAGGATCTGGGGGTCATGGACTAATGCCCGGGCCACGACCAATCGTCGCTGCATGCCCGTGGAAAATTTGTTGGGGAAATCTTTCTGCCTTTCCGCCAGCCCCATGAGAGAGAGGAGCTCGTCGATCCGCCGCTGGTAGGAAGAAGGGCTCATCCCGTGCATCTTGGCATGAAGGATGAGGTTCTCCCGGGCCGTGAGGTAGCGGTCTAAGTTGTTCTCCTGAGGGACAACACCGATCAGGCTGCGAACTTTGGCTGCCTCCCGGACGACGTCATATCCGCCGACAAAAGCAGACCCCGAAGTGGGCTTGAGAAGGGTGGTCAACATATTCACCAATGTGGTCTTGCCCGCCCCGTTCGGGCCGAGGAGTCCAAAGACCGTGCCCTTTTGCACCGAAAAGGAAACGTCTTTCACAGCCAGCAAACTTCCGTACGCCTTGGCGACACGCCTGAGCTCGATCTCGTTTTCCATCGCGGGGGATCAACTCCGATAGCGATTATAGTGAACGGCCTAACAAAATAGTCATTGCGAGGAGCGCAGCGACGCGGCAATCTCATGAGATTGCTTCACTTTCGTTCGCAATGACATCCCATTTAATGTCAACTTATTTAAGCCGTTCACTATAACGATTGGTCCGAGGTTTTCCTCTTTAAAAAAGAATAACAGAAGGGCGGATGATGGGCAAGCAGGGAAGGGGAGAAAGTTTCGGCTGTCAATCAATTAAGCGTTAAGCTTTCAGCGGTCAGTGATCGGTCAAGGGATGGGACCCTAAGGAAATTTTCTTGAAAAAAAGAGGGAATTCGGCTATAAAGGATAAAAATCGGAAGATTTAAAAAGGTACCGGCAGTTCGTTTGGTATGGGCAGTTGAGAAGGTGGAATGATTATTTGAGTAAAAAAGATTGATTGCCTAAGGAGGCAGCGATGTCCAAGAAGAGCGTAAAGCCGACAGCCGGCCTTTTATTAACCCCCGTCGTCCTGGTGACCTGCCAGGATGAGGCGGGAAAGCCCAACATCATCACCTTGGCCTGGGTAGGGGTGGCCAACTCCGAACCGCCGATGATCTCCATCGCCATCCGTCCCGGCCGCCACTCGCATGAGATCATCAAGAAGACAAAGGAGTTCATTGTCAACCTGCCTACGACCGAGATTCTGAGGGAGATGGATTTCTGCGGCACTACCTCCGGCAGCAAGGTGGATAAGTTTTTCGAGACAAAGCTGACCCCCCTGGCCGCGGAAAAACTAAAATCTCCTCTGATCAAGGAGTGTCCGGTGAACTTGGAATGCCGGGTGAAGCAGATTCTCTCCCTGGGAAGCCATGACCTTTTCCTGGGAGAGGTAGTGGCTACTCACATGGATGAAGAGGTCCAGGGCGAGAAGGGAAGGGTGGAGATCCAGAAGGCCAAACCTTTTGCCTTCTGCCCGGGAGCTGCGGAGTACTGGAGCCTTGGGGAGAAAATTGGTGGATATGGGTTCACCAAGGGCAAGATGATTTAACTTGAACCTTTTTTCGTCCGAAAGCATCAATAAATGGCAGAAACACCTGACCAGTTTCTTATCGAAAAAATCAAAGCGGGAGATTTTGGATTTTTCGAGGCCCTGGTAAATCGCTATGAGGGCAAAGTCTACCGTCTGGCCCTACGCATGTTGCGAAACCAGGGTGATGCGGAAGATGCGCTACAGGAGACCTTTCTGCAGGTCCACCGCGGGCTGAAGGATTATGAAGGCCGGGCATCTTTTTCCACTTGGCTTTTCCGGGTGGCCACGAACGTTTGCCTGATGAAGATTCGCCATCGGGGGACGGAACCCACAATTTTATTGCCCCTGGAAAATTATCTTCCCCGGCACGAAGGAGGGGAACATCCCCCAATAAAGGACTGGACTGAGCGGCCCGAGGAGGCGCTCCTGAGCAAGGAGTCCAGAGAGAAGATGCTCGAGGCTTTGGAGAAATTGCCCGTGGATTACCGGGCGGTTTTCATCCTCCGGGATATGGAAGGTTTGTCCAACGCGGAGGCAGGCGAGGCTCTGGGTATTTCTGTGGCGGCGGTGAAATCCAGATTGCATCGGGCCCGCCTGACTCTCCGGGGAATACTTTCTGACTATTTCGAAATAAAAGAACCACAAAGGGCACCGGGGTAGACATAAGAAAAATTTTGCGGGCTCTGTGGTTAGGGGAATGGGGAGATCATTGCGCATTCCAGAGGGAGAGAATCCATGAATTGCAAAGATATCCTGGAGAAGCTTTCCGAATATATCGACGGGGAGCTTGACCCGCGGCTCTGTCAGGACTTAGAGCGCCACATGGAAGATTGCTGTCCCTGCCTCATTTTTGTGAATACCCTGAAAACAACTCTCACTCTTTTCAAGTACGCCGCTAACGAGCCGATGCCCAAAGAAGTGCACCTCCGCTTGCACGATTATTTAAAGAAAGAGTGCCAGGGCCTGTAGAGTCCTATCTGGATATGAACTCTTGCCGCATTATCTTTCGCTAGCACTTGGTGCTGGAATCTCATTTGTCCTGAGCCAGTCGAAGGGTGAACGGTGCGCCAGACAAGCTTGTGGAAGGGACGCGGACGGGAGCGGCAGGCTGCAGGGCCGGGCCTAACCCACCACGAGTCGTTCTCTCTCGGCCGTGCCTCGAGAGGGACGGCCCTACCATTGCTTACCGATCGGCCGCAGGCCGGCGTCCACTGGCCGGGCTCCAGCTTGGGAATCACGGAAGACCCGCCGGGGGCGGTTACCTGCGCGAGCGGCGATCGCTATCCGCTCGACGGTCGCGACCCAATCGCCGCTCGGGCTCGGCTTGGTTTCTGAGATCGATCTGCCGCCGATCGGCGCCCGACCGTCTCTCGCGGCCGCCCCGGTGCTCTTTGTGCCTGAATTTCATCGCCGCCCTTGCCGATTCAGCCATCTCCCGCTGCAGGCGCATGGTGCGGCGTGCCGGCTCGAGCACCTCGAGTAGCCCTTGATAGACCGCCTTGATCCGGTTATCATCGGCGCCGGCCGCGATCTGATCCTTTAAGTAGTTGGCTGCCGCCAAGATATTGGCCCGCTGCCAGTCCATCTGAGTCCTGCCTCCTTTCCAACCGCTCTATCACGGGTTAAAGGGACCCGCGGTCGAGCCTGATGGGGAACGTGTTCCCCCTCCATATTCTTATCTCTATGTTTCTTCTACATCCCACACCAGGGGCCGCGTGCGGCCACTGGTTCGTGCTCCTTTGGCAGATTGCCCCATGGCGCATCTCACCCCAAGCAGTCGTCGTCTTTGGCGGGATTGATTATATGGCAGGAATTTGCTTTTTGCCACGGGAGCGATTATACGGGTTCAAAATGGGGATGTCAACATTTTTTGGTCCTACCCCCTTGCCGGACTATAACTTGAAAAGCTGGGAGGTCAAAGGATTGGCCAGATTCAGCCTCGTCTATATCCTTTCTGGTGGTTTGGGCGCAGCTGTGGTCGTCTTGGTAACTTTTCTTTTGGGAAAAATGTTGAGAAAGAAAAACAATCATTGAGATGGGGCTACCTATCCCTAACCCTCTCAACATTCCCCTTCACCCCCGGGACAATCCTTCGATACGAAGTAGAGAAAAAGATCTTAAAGTTTTAAGAAGCTTTCTGCAAAAAAAACCAGTTGACGAAAAATTAGATTTAGTCTAATATATGTTTAAAACTTATAGAGGATTTGTTTATGTGCAAAAGTAATGATTGCCGGGAGACGGGTTGCAACTGTCCCGGAGGGAAAACAGAACGCTTTATCCAGCCCTGCCTCCTCCTTGCTCTCCGCAAGAATTCTTCTTACGGTTATGATCTTTTGGAAAAAATTATCGATTTCGGTTTCTTGGATGGGCCGGCGGACCCGGGGATGGTGTATCGCCATCTGCGGAAGCTGGAGCAGGAAGGGTTTGTTTCTTCTTCCTGGGACACTTCGGGAACCGGCGCTGCCCGGAGGTATTATCGGATCACCAAGGAAGGCGGCGAATTGCTGCGCAGCTGGATCCCCTTCATGGAGAGGAACCTGAGGAGTCTGGAAAAATTCCTGGCCGTTTTTCGGCAAAGTACTCCCAAGAAAGGAGGGAAATAACCATGTGTTGTTCCGAGAGTAAGAAAGGATGCCAACGTCCGGAAGAATTGCGGGGTAAACCGGGGGATTGTTTGCCCAAGCAAATCGAGAAGTGCCACGGCTCCAAGAAAAGCCATCCCTGCGTGGGCAAGACGAAGAAGAAATAGTAGAGAGAGGGGCCTAATGAAAAAGGACCCGTCCTTCGGGTGAGGCTTGTCCCTTCGAAAGCGGGGAAGGGGGATCCCGGGCAATCCGGGTATGAAGATGGAGGAGCGCAAGGCCCTGCGCCCCTGCTTGGGTGACCGCCCTGCGCCATATTCAGGTACAGGGCCCGCCTCCGCGGGGATGACGGATTATGACCCGGTCCAAATGGGAGAGAGGCAAGAGGGAGAAGGTCTCCTTTTTACTTCCTTTCAAGAGAAGTTTTGTTAGGGAAGGCTGAAAAATGGGTACGAAGGAAATCATACGAGTTGAAGGTCTGAGCAAGAAATTCGGGGAGGTTCAGGCAGTGGACCAGGTTACCTTCTCCGTCCGGGAGGGGGAGATCTTCGGTTTTCTTGGGCCCAACGGGGCGGGGAAAACCACGACCATCCGGATGCTCGTGGGCCTGCTGAAGCCGGATGCCGGATGGGCATGGGTAAATGGGTATGACCCCTTTAAGGACCCCGTTCGGGCCAAAGAAAGCGTGGGGGTTGTTCCCGAAGGCTCCAACCTTTACGGAGAACTCAGCGCCTGGGATAATCTGGTCTACATGGGTCAACTCTATGGAGTCCCCAAAAAGGAATGGGCGAGCCGGAGCGAGGAGCTTTTGCGGGAATTCAACCTTCTCGACCGGAGGGACGGAAAATTTCAGGGGTTATCCCGGGGAATGAAACGGAGATTAACCATCGCCGCGGCCCTCGTCCATCGGCCCTGCATCCTCTTCCTCGACGAGCCGACCACCGGCCTGGACGTCATGAGCGCCCGTGGCCTACGGGGGGTGGTGAAAAAGCTGAAAGAAAAAGGGGTGACGGTTTTCCTCACCACCCACCTGATCCAGGAAGCCGAAGACCTCTGCGACCGGGTGGCGATCATCGTCAAAGGGAAGATTCGGATCATCGATACCCCGCAGGCCCTGAAGGAAAAAGTCCGGGAGACGGAGGTCCTGGAGATCAGGGTCCAACCCCTTCCGCCGGCGCTGTCTGAGGATATGGAAGCTATTCCGGGGGTGGAGAAGGCTACGATCGCTGAAGACCGGCTGCGCCTCTACGGAAAGACCCTCCACGGATCAGTGGGCCCGATCATCAATCGATTGGATCAGGGGGGAGGAAGGATTCTCTCCATCCAAACTCTGACCCCCACCCTGGAGGACGCTTTTGTAAAATTGACCGGCGTGGATGTCGAAGTCATGCGAGTGGATAAGCCGATGAAGATGGGAGGGATGGGATAATGCTGCCCGATTGGAAGAAAGCCTATTATATCGCCCGCAAGGATCTTAAAGCCTATTATTTGAAACCACCCCTGATCAGCTGGGGCTTGATGCTTCCCCTGGTCTTCATCCTGGCCTTCTACTTGAGAAACCCCCAGGGGATTTCGGAAGTGAGCCCTGGTCTGGTGGGGATGACCATGCTCTTTTCCACCACCTCCATGGCCGCCATCGTCATCAGCTTCGAGAAGCGGATCGATGCCCTGGAGCGGTTGCTCCTGGCCCCCCTCCACCTGCGGACGATTCTTCTCGGCAAGGGGCTGGGCGCCGCCGCCTTCGGGTTCGCCATGGCTTTGATCTCTCTGGTCTTCATCGTTTTTCTCTTCGGCCTTTCCGTTTCCCATCCTTATTCCCTGCTGGCCTCCCTGGTCGTCTCCTGCTTTGCCTTTTCCTTCCTGGGAATCCTGATCTCCGTGGGGGTGCGGGAGGTCTTCGAGGCCATGACCCTCTCCAATTTCTTCCGCTTCCCCATGATCTTCCTGTGCGGTGTCTTTTTCCCCCTCACCTCGATGCCGCTTATCCTTCAAATCGTCGGCTATTGCCTTCCCCTGACCTATTCCGTGGATGCTTTCCGGCAGTCCTTGCTCTCCGGTGGAGGGCTACTCCACCGCTGGTTGGACATCTTGATCCTGGCCGGATTCTGCCTTCTCCTCTTCGAGTGGGCGGTGATCCTCTTTAAGAAAAGAAGCCAGGAATGACTCCAGCGACAACGCAGCTAAGCTGGGCATTTCATCAGAAGAAAAGAAAGGAGAATGAATCATGAAAGTTGGTTTTCCGGTAGAACGCGCTGAAGGGATGGAAAGCAAAGTATACGGGCATTTCGGCTCCGCCCCGGCCTTTGTGGTCGTGGACACGGAGAATAATGAGGCCCTGGCCATCCAAAACCAAGACCTCCATCATATTCATGGAGCCTGTAATCCCATCCGCGCCCTGGATGGCCGTCAGATCGACTTCTTGGTGGTCGGGGGGATCGGGGGCGGAGCCCTGGCGAAATTGAACGCCTTGGGGATCAAGGTGTATGGTGCGGGGGCGGAGAGAATTTTAGAAAACCTGCAGTTGATCAAGAAGAACGGCCTTCAGGAACTGACCATGGACCATTCCTGCCGGACCCACCAGGGCGGATGCGGGAATGAACCCAGGAGCACTTAGCAAAGCAAATCCCCGGCTATTTTCCAACCGGTAACCGGTTTCTTCAAAAGAGCGTGCGATCCTTCGGCTGCCCATTAAGTTATCATCCTGGGGAAGATATAGCAGGTCCTCTCGGCAGGCCCGCTTTCCTTTCACCAGAATGAGAACGAGGGAATGAGTTACCCCTTCTTGGCCCCATGTCTAGGAGAAGTGTTCCTAAAAATGATCCCGGGATTGGAAGAAAAAAAACAGTTTCCATTTTAGTGCAATAGAAAAGAACCTACTCTTTCTTCCCACTCGACAAATCTGTATTTCCCCCCGATCCTGTCGAAACGGTTTTCTCCATAATTTAAACCACTTATTGAGAATCTTTCTTTCGGTCTCGACAAAATCGTCGAACGGGTTTGTCCCTCTTAATCCGTGATACCCAAATAAGCCATTGAAATTGAACGGAATTTTATTCCTACCGGCGGATGGTGCAGAAGTTGCTTTTGCAATACAGTGAATTCAAAGAGAGGAAGATGAAAATGTCGGGCCGTTTAAAACCATATATGACCGTTTTGATTATAGTGCTTTTGGCCGTTCTTTTAGCCGGCCCGCCCGCAGCCTTTGCCGGCAAGCTTCCGACGGTTTGCAATCTTTTCTTGAACAAATCGATTCAGAAAAACGGTCCCTGCGGAAATCCGGGAGCCATTTTCCAGGAATCCCTGCATGAAGGGCAGACATTTCTGACCTCCACAGCAGATTCAGGTGTTGACCATTCCTCAATCCTTTTCCATGTCAATTACCAGTCTTTTCTTGCTTCTCCCCTCAATCCCCTATTTTCTGTTCCCCTTCGCTGCTGATCCTTTTTCTCATTTCTTTTTCCGGTCGGTTTCGTCAATAGAATCCTTTTCTCCTTGAATCTGGGCTTTATCTTCGGACCGGGGGGAAAAGGAAGAGAGAAAAGATTCCAGGAACATAATTAATGAGAAGGTCGAACATGGGGAAGGTGATGACTGTGGGTTTGAACTTAGGTTTCCATCTCAGCGCGACCTCGACGGCCATAGGCTCCAGAGGGCTGGATGGGTTTGCAGAATCCAAAAAGAAAGGAGGTGAATTCAAATGAAAAAGACCGTCATTCTCGGGTTGATTCTGGTTTTGTCGGCGGCGCTTATGGCTTCCGCCGCACTAGCAGGACCCGGATACGGTCGGGGCTTCGGCGCGGGATATGGGTACGGCTATCCCGCGGTCCCGAACCTGACGGCGGACCAGTCTGCCAAAATACAGGCCTTGCAGAAGGCTCATCTGGATGAGACTGCGCCGCTTCAGCAGCAGCTCCTGGCCAAGAGGACCGAGCTTCGTACCCTCTGGCTGAACCCGAAGCCCGACCAGGCTTCGATTGCGGCCAAGCAGAGGGAGATTCTGGACCTTCAAGCCAAACTTGCTGAAAAGGCCACCAATCTGAGGCTCGAAACTCGCAAGGTCCTAACCCCTGAGCAGCAGGCCCAATTTGGACCTGGCATGGGCTGGGGTATGGGCAAGATGGGCCGCATGGGGCGGTGGTAATTGAAAGGAGGGGCGGATAATCTTCCGCCCCTCCTTCTTGGCCCTTCGGCAGGAGATTTTCAACCTGGTCGATCAGCTCCAGCAGGAGTCGATCAAACTCCGGGCTGATATTCTCAAGGTGATAAACCCGTAGCCGGCTTCGCCGGGGGGCGGGAGGGAGGATTCTCCATACCGCCTCTCCGGCGGTAATCGGGGAGGAGCCATGGAGGCTAAAAAAATCCTGATCGCCGAAGATGATGCTTTCTGCAGGGATGCCTTGGAGCGGCTCCTGCAACGTTCAGGCTATGAAATCCGCTCCTGTTCCTGCGGTAAGGATGCCCTGGCCTGCCTGGAAGAGGAGACGTTCGATATTCTCATCACGGACTTTCAAATGCCCGGTATGGACGGCCTGGAATTGATCGGGAAAGCGCGAAACATTGACCCGACTATGGCAATGATTCTGGTGACTGGGATTCCCCCGGACGAATTGGGCGATGGGCCGAAAATATCGAAGGTGAATGGATTTCTTCCCAAGCCCTTGGATTGGGATGAGTTATTTGATTTGCTGGAAAGTTTAGGCCGGAGATGAAAGGGCAAGGTTAAGGAAAATTTTTCCAGAAAAGTTACCCACCAACTCTCAAGTGATTGTTGGCCCTCGACGGCTGTAAGCCTACGGTTTGACGATAAGTGGATTTCTTCCAAAGCCTTATCGTTGGCCATTACCGATATGGTCGAAAGGAGTATAGGAGAATGAAAAATGGGATGCGTTGGGGATGGATCGTCGCCGTCATGGCGGGTTTGATTTCAATTCTTTACTATTTCGGGTTCCCGTTCTGGCCGCCTTATTTTTTCTGGGGCTGGGGGTATCGTTCCTTCGGGCCGAGGATGGGGCCGGCTTTTCCTCTCTTCGGATTATTGATTCTGATCCTTCTTGGATTCGTCCTCGCACGCCTTTTTTCTGCAACCTCCGGGCGCGCGTCCCATCCTCCAGAGGAGGGGTGGACTTTCTGCCCCCATTGCGGAGGAGACCTGCGGCAAGCCGGAAAAGCGGAAAAAAAGAAAGGAGAGCCGGATGTATCCCTGCCGAAGACTTGAAGCCGCCCTGATTCTCTACTATTATAACCTTATGGGAGGCAGGAAGGCTTGGGTTCTGCAGGAACACCTTTCTCGTTGCCATCGTTGCAAAGAGTATTTGGAAAACCTGGAAAGAGTTTCCCGCATGGCAAGAGAGGATCGAAGCCATTCCGGCCTTCTCGGGGAAAAACCTCTCTTTTCCCATTCGAGCATGACAGCCCATCGTTAAGGGGACGGGGTCATCGAAAACCCGGCGGGGATGGAAAACCCAGGGGACCTTGAAGAAAATGAAGATAAAAAAGAAAATAGCTGTTTTTTCTTTTTTGGTTTTTATGGGACTCTTAACTCAAACCATCCATGCCGCCGAGAAAGTCATCATCGGAGGGGTAGAAAAAGTGGCCCTTCTGCCGTGGGGGGTGGTCCTTCCTGCCCGTATCGATACCGGGGCCGGCATGTCCGCCCTGGACGTGCGGGATTTAAAATTGGAAGGGAAGACGGTCGAATTCAGATTGCCGGAAAGATACGGCGACTTGCTTATTCGATTGCCCCTTGCCGGCTGGCGGGGCATTAAAAAAGCGGGCAGTCCACGTAAGCGCCGGCCCGCCGTCGAAATGGACCTTTGCCTCGGCAATGTGCGGATTCGGACCCTGGTAACTCTTTGCGATCGGTCTAATATGGAATACCCTCTCTTAATCGGGCGTAAGGCCCTTCGGGGAAATCCGGAGGCGAATTTTATCGTTGATGTCAGCCGCTCCCTTACTTTAACCCCGAATTGCTCCAGGGGAAATTTACCATGAAACGTTCCGTGATGATTTTCGCCGCTATCTTGTTCCTCATCCCCGTATCGGTTATTTCGTACCGGGTTCTTGTCCTTCGCTATCCTTTTTTTCCCGTGGCCTTTGGAAAGATCTGGCATGTCTCCATGGAGGCCCGGCTGGTTCCGAAAGAAAAGGAAATCGCCATCGAAATGGGCCTTCCCGCCAATTATGGCGGCCGCAGGATAATGGGGGAAAGGGTTACGAGCGGGGCTTTGGATTTCAACTTCTTCAATGAAACGCCGAACCGATTCGGCTATTGGTCGGGCCCGGTCGATATCGGGGACGCGCAAACGATCTCTTACCGTGCTTCAATTCTGGTTCGTTCCAGAAAACCCCGGGAAAACCCGCCGGCCCTTGGACCCTATCCGGCGGGCATTGATGGGCAAAAACAAGCCCTGGCTGAACGTTTAGGAGCGGCATGGAAAGGGATCTCGCCTCCGGAAAGGGTTCGTGCCGTGGCCGATGCGGCATCCGGAGAATGGGGAAATGCCCCGCCCGCTTCTTCCGACTTGCAGGAATGGGGGGCCATGCGGGAAAAAATCGGCCCCCGGATGGCTTTTTTGATTTTGCTCCGGGCCGCCGATCTTCCCGCGCGGATCGTTGAAGGTCTTTTACTTGATGATACCATCACCCAAGACTTCCATTCCTGGCTGGAGGTATGGACGGGGAAGAAATGGGAAAGCCTCTCCCTCGAAACAGGAAAAATTTATGGCGATTCTTCCAGACTAATTCCCCTGGTGATCGGCGGATACTCTCCCCTTCTTATAACCGGGGCGGATCTTCCGGAGTTCCGCTGGACCATCAGCCATCGGATGCAGGATTACTGGCGCCTCCATTTCGAACACGTTCGAGGGTCCTCCCGTTTTCTTGACCGCCTGTCTTTATTCCATCTTCCCGCCGAATTCCAGCAGGCGTTCCGGATTCTCCTTCTGGTCCCGATCGCCGCCCTCATCATCAGCATCCTCCGGAATGTGGTCGGATTTCCCACCTTCGGTATTTTCATGCCGGTCCTGATGGCCCTGGCCTTCCGGAATACCGGCCTTTACTACGGCTTGGGGATTTTTACGGGCATCATGCTCCTGGGATATCTGCTTCGCCTCGGGGTGGACAAGCTTCAGCTTCTCCTGGTTCCCCGCCTGTCCATGATCCTCACCTTTGTCATCCTGGCCCTCTCTTTTGCCGCGTTGGTGGGAAGTAAATTCGATATTAAGGGAATCATGGCCGTAGGGCTTCTGCCGATCGTGATCCTGACCATGACCATTGAGCGCTTTTTCATCCTCATCGAGGAGGCGGGGTTGCGCGAGGCCGTGCGGACCGTCCTGGGAAGCGCCGCGGTCGCCTCGATCAGCTATTGGATCATCAACCAGGAGCCCATTCAGTTTATCTTCTATTTCTATCCCGAGCTTCTATTCGGCGTCGCCGGAGTGCAGCTACTGCTGGGCCGGTATACCGGGTTCAGACTGTCGGAGATTTTCCGCTTCCGTGAGTTAAGGAGACCCGCATGATTTTCAGAGCCATCCGGGAGCTCCGGGAGGCCGGGCTATTGGGAATGAACGGCAGGAATGCCGGCTTTATCCTGGCTTTCAATGCCCGTTCGCGCTATCCCTCGGCCGATGACAAAGTGCTGACCAAACGCCTGGCCCGGGAACAGCAAGTCCCAACCCCGCCTCTTTACCACGTCGTCGAACATCACGGGGATATTGCCGGATTCGAAGAGAGGCTTAAGGAACATCCCGAATTTGTTCTGAAACCCGCCCGCGGCAGCAGGGGAAATGGCATCGTTCTCATCAAGGATCGCACCCCGGCAGGGTTTGTCAAACAGAGTGGTGAGGTCATCCCGCGGGCGGAATTTGCCTATCATATCTCGGGGATTCTTTCCGGGATCTACTCTCTCGGAGGGCAGGAGGATAAGGCCATTTTTGAAGCCCTCATCTACCCGGACCCGGTCTTTGCCGCCGTGACTCACGTGGGGGTTCCCGACATCCGGATCATCGTTTTTCGTGGGGTGCCGGTGATGGGTATGGTGAGGCTGCCCACCAAGGACTCGGACGGCAAAGCCAACCTCCACCAGGGGGCCATCGGCGCCGGTGTCGAAATGGGAACCGGAACCACCCTGACTGCGGTCCACCGATCCCGGGTGATCACCCGCCACCCGGATACGGGCAAGCCGGTCAGCGGCATCCAGGTGCCCCATTGGAAAAAGATGCTCCTCATGGCCGCCAGGGCTTTTGATATGACCGGTCTCGGCTACATGGGGATCGATATGATCATCGACAAAGATCGAGGGCCTCTGCTCCTGGAGCTGAATGCCCGGCCGGGCTTGGCCATCCAACTGGCGAACCGCGCCGGCCTCCGCGAGCGCCTGGAAAGGGTGGAGAAAGCTCCGCCGGAGGTCTTCGATAAACCCGAGGCCCGAGTGTCCTGGGCGCTGGAAACTTTTCGGACGAAAGAGGTTTGAACAAGCTGCCTCATCAGCAAATTGCCCGGTTTTTGCGAGGAGATGGCTGACGACCTAAATTAGGCGCCTATCGCTAAACTAAAACCAATATGTTGGTAAGAAGGAATTATCCCGCGCATTCGCGATAAATCCCCCCTCGCCCCCCCTTTCACAAAGGGGGGTTGGGGGGATTTCTGGGATTTTCGCTGCCCCACGAGGGCCACTTTTTCCGTGCGAGGTCGCGGAAAAAGCGTAGGCACTTGACATTCAAATTGTTTGATCTTATAAAGAAACTGTAAAAGAAACTCCCATTTCCAAAAGGTCTGGAATGGTCAGCAAGACAAGATTTCTCTATATTTTTTTTGCGATTATTTTGGTTTTCCTTTTTATCGGGATGCCCCCCTTGAACCTTGCCCATAAGCTATCCAGTGGATGCCTTTTTGCCAAAAGCAAACCAATTCTGAAGGGAGCTTCTTCTTTACGTTATTCTCTTCCCTCCCAAAACGATATGAATGCTGTTATTCCTCCCTCCCCTGCGCCCGGAAATCAAATGGTTCAATTATGGGACTCAGCCTTATCGAACCCGGGCATCATCCTTTCCGATTCGTTCCTGAAGCCTATTCCCATGCGCTGTTGATTTCCCCCCTTTTTGCGAGCGGCTTCTCAGAAATCAATAAACCCATCCTTAAATGATGTCAGCACCTTCGAGCGGGGGGACCGACCTTTGGTTCAGCTCCCGGTAAGGGGACAGGTCGATTCAGGTTTTCGAAAACCCTTCGATCAAAGGGTAAAAGAGGTGCTTTTTAAAGCTCAATCGTTTTTTTCAACCATCAGGAGAGAAATATGCCATCGAATCAAATTCTCAATAACCCGGTCGTCGATCCTTTGTCGCGAAAAATCGACGGGATCCTTTCAACCTTCATAAAAAGACAAATCGAAAGTGCCCAAAGGCTTCTATTGAGCAGATGCCTCGGAATTATTGTGCTCCTCGCCATGACTTGCGGCACTTCAGCCTTCCAGGAAGGATATCCACTTCTCCTGGCTGGGAGTTGGCGAGCCGAAGCGGTTGCTTCACAACCTGATCTGCCATCCGCAGGACAGGCGAACAAAGCTCCGCTTTCTCTTGGACAATGTATTCAGATCGCTCTGGCCAATAATCCCGACATTGCCGCCCGAAGATGGGAGGTGATCCAGGCCGAGGCCCAAAAGGATGGTTTTCAAGGAGCCCGCTGGCCCAGCGTCCGCGCCACAGGAGGCTACAATTATAATTATTTCGACGCCCAGCGTCTCATCCCGGCGAGGGAAAACGGAGAACCGGGGGTTTTCAGCCATACCATTACGGGTGCTACCCTTTTATTGTCCATGCCCCTTTTTACCGGCGGACAGATTACCAACCGGATCAAAGCATCCGAGCTTCTTCAAGCCTCTTCCGAAAACCGTTTGGCGCGGACAAGGGAGGAATTGGTTTTTAACGTCACCAGTGTCTTCAATGCCATCCTCGGCCAGCAGAAAGTGATCGGCTCCCTCCAATTCTCGATCGACGTTCTCCAGCAACAAATCGGCCGGATCCAGGATCTCATCAGCGTAAAGAAGGGCACCAAAGTGGATTTACTGCGGACGGAGGTTCGCCTGGCCAACCTGGAACAGCGTCTCCTGCAGGAGAAAAATACCCTGCTGATTCAGCAGAGGGTTTTGGCCAACTTGATGGGATTGAAGGACAGCGAAGGCCCGATGGCCATCGAGGGTCAACTGAATTTTATGCCTTTGAAAGTGGATCCGGAAGGCCTTTTCCCCGGGGTTTATAAAACGCGGGAAGATTATCTGGCCGCAAAATCGGAACTGGATGCCCAGGGACGAAGAGTGGAGGTCGCCCGGGGAGGCCACTGGCCGACCGTTTCCTTGAGGGGGTCTTATGGATTACAGTACGCCCCCGCGGCTATTCCGACTCGTACCCGCAGTGATGCGAGCGGGATGGATAATCCTCATGAGGTCGGGGCGGTTGGGTTATTCGTCGATATCCCCCTTTTTGAGGGAGGCCAGATTGAGGCCCGGATCCGGGACGAACTCGCCAGGCTGGAAGCTCAGCGGGAGCGGCTGAGGAAACTTGAGCTGCAGATTCGCCTGGATGTGGAGACCGCCGCCGCCAACGTGAATTCCCTCCGGCAGAGAATCACCGCCACCGAAAAATCGATTGAACAGGCCAAAGAGAGCCTTGATATCGAAAGAGAAAAGTACGAACTCGGCAAGAGCACGATCACCGACGTCCTGGACGTGCAAGGCGCCTTGCTCGAAGCCCAGAGCACCTATTACCGGGCCCTGGCCGATTATGAAGCGGCCAAAGCCCAATTACGATTGGCGACAGGAGAGAAACCATGAATCGGAATTTCACCCTTTTTCCCATTATGATTCTATGGGGATTGGTCTCCTTAGCCGGCTGCGGCCAGGATCGAACTCCCGCCAACCCCAAAAAAGAAGAAGCCAAGCCCAGAGCGGTGAAAGTGGAGGCTCTGAAGCCGCAAAGCATCTCCCGAATCCTGGAAACCACGGGAGAGGTGGTTGCGACCAATACCGTAACCCTTTCCGCTACGGTGGAAGGCCCCATTGTTTTCTGCCCTTGGCGTGAGGGAGATCGAGTGAACGCTGCGGGGCAGAAACTCATTGAAATCGATCGGGCCCTGTTCCGGGAAGAAGTGAATGCCGCGGCCGCTGCATTGGCGGTGGCCCAGGCCAGACTCGTCGACCTCAAGGCCGGGACGCGTCCGGAAGAGATCGCCCAGGCCGAAGAAAACACGAAAAAACTTCAGGAAGCCCTTGCTTTCTCCAAAACGGACCTGGAACGCATCGCCCACTTGGTGGAGCGAGGGGGGCTTCCCGGCGAGGCCGTTGAAAAAGCCCGGGTCACCTTCGTGGACTTACAGAGCCAACGGGCTTCTGCCCAACAGCGTCTGGATATGCTCAAGACGGGGCCAACGAAGACGGCGATCGCCGTCCAGGAAGCCGTTGTTAGAGAGGCGGAGACAAGATTAGAGTTGGCCAAAAAAAAGGTGGCCGAAGGGATGATCGCTGCACCCTTTGCGGGAGTGGTGACGAAAGTTTACGTCCGGCCGGGTGATCTGGCCACGCTCAAAACCCCGCTGTTAGAAATATCGGACCCTTCTTCCCTGGTGATTCGTTTCACCGTCCCGGAAGCCGAAAGCGGAATGCGCTTAGCCTCCCTGCCTGTTCAGGTCGCCCTGGACGCGTATCCGGATCAACGCTTCCAGGGGAAGATCATCCGGGTATATCCGGAGGTCGATCGTAAAATCCGCACCCAGATTCTGGAGGCCAAGCTGACCCAGCCGGCGAATCTGCTTGCGGGAATGTTCGCCCGGGTCCGGGTGATATTGGAAAGCGTGCCCAACGCCCTGGTCGTTCCAACCGATTCCATTCTTACAAGCCCCAAGGGCGAATCCGTGGTCATGGTTGCCCAGAACGGCAAGGCTGTGAAGGCCAAAGTCAAATTGGGCATTGTCCAGGGGGATCGGGCGCAAATCGTCGAAGGCCTTCAGGTGGGTCAACAGGTGATTTGGGCGGGGCATGAGGGGCTGAAAGATGGGGCCCCCATTCAAATCGCGGGAGAAGAAAAGCGGGGGACCAGCGGTGGGAAAAAAGGGGAGGGCAAATCATGAAGATCACGGCCATTGCCAATCGCCGTCGCGTGGCCACGAACGTCATCGCCGTGGCTTTGATGGTCCTGGGTTTTTACAGTCTCTGGCGCCTGCCGGTGAATTTCCTCCCCGACATCACCCATCCTTTAACCCGGCTCCTCGTCTATTGGCGCGGGGCTACCCCCGAGGAGATCATCACCAACATAGCCGACCCGATCGAGCGTCAAATGGCTTCGGTTGACGGGCTGGATTATTTAGAGTCCACCTCCTTTGAGGGGATGTACATCCTGGAGGTCAATTTCCAATATGGGAGGGATATCGATGTGGCCTATCAGGATGCCCTGGCGGCGCTCGGTCGCGCGGCCCGGCAGCTTCCCAAGGACATCGACCCGCCCATTCTCTTTAAGGCGGACCCATCCCAATTGCCCGTACTGCAGCTCGTCATCCGATCGGACCAGTGGGACCTCGTGAAGTTGCGCACCTGGACGGATAACTGGCTGAAGGATCGAATGCTGGCGATTCCCGGAGTGGCGAGTGCGGAGATCGTGGGGGGCCTCCAGCGGGAAATCCGCATCCACCTGGAACCGGACTCTCTGGAAAAGCATGGCCTTTCCTTGGCGGGGATCATCAGAAAGCTGAATCAGGAAAATCTGCAGCAGGTCGCCGGGCGGGTGACCGCCGGTCCCAAGGAGGTCATCGCCCGAACGATGGGCGAGTATCGCAACCTGGAGGAGATCAAATCCGTTGCCCTGACGCAGCAGGGGCAGGGGGGGAAAGTTTACGTGCGGGATGTAGCCCGGGTGGAAGATTGGCACGAAGAAGCTCGGGTGATGACCCGCCTGGACGGCAAACCGGGGATCAAGCTGAGCGTCGTCAAGCAGGCCGACGCCAACACCGTAGAAGTCGCCAAGGCCGTCCAAAAAAAGATTCAAGAGCTTCAAACCGCTCTGCCCGGCGGCGTCCAATTAATCGTGGTGGAGAATCAGGCCACCTATGTCGAGACAGCCTTAGCCGGCGTGCGGAATGCAGCCCTGGAGGCCGCCGGTTTGGTCCTCCTTGTCGTTTATCTATTCCTGGGAAGCTGGCGGCAGGTTTTGGTCATGACCGTGGTCCTTCCGATCACCCTGATTCTCAATTTTATCCTGATGAAGCTGGCCGGCTTTTCCATTAACATCTTCTCGCTGGGCGGTCTCGTGGTGGCCATCGGCGTAATTCTGGATAATTCCATTGTGGTCTTGGAAAATATCAGCCGGTTGTGGCGAAAGAGCCGGCCCGCGCAGGTAAACGACCTGGCAGTGGAGGGAACGCGGCAGGTGGGGCCGGCCATTCTTGCCTCTACCCTGTCGTTTCTGGCCATCTTTTTACCCTTCCTCCTGGTCCCCGGCCTGAGCAGTTTACTCTTCAAAGAGTTGATCCTGGTCGTCTCCGGGATTGTTGTCATCAGCCTCTTCGTGGCGGTCACCATGACTCCCATGCTTACCGCATGGCTGATGGGGGCCGCCTCCGGGGACCATTCCCAGACATGGTTCGAAAAATTCTTCGACGGAGTTATCCAGCTCTATGGCCGATCGGTGGCTTGGGCAATCCGGTCCCGCTGGATTGTAATTGGAGCCTTCGGGCTTATCGTGATCGCGGCGGGAATCCTCATCACTCGGGTCGGCAGCGAATTCTTGCCCCGCATGGACGACGGCCGCGTCATGGTGAAAGTCAAGCTCCCCACCGGATCCTCCGTGGACCAAACCAACCGGGTCTTGAGTCAGATCGAAGCCCAACTTTCCGGCGATCCGCTGATCGAGAGCATGTTTACTCTCGTGGGAGGAAGGGTCCAGGGGTTGTACACCTATGAAGTCGCCAATGAAGGAGAATTGAATCTTCAGCTCATCCCCCGGCATGCCCGCAAAATCAGGACAGAGGCTTATGTGAAAAAAATTCGCCCCCGCGTCAACCAAATTTCCATTCCCGGCGGAAAGGCCATGGTCAT
>Ga0315280_10004930_pt1 | contig 19367 bp, 18 predicted proteins | sample YL17G06_40_MG_FD_203697 | JGI IMG/M metagenome (GOLD analysis project Ga0315280, IMG submission 203697) | Sediment microbial communities from Yellowstone Lake, YNP, Wyoming, USA - YL17G06_40 | ecosystem: Environmental > Aquatic > Freshwater > Lake > Sediment | place: USA: Wyoming | collected... | reverse complement strand
CGGGTTAGTGATCATAACAGTATACCTGAGAGTGCCCCCTCGAAAGTTATCCTGATTATCAGGCGAGATAGAGACCCCCGGGTTCCCTACAGGCGGGAGAGCACGGGCCGCGCAATTATCACTGTTCCCGAACGCGCTGTCGGCCTGAGAGGTGGCCCTCACCCAAATATTATCCCAGACATAATACGGAGCATTCGGGGGAATGGTGACGGTCAGGATAACGTTCTCGGAACCACCAGCTGGAACCGTGACCTCATTCTCGATCGATAGGGTCCAGCCCAAGATATCCCAATCCTGGAGCATGTAAGTATCCTGAGAAAATGTCGTCGGGTTAGTGATCATAACAGTATACCTGAGAGTGCCCCCTCGAAAGTTATCCTGATTATCAGGCGAGATAGAGACCCCCGGGTTCCCTACAGGCGGGAGAGCACGGGCCGCGCAATTATCACTGTTCTCATACGTATTGTCGGCTTGGGAGGTGACCCTCACCCGAATATTATCCCAGACATTGTACGGGGCATCGAAGGGGATATTGACGGTTAGGATGACGTTTTCGGAACCGCTAGCTGGAACCGTGGTGCGGGCCACTAAGACTTGTGGTAGAGGCTTACCAACGCGTCTGTAAGCAATCTCGAGGTAGGGCTTATTGATTCCCTCATGTGAATAGAAGTAGGCTTCTGCATACCCTGTTTCAAATGCCATGCTGACAATACCATCTACTCTTGATTGATTGTCGACCCAGGAAGTTACATCCCAACTATACCAGTGGTTCTCGTTCTCTACGAAGATGCTATTCTCAATGGAGCCAAAACTAGGTTGGTTATTCCAAGTTATTTCATTCTCCAACCAATCATCATTTTCCACTCTGTAAACATCAATTGAACCGGCATATTTGATGTCATAACAATACATATTAAATTTAGCCGATAGTATATCACCTGAGATAGGGGGCAGCCGCAATTGTATGTAACTTCTGTATCTACCTGCTGTCTCAGTACCGACTATCAGAGTATTTTCATCCCCATAATTCAAATTTTCAGTCATGTTGTAAACATATGAATCCTCACTTGGGTCTACAAGCGTCGGTATTATCCAACCCAGATTATCCTCGGCAATCAGCGTGTAAGTATCCTGGGAAAAGGTCGTCGGGTTAGTTATCGTGACAGTGTACCTGAGCGTACCACCACGCAGGTTCTCCTGATTATCAGGCGGCGAGATAGAGACCCCTGGGTTTCCTTCAGGTGGAATGGCGCGGGCCGTGCAGTTATCGGTATCCTTAACCGTATTATCGGCTTGAGAGGTGGCCCTCACCCAAATATTATTCCAGATATAATACGGAGCATTCGGGGGAATGGTGACGGTCAGGATAACGTTCTCGGAACCACCAGCTTTAACCGTGACCGTGGGTTGGATTAATAGGGTCCAACCCAGGTTATCCCAGACCTGGAGCACGTAGTTGTCGTCGACGGTACCGTTGTCCGTGACGGTGACCGTGTACCTGAGCGTGGTCCTACGGAGGTTTTCTTGGCTGGGAGGAGAGATCGAAACATCAACACTACGCCCGATACCCACAGCCATGGCGCTGCCATAGCCCTCAGCGTAAGCACCCTCAGCTATTACCGAGACAGTGTTTCTCCCGGCGCTACCGACCGAGACCGTTAGCGTGGTCTGCCTATTATCGCCCGGTGCGACGTTTCCAAAATAGCTATCTGCGAGCCTCAGGCCCCAGCCCATGTTATCGAAGTTCTCAAGCACATAGTTATCACTGTACCTCCCAGTGTTCTTCACAGTCACTATGCAGGTTAGGTTCTCGCCCACGTTCTCTGCTTGGTTGTCGGGCGAGATGCTCACGTTCACTGCGTTGTCCACGTAGAGGGTCGCATACCTAGTAACACCATCGACTAAGTTGATCGAACCGTTCTCCTTTCGCAAGTTCCAAGGACCTATACCCTTAGCTTTGTTCTCCAGGATAACTGAATAATTCCGAGGGATGAACAAGGTGTCGGCGTTTTCGAGTTCGGCCCAGATCTTATTAGTGACATTATCGCCGGTTCCGCTATTATTGTACAACATCTTTACATACCAGGTATAGTGCTGGGGAGCTGCAGGTTCAGTCCTAGTGATCTCCGATTTATCCGCGTTGTTCTCCCAGAAAACCATCCAGATATAGGGTGGAAATCCAGGGATAGCGGAAGCGTATGTGTGTGTAGTCCCGGTCTTCGCGCCGAAGAAAACATCCCCCGAAGTGTTGTTCTCCATTAACAGGCCAGCGCCCCAAATAGTACCTACTGGCCAATGCACCCAACCAGGATCTGTCGTGACAGGCTTAGCCACAGCAATAACCGCTAGCCAGGGCACTGTGAATGCTGTGAGCAATATACCGATAAGGCAAAAGATAGCAACTTTGGAGCATTTGATCTTCAATTATTGCCTCCTTTGAGTATCCAGAATTAGATTGATAATAAGCAATATAAAGGTTATCAAGTTTGTTACGTCGGCAAGATTTAGAGTTGTCATCCTAATGTGCAGCGCTTTCGCATTACGTAAAGAGCGATGTAAGACATTAGGAAGCTTCCTCCGAACGCACGACGATGTAAAATCTTTTGCAAGTTCTGTTTTTGGTTTGACAACCGAGTAGAGTGAGATATACGCGCATTTCAATTGTTCCTGGCCACGAAAAGCCCGCAGTGACAATGTCCCATCCCTCTGATCTCACCTTTATGATAGACGCATGGACAGATAATCTTTGCGTCCTTTGGCCTATCTCCAGTAATTACGCGACATGGGCAATATCTGTAGCCACGCCTAGCCTCATTCTCGAGCAACCCCTTAATGATGAAATTTACGACCTTCTCATCCGGATTTAACTTGAAGCCCTGAGATTCAGCATGCTTTTTCATCAATTCCCTAAGTTTTTCTGTATCCATATCAAATGCACCCATCCTAGCCGATTAAGTCGAAACGAAGCATAAATCTTTTCAACTCGTAATCAGGGATAAAGTGAGAGATAACATGCACGCTAAAAGACTTTTCGGCACTCGGGGGATCCGAGGTCCGATAGATACAAAGGTAACGCCAGAACTTGCATTAAAGCTCGGGCTTGCGCTTGCTAGTCAGGTAGAGGGAGGAGAGGTGGTTATAGCCAAGGACTCCCGTACCTCTGGCGGGATGTTGGGTCACGCCCTCACCGCAGGACTACTATCGGGAGGCAGCGACGTCGTAGATATAGGACTGGCGCCATCACCCTGCGTGGCATTCACGACTCGGGAGATGGGCGCGAGGGCAGGGGTAATTATAACGGCGTCCCACAACCCCCCGACCGACAACGGTTTTGCGTTTTACGGTCCCGACGGCATGGAGTTTCTGACCGAGCAGGAGCTTGACCTCGAGGACTTAGTTTTCGGCGAGCAGTTCAAGCGGGCCAGCTGGAATTCCCTAGGCAACGTGCACCTCCATCCAGACGCAATACCTAACTACATTCAAGCCATGAAGCGCGCGGTCAAGGTAAGGCGGGGCTTCAAGGTTGTCTTGGACTGCGCCAATGGTGTGGGCTCACTGGTGACGCCATACTTATTGCGAGAGCTTGGCTGCAAGGTGATAACCTTGAACTCGAACCCCGACGGCCACTTCCCAGGCAGGCCGTCCGAGCCGCAACCATGGAACTTGGGCGATCTAATGAACGCTGTCCGCGAGTTGGGCGCCGATGTGGGGCTAGCCCACGATGGTGACGCAGATCGGGTAGCGGCCGTCGATGAGAACGGCAAGTTCATAAAGCACGATACGCTCATCGCCCTATTCGCCGAGCGCGCCATCAAGTTCCATAATGGCGGTTTTGCAGTCACTAGCATCAATACCTCCGTAGCCATAGAGGAGGTCGTCGCGAGGGCCGGAGGACGCACGGTCCGAACATCCCTCGGGAATTTACACGCGGCGATGCTCGAACATGGTGCGATTTTCGCAGCCGAGCCGGGAAAATTCATCTTCACCGACTTCGGCAAATGGCCGGATGGAATTTTATGCGCCGCGAAGGTGCTTGAGCTGATGTCCGTCGAGAGAAAGCCCATATCCAAAATAGTTGCTGAGGTGCCAGACTATTACTTCCACCAAGAGGACTTTCCATGTCCAGACGATCGGAAGGTGGAGTTCATGCGAAATATCAGGGAGTACCTGTTGACGAACGTTGGCGAGGTGCGGGACACGCTTGATATCGATGGACTTCGCGTTAATCGCAAGGACGGGAGCTGGGTACTAGTCCGAACTTCAGGAACAGAGCCCAAGGCGCGAATAGTACTCGAGGGCAGGACCCAGGCAGAGGCCGACATGCTCAGGGAGATCGGGCTCAAGGGCATTAAAAAGTTCCTCAAATAGTATGCTCTTTAATCAAACAGTTTTTAGATCTCGCCATTTTTTATCCCGATTTCAACTCCCCAGTTGAAAATGAAATGAATAATCCCAAGCCATCCTAGGTTTAAACCCCCCAGTTGATCAACTCCCCAGTCGAATTCCGGCTTCGGCACTAATACATTCAATCAATTTCTGAAATTCGGCTGCCTCGGTATTGAGCAGGTATAATATTCGATTTGGATCCGCATCCAAGGCGAGTTTAAGGAGTTTTCGGAGGTTACGGTTTGAAGGGTGGGTTTCCCTAGGATTTAACCATTTGTAGACGGCTTGAGGGCTCACGCCAACCGCACCAGCTACTCCGGCGATAGACCATCCATTATCGCATAAAAGTTCGACGAGTTCTACCCTCGCCCTCCGGGATACGAACTCCACAATCCCATCGAATCTTAGCTTTGTTATTCAACTCCCCAGTTGAAAATTGGAAAAAGGTGGTTTTTAAAGAAAGAATGGTCCACGCTGTCCTTTAAACTCCCCAGTTTAAACTCCTGTGCCTAGAAAATGGAAAAGAAAAATAAGTTTAAAGAGGGTCGGCATTAAAGCTGATAGGAGGTGCGCAGATGGTAAACGCTTACAGCCTGATATCTGCCGAGCCGGGAAAAACCTCGGATGTTTTCAAAAAGGTTAAGACCATCGACGGCGTCAAGAGAGCAGAGTGCGTCGCAGGGCCTTATGATATAATCGCTAGAATTGAGGTTGATTCGCTGGAAAAGCTTACAAAAGTTGTGTTCGGGGATATTAGAAGCATACTCGGCGTCACCAACACCACGACGCTGATCGTGGTTGAATTATAATGCGCGAATTTGTGGTAATAGGCATAGTCGGCCTCACCGGCTCAGGCAAGACCGAAGTAGCTAAAGTAGCTTCAAAACTCGATATCCCATGCGTCCGGATGGGCGACGTTGTGTGGACGGAAGTCAAGCACCGTGGTTTTGATCTAAGCGAGGCGACCGTCGGATTCGTTGCCAACGAACTCAGAAAGCACGAGGGGCCAGCAGCCATAGCAACTCTATGCACACCTCTGATCAAGGAGCGAGGGAAAGGCAAGCGAGCCGTAGTTGTCGATGGCATACGCAGCTCAGCCGAAGTCGAGGAGTTTCGCAATGCATTTGGCGACCGGTTTTATCTAATAGCGGTTTCCGCCGGCGAGCAGAAGCGATATTCGAGAATCGCAGCTCGTGGAAGGGCTGACGATGTGGAAAGCTTGAAGGCGTTCCGCAAAAAGGACTTGCGGGAGTTCAGCTGGGGTTTAGATAAGGCGCTCAAATCAGCTGACTTCACTTTGGTTAACGAGGGAACTTTGACCGAGCACCGGCGTAAGGCAGCTGAAGTGATTAAAAAAATTATTACTGGTGCTACTCATTGAAATTGCGCGTAGAGGCCGAAATTAGGCCAACCGAGGACCAGACCAAGGTCGAAGCCGCTGTGAAGAATATTTTCCCCACTCTAGACCTCAGAAGGGACGGGAAATTCATTGCCGGTGAGTCAACTGAAGTTTTGTCCCTTGATAGGCTCCACTATCTGCTGAGGATGCAGATGATCCTGGACTCAGCGAGAAGCGTCATGCACAGGGGAAAACACGACAACGTCGTTAGGTTCATGTTTAACAAGCAGGTGGCTATGGTCGGGAAGTTGAGCTTTACCGAAGGCGAGTCTCCACTCGGCCCTATCGTTGTGACATTGGAGGCACCGGAAATCGATCGCCTAGTGGACTACCTCGCGCCCCGCACCAGAGAGGGGAGACCCATCCACGAAATCAAGTACTAACTAAAACAATATTCCCATAAAGTTTTCAAACTTAGAAACGCTAGATATTTGTCCGTTCCCAAACAGCCTAAATTGGTGATTTGATGATCGCCGTAATAGGTGGGGCTGGTGCCTTTGGAAAGGGGCTCGCCATGCGCTGGGCTGCAGCTGGAGAAGACGTAATCATCGGCTCAAGATGGCGAGATAAGGCGGAGAGCGCAGCGGCGGATATGAGTGAAAAAGCTGGCAAAAGAATCAAAGGTTCGACTAATTTGGAGGCTGCTAGCAGGGCTGATGTTATTGTGCTTAGCGTGCCCTTCAATGCGGTGAAAAAAATTGTCCACGAGATTGCACCCGCCCTAACTCCTGGAAAGATCTTGGTTGATGTCACGGTTCCACTCGAGCTTCGCCAGGGTTCAATCCTGATAAAACGACTCAAAGCAGGTTCTGCAGCAGAGGAGCTAGCTAGAAAAGTGCCGAATGGCGTGAAGGTGGTATCTGCATTTCAAACAATTGCCGCCGAGAATTTGAAGGATATCTCAAAACCGGTCGACTGCGATGTGATAATTTGTGGAGACTATGATGATGCCAAGCGTGCGGTCATGAAGCTCGCGGAAGAGATAACCGGCGCAAGGGCGATAGATGGGGGCCCGCTCAGAAATAGTCGTTTTCTTGAGCCAATAGTTGCGCTGCTCATTGAATTCACCAAAAGACGTAAGGTCAAAGGTGTGGGCATCCGTTTTAAGGGCCTCTGATCAATCCTCACGCTGCACCTCAAGTTCCATCATATCCCTGGCGACGACCACATTTTGAAATATCTGTCGCGCCTCCTCAAGGAGCAGGGAATCATCAGCATAGCGCGGGCTTATGTGAGTGAGCACTAGCTGTTTAACCTTTGCCTTCTTCGCGATTTCTGCGGCCTCCCAAGGCGTCGAATGGCCGCTCTCGATCGCCTTATCTAAAAGTTCATTCGCAAATGAGCAATCGTGGATCAGCAAGTCAGCATCTTGAGCTAGCTCGACCACTTGTTCACACGGCCTGCTATCGCCAGCGTACACAATTTTCCTTCCAGGTCTCGGCAACCCCATCACCTGCTCGGGTTTCACCACCTGTCCGCTCGCGAACTCGATGCTTTGTCCGGACCGCAGGCGAGAGAAATCCGGTCCAGTTTCCACGCCGAGGGCGATAGCCTTCTCCGGGTAAAATTTTCCGGGCCGAGGATCCTCGACGACGGCGTATGCTAAACCCTGAACGGAATGCTCGACCTCACATGTCTTGATTGTGTACCCCTCGCGCCTGAGCTTTCCACCTGGCTCCATGTCATGTGCTTGCACCTTGAAAGTTAGTTTGTAGTAACCTAGACCGAGGAACTTTTCCACGAGCTCGCCCGTGCCCGGTGGCCCGTATACCTCTAGCTCATCCGTGCGGTTCATTAGTGCCAGAGTTTGCACGAGGCCTGACAACCCCAAGAAATGGTCTCCATGAAAATGCGTGAGGAAGACGGCCTTTAGCCTCATGGGACTAACGCCTGCTCTCACCATCTGCCGCTGCGTTCCTTCAGCGCAATCGAATAAAAGCAACTCTCGATCCATCCGCAGCGCTATCGCGGGCAGGTTACGTTCAGCGGTAGGGATGCTACCGCTGGTGCCGAGGAATACCACCTTCATTTCATTTCCTCCTGAACACATAGATAATGCGAGTCAAGCTCTTATGTACGCGCTGCTCGTGCCGCTCGATTAGCCTTAAACCGGAAACTTCTGCAATTTTCTCAAGTTCAAGGCCGGCTGGCGAAGCAATGCAAATATATCCCTTGCGCTTTAGCACTCCAGCTACGGACGGCAACGCTTGCCTGTAAAGCTCATCCACCGGCACTCCTCCAGTGGTAACCTGGCGCCCAAACGGAGGGTCTGTTGCTATTGCATCAACCTGCAGCATTGGTAGGTGGCGGGCATCACCCACCATCAGTTGGTAGTCGGCTATTCCGCTCGTCTCTAGGTTGCGTCTGGAGCCCTCGATCATCTCTCTGTCTATATCAACGCCTATCGGCCTTGCTCCTATCAGACCTGCTTCGACCAAGATGCTCCCAACACCACAAAACGGATCTAGCAGCGTGCCCTTGCGAGGAGTTCTCGCGAGGTTAACCATGCAACGCGCGAGCAATGGCATAAGCGTGCCGGGATGGAATGCCGCCCTCATCGTCGGTCTGCGTATGTTAAACTGAGTGCGATCAACTTTTGCAGCCGTTACTCCTATAACACATCGATTGTCCGTGAGTACGCCTAAGATTTCTACATCCGGCTTAACTAGGTCAACCCTAAAATCGACCTCGCTAGCCAGGAGATCAGCGATTTCCCCCGACAATTTTACCACATTGACATCAGGCGAATGGCGCTTCACGCGCTTAATCCTAACTGCAAAAGTTTGACCGTGACGTACAAGGTCAACGATGTCGGAGCTGCTCACCGCATCTAAAACTTCATCGACATTTGAGGTGCAGAGGTGCCAGCATATCTCACGACACATTCCAAGCCTTGCGGCAAGGACACCGGGCTCGGCCCTGCTATCCGCGATGAGAACTTGGTCCAGCTGTTCTATCACCTTATACGCGCGATGTTCTGCCTTGATGGCCGCAATCGCCTCAGATGTGGGCAGGGTCGGATGCTCGCCGGAAAGAAACAACATCAGCCTTTCCATCTAATACCCTAGCGAATTGACTCTGCTATGACTGGCGCAACCGATATGACACTTATCTTATGCTCGATGGTATCTGTCGCCATGACCTTTCTTGCGCCGGCTGCGATTATCTTTTGCAGGGCATTGCCAACCAATACTGGATGTGTGCATGCAACATAGATCCCGCGCGCCCCCTGCTTTTTTAGGACCTTTATCGCCTCGATGACTGTGCCCCCGGTGCTAATGATGTCATCCACAATTACCACATCTCTCCCAGAAACGTCCAACCGCTTTGGCCGCATCGTAACTTTGGTTGAGGTTTGCCTGGTCTTCTCTAGATAGTCGTAGTCAGCCATGAATTCGGCCGCGGCTCGCTTGGCGCGGGTCAATGCCCCCTGGTCTCCCCCCAGCACCACGGGGTCGCGCAGATCCAAACGCGCAACGTATCTTCCGATAAGGGACATGGCAGTGAGATTGTATGCCGGGATTGCAAAGTTTGCCATTGTTTCATCCTCGTGAATATCTATTGTTATTACATCATCTGCGCCAGCACGTTCGATCAGCTTACACATTGTGCGAACGCTTATGGCCTCCCCTGGCTTGAAGCGTTTATCCTGTCTGGCATAGCCGAAATAAGGCACGACCGCGGTCACACGTTTCGCGCCAAGATCCTTTATCGCGTCCAAGAGCAGGAACAGCTCAATGTAATTGTCGTTTTGTGGATGACAAGTGGATTGTACGACAACGGCATGTTCATCCTTAAAATTATAATTGACGCGTACATAACTTTCGCCATCCGGGAACCTAGTGACCTCAGAATTAACAAGCGGGCAGCCCAGTAACTTCGCAACCCTTGCGGCGAGTTTGCTAGATGCAGAACCACCGACGATTATCATGTTATCTCCAGAGCCATAATTTCCCAGCCATTTAAGTAGTTAGCGGATTGCCCCGCTTGGCGGTTCTAATAACGCCACTCCCCAACTTTAGAAACTTTGGGAAAATACAAATTACGAGAAGTAGATTATTAATTATGGTTTCAATGTGGCGGATATCGAGGCCCGATGCGATGGCGGTGCTAAAGGATGAAAAGGCCAGAAAATCCTTACACCGATACTTTGAGGTTATGGAGGGCAAGCTGCCTGCAAGGTTTCTCGTCTGCAGGCGAGTACCAGCGAAAGTAGACCTTTCGGCAAGAGACGAGATCCTCTGGCGGGCTCATGACCGCGCACTGAAGGACTTCCGCAAGCTACTGGCAGATGTCGACGCCCGCCGGGTTAAGCTCGAAGACCTAAAACAGCCCAATCCCTCGCTCCTCGACCTTAAAGTTGAGCTCGCCGGACGAATTCTGAAGTCGTGCCACTTCTGCGAGCGCCGGTGCGGGAAGGATCGAACGGCGGGTGAAGTTGGGGTCTGCGGTGTGGGCGAGCGATCACGGATAGCTTCAGAGTTCATGCACTACGGCGAGGAAAGTGTCTTAGTGCCTTCCTACACCATTTTCTTCAACGGTTGCACTTTCCATTGTCAGTACTGCCAAAACTGGGATATCTCACAATATCCAGAGGCCGGCGTGGAAGTTTCGCCGCAAACGTTGGCTAAGCTTATCGAGGGTGCGAAAAGAGACGGAGCAAGGAACGTAAATTTCGTCGGCGGCGAACCGACCCCTCATTTACATACCATCCTTGAGACATTAAACGAGTGTAAAATTAGCATACCTAGTGTTTTCAATAGCAACATGTATTGCAGCATGGAAACGATGAAATTGCTTTTTTGCACTCAAGATGTTTATTTAACGGATTTTAAGTACGGCAGTGACGAATGTGCCCTTCGATACTCCAAAGTGCCCAACTATTTCAAAGTGGTAGCGCGCAATCATAGATTGGCTTTCGCTGATGCGGAACTCATAATTCGTCATCTAGTTTTACCGGGGGGTCTTGAATGCTGTACCAAACCCGTATTGAAATGGATAGCAGATAACCTCGGCGGCATGGTTCGAACTAATGTGATGGATCAATATCGACCGGAGGCCAAGGCCCATGAATACCCAGAAATTTCGCGCCGACTGACGAGGGATGAGTTTGAAGAAGCTTTAAAAATCGCTCGGGAGGTTGGACTACAAAACTTAGAACCTTAGTTTGAGTCAGTACTCTTCATGAACCACAAGTTCCCTCTAATCCTGGCTTCTTTGATGGGTGTAACCACCCCTTCTTCAGCGAGCTTTTTCAGAAAGTAGCCACTGATCACTTGCTTTCTTACCCCAACTGCTTCTGATAGCTGCTTTGCTGTTTTTGGTCCTTTTATCAATTCCTCTAAAATTTTCCCTTTTGTTACCCCTTTTGGGTTATGATGCCAATTACTTGCTAAAACACGGTTTACCCAAAGGGCTAGCTTTAAGCGCTTTTTAGTGTGGGTAAATCCTATCAGCTCTTGATATGGTTTAAGACCTTTTGAAGTTATGTCGAAGTAAAATGCTGAACGGCCGGTACTTTTCCTAATCGGTGAGATAGAAGATTCAGGTATGCCATGCGGGATGTTCCTCATTGAGAACCTATTGATCAGAGGGGAGCGGATATCATTGAGAAATGCGGAGTTTATGGAGTAAAATCTAATGCATCTTGCTAATACAGTCGCCTCATCGTCGGCAAATGCCCTGACAGCAACAGCCGCAGCTTTGAGCGGCGCAGTTTGTATGACGGTGGGTATGCGGCACTCGTGGGAGCCGAACCTGACTTCCCCAAAAAACTTTTTTATCAATTTTAGCACGATCGTAGGAATCAAAATCTCTTTGCCTTTTTTCTTATCCCTGATCCTTACTGGCACGTTACCGAACATTTGAAGGCAACTTTTCATTTCTTCTAGAACCTGCGGATCATAGTTGCAGTAACTTGGCATTTGCCCATCAGCGGCATAACCATCAGCCATTAAGTGTACCAAAAGTGTGATAGCACGTTCATCAAAAGTTATGGGCAAATTCGGGTCGGTTATCAACTTACCTGCTTTCATCTTGTAGGCGGTTACATTTTCATTTAACTGGGAGATAATCGGATCTCCCTGAAGCGTGGACTGTATTTTCCAAAGTGCTTTTATTGGCATGGCCCTTCTCCCAGCCTTCCAATTCAAAAGGGTTTGGTAAGGGACCCCAAATTGCTTGCTTAACTCTTTGTAATTCACTCCTCCAAAAAGAGCACATTTCTGTATGAGTTCCTTTCTAAAACTGCCCTTGAGATAAAAGTAAACGCAAGTTGGAAAATCTTCAATATGCAGCTTCCCGATGATCAATCTCCAACCTCAGTCAAGCGGGAGGTCGCCCGATTTAAGCACCTTTAGGGGAGAGAGGTCGGCGAAAGTAATCTAAAGGTTAGTGCTCTAGGAATTTCACAACATGTCTTAACAGGACGATAATCCCTGCGATACCTACTACGGTAAACAGGAATACGGCAAAAAGAGCGATTACCCAGATATTTGAGCACAATATTAGCAGGAGAACGATAAGACTTGCTATCACATAACATTCCTTCACCTCAAGTTTTCTTCGGGCGAATCTTTTTACGGCTTTCTTGGTCAGTTTTGCTATTAAAACTACAGAAGTCAGAATCCCGCAGAGTAAAGCTCCTAAAAGGGGCACCAAGAGAACCCAAGCCAAATAATCGTATCCATAATATCGATATTCAGGAAAAATATATCTTAAAATCCCCCGGATGTATGTAAAAAAGTAATTTCCTTCAAAGTATTCGGAAATGGCGTGGCCCAGCCTTTCAAAGGTGGAGGGAACATGAATCTCTCCTTTGGTTATTACAAGGTCTTTCCCTAGCTCCGAGAGCTGTCCAAAGTAAGATGCGTTCATCACAAAGGGATCTGATTTAAAAAGATCGGCAATCGCTGGACTAATTTGTGCTAATTCTCCCAAGTTTAGTTCAAGCCACTCTTCAAAGCCGATGCTTGCCCGTAATTGACCGTTTTCAAAGGTTTTACTACTTATCCTTCCCTTTGTAATGATGAATAGTTGTACCTCATCTAGAGTCGACTCTAGTCCAACAGAATTTCCAGTGATGTTAAATGGATAATAAAGAAAATCGGTTTCAAATCTGTAAATCAAAGGCGTGACGCTCTTCTCGTCTGAGCCTGTTTGGATGACATCAAAAACGAAATAGGCTATCCCATTATCCAAATAGCTCGCCACGGATTGTTTAAATCCATCTGGGATCGCCCTCGCCGCGAGCCCTCTACTTGAAGCAAAGTTTTCTACCCACATCACGAAATATTCCAAATCGCTTACCTTCACAATCGTGACATCGTGTGGGCCAAGCATGGCATGGAAAGTGATTTCAACGCCTGGTGGGCCTTCTTCTCCATACCCTGCTGTGGGTAGCCCTCTGTATCGACCTAGCGCCCTAATTTTTTGATTGACCATTTTCACGAGGTTCTCAAATGAGCTAAAAGTGCCCTCTTCTACCTTTGTCGGATTGGAGGGCAGTGGCACGAATTGGAGAACCGTAGCAGATTCTGAACTTCTCACGTCAGTCGAAAGAATCAGCGCTTCTTCTGTCCCATTCCATGCAATGATCGCCTTTTGTCCGGCCTCTCTAAGCGATACCTGTGGGGGCCACGGTATCATACCCCCATCTGCACGAGCTAAAGGAACGGACGCTAAGCAAAACAAGGCAAGGCAAAGAGTGAATAGATAATAGCAACTAGTTTTACACATCAGTATCGTTACAAACTCATTATGAGCTAATTTAAATTTTGTTTCACAATTGAAATTAGCGTGGATGATACTATTGAGAATACACCAGATCGGTGGATGCGGCTACGATTCAAACATCTACCTAATCATCGATGAAATTATTGCCCTAGTCGATACTGGCACAGGCAAGAATTTTGACATCGTGAGTAAGAATTTACATAAGTTTGGCTTGACGCCTGCAGACATCGAACTAATCATCAACACTCACTGTCATTACGACCATGTGGGAGGAGATCGCGCATTTGTAAATGCAGCCGATTGTGGAGTAGCAATTCACGAGCTCGATGCGGAACCGCTACGGAAGGGCGATGAAGTCGTCACATGCGCAATCGTCTTGGGCGAGAAGCTCGGACCACTCGAGCCGACGCGCCTGCTGCACGATGGAGATCGCATCGAGCTCGGCAGTCTCTTGCTTGACGTAATCCACACGCCGGGACACACTCAAGGAAGTATATGTCTTTACGACCATGAACGGAGTCTATTGTTTTCGGGAGACACCGTATTTTGCGGGGATATTGGGCGCGTGGACCTTCCAACAGGTGACCAAGGCGCGATGATCAATTCGTTAAAAAAACTAACCAAGTTGAAGTTAGCGCAACTTCTGCCTGGCCATGGTCCTATTGTAGAGGAGGGGGCGAGTGCACATATAATGTCAGCACTTGAGTCTCTGTGATGATGATATGGGCCCGCGAGATATTTTGAACAAGCTCAGATGGCATCCGAAGTTTAATCTGCGGGACGCCAAGGTAACGATTCTGCACCGAGGCGTACCGGGTAACGTCAGGGTCATCGAAGGCGGCGACATCATAGAACTCGGGCCGGGATTCATGCGCGTTACCACGCCTGAGGGAGAAGTAGAAATTCCATACCACCGAATACTTCAGATCGAGGTGCGAAAGCAGGTGTTCTGGAAAAAACGCGAGGTCTATTAATGGAGTTTTTACTCGCCCTTTTGGTGCTGCTGCTCTTAGCCAAGGTCTTTGGGGAAGCGCTACATTATATCGGCTTATCATCGCTCATAGGCGAGGTTGCAGTCGGAATCATCCTTGGTCCAGCTTTGCTCGGCTGGATAATCATCACACCAGGCGATTCAACCAGCGAGGCCATTCGAGGTGTGGCGTTGCTGGGATTGATAGTGCTCATGCTGGTCGCAGGGATGAACTCCCGTTTCGATATGTTGATGAAGGTGAAGTTCAAGGCGTTCGTGATCTCGATTTCAGGTGTGGCAGTATCTTTCGTGCTGGGATTCTGGGTAGCCTATGCTTGGTCCCAACAACTTCTAACAAGCCTTTTCGTTGCAGCGGTGCTCAGCAACACCGCAACTGAGGTTGTCATCAGGTTCACGGAACATAGCCCCTTCAGAGATCTGATGGTGGGGGCAGCACTCATTGATGATATCTTTGCGGTTTACATCCTGGGCATTCTATCAACCGCCACGCTTACGCAAACGCTCGACTTCAGTGTGCTCATTTGGTCGACCTTAGGTATAGTCTCATTCTTTATCATTGTAGTGTATCTCTCCCATGAGCTTATCATCAAACGTAACATCATGCGAAAGCTCTGGAGGTTCCAGCAACGCGGCATACCTCTCACGTTCGCAATAATTCTTGCACTGGTTTTGGCCACTGTAGCCCAGCGAATAGGACTTCATGCCATCATAGGCGCCTACATGGCTGGTTTATTCATCGGGAGACTGCGCGAACGTCCGATGGTCACGCTTCAGAGCAGGATTCGCTTGAATACGATGATGGAAAGTATCACAACCTCTTTGCAATCACTCCTGACGCCTATGTTTTTTGTATTTGTCGGTCTTTCGTTCGGCATGAATCCTTCACCTGGTCAACTGTTTCACTGGAGCCAAATAAGCCTTGTATTGCTTCTTGCGCTGACCATTGCTGCGTTTGGAGGCAAGCTGATCGGGTGCGGTGCGGGTGCCGCGGCCGTTGGCTACAGAGGTCGCGACCTAGCTGAGATAGGAACAGCGATGTGCGCCCGAGGTTCTCTTGAGTTGGCCATACTGCAATTTGGACTGTTAAGCGGTGTTGTGGATTCAGGATTATTTGCTGTTATGGTAATGACTGCCCTGATAACAACAATTCTGACGCCAATTTTGTACAAGTATGTTACAAGAAAGTGATTCATTGTTTCTCGGTTTAGACATCCAACTCTTTATTTCAGAAGTTTCCTTTTTTTTAAGGAACCATCAATCAACATCTTCATGGGAAATGTTTTACGTTTAAGAGCTCGAAGGGTTTGGCTGCCTCCGACGTCATCCGGTCAATGAAGCGCCTTGGCTTCGCTGATGATGAAATTTATGATGTGCTCACCGGCGTAGGCTTACCGGGCGAGCAGGTACAATTACTCATCGAGAGAGTCTCAGCTGAGTTCGATGAGGCGAAACTTGAACCGCGAACTTCCAGGCTCGCCGTCGAGGTCCAAAGGATTTTTAATGATTCAATCATGGAAACAAAATCTGAAATATCTACCAAAATGAATGCTCTTTCAGATGAATTGCAACTGATTCGGTCTGAAATCGAAAAGTTGAGCAATCGCATCGTTGATCTTCAATCTATCATAGATCGATCAAATTTTTTTACATCCATTAAATCTCGAGGTAAATTGCCTAGTCGTTTGCGTCGATGTTGAAATATTGCGGGCTGACAATCACTAGGGTGAAGCTAAAGCTCTTGCGCGGCAGCTCGTAGCGGTATCCCAAAGCCTCATGAATTTTTGCCAGCCCAACCACATTACCGTCGAGTGGCGAACGTGGAATCGTTTGGTTAGGAAAGTCGAAAATTTGCTCGATGGGTTTATTTTCTAGCTCGAGCGTCACCTCCCACTGAGCCCAGTAAAGCGTCACGTCTATAAACCATAGTGGTATGGGCGTCGGTGGCGCGCTGGCACCGCCAAGCCGGCCACAAGGATCGACTCGCTTGTACTTCACGTCCCCGATATCAAGCTCATCAAAAACGGATATCCCCGGCTGTGGCCGAATTGGCTTGGGTGGTAAAAGTTCATACAACTGCTCGCGGTCAAATTCTGCCTGCTGCTCGGACCGCATGTTTAGGCCACCAAGCAACGCCTGAGTGAGCTCTCCATCTATTTCGGCACCGACAAGTCCACCCTGCTCGAGCTCGACATCAGTAGCAACGTCCTCCATCCTCTCCAAGCTAGTCTTGACGTCCTTCAGTGTGGCGTCCAACGTTCCTATAGTGCCATCGTCTGGCTCCATGATGTATATCCGGGCATTTCGGGGCGTTGGCGATGGGTCATTCTCCAAAGCATACGTAATTGGGTCAGGATATTCCTCATAGATCTCGGTGTACTTTGGCAATGGTTCAGAAAGCAGGCCCTGAACACTTGCAACGATATGGTTGTAAATTTGTGAAAATGAATCACCTAGATTATCCAATCCATTTATCGATTGAATTAGCTGCGCAAAAGTTTCTATCTGCATTTTAAGCTCCGTTAACTTACTTTCTACTCCTTCGATTCCGACTGAAATTCGCCTCGCGGGAGGAGGATAATTTTTGTCCAAGGAAGTGAGCCCATTGTAAAGCTTAAGCATGAGTGTGTCACTTTCGCGTTTGCTAGCGATATAGTCTATCAGCTGCTGAAACTTCTGTTGGACTTCTTGTACCTTTTCTAGGATACTATCTACGCATCCAATGGCGCTACTGAGTTTTAGTTGCACATTTTCGAGTGAAGAATTATCTTGAACCTCATTTCTCGCATAATCGATGCACTTGTTAACGTCCATAAGTTCAGCTCTGATTCTATCAAGATCTTGGATGCCGCCATCGACATAGCTAATCATTACCTGAACATCGTTGACTCTGAATGGTTTAACTGCTATATCGGCACCTGAAGTCAAGCTAGCAAGAGCACCCGCATCTAACCCAGCCAGCCCCATCGCTACTGCTGGATAATCTGCCGACCCAAACGTCTTGAGTTCGTGATTCGCCCATGCCAGCCTAAATAGTGTTTTGCTGCGCGATTCGCTTAACTTAACTCGCCCCGCCAGCGCCTCTCCCCAAGCAGCGGCGTACTCGGCCCACTTCCAGCTCGAGCGGATATCATCGAACTGTCGGATGAATTTATCCATACGCTCCTGCAGTAGAAAATAGCGGCAATCGATGAACACATTGAAATTTTCGCAGGGTAGCGCCAATTTGATGCGATTGTCCCATGAGCTAACTCTAATTCGCGTTTGCTTTTGCAACCTGACCTCCATGAGCGCATAACCGTTCTCAGTCGGACGCAGGTAAAAAGAAGACAAATTTTCATGGGTTTTTGGTTGGTCTAAAAATAAGTCCGAAGATGGTGACCATTCAAATGATGGCGGGTTCTGAAATTCTAGCTCAACGCGGGCATCCACTTGTTTGTAAGCTAGCTGCATTGCAACGACGTAATCCATGAAGTGCTTCGCTGCAAGACATTCGATCGTATTCTCCCTTGAGTCATCGTTGTTGTAGTTATCTGCATTCTCGCAAACCTCCCAAAGGGCCTGATATGTGGCATAGCGGGCTATATGCTGAATGTCGCTCTGGACGCCCGCGGCAGTTGTTAGAAGGGATTCACAGGTGACTTCCTCGATTGTATTTGTTGCCAGTTGATGTCTCGACCATGTGGTATACGCTACCATCGCAAGCACCAACATCAAGAGAAAAAACCCAGCCAAACTGAACGGCATGAATCCGCGCTTGTCTTTCATTTTGACCACAAACTCAGGGTAATTTCTACTAAAGTTTCTGGCTCGAGCCTCAAGTCGGTGATAGGATAGATGTCCTGAATGTTCGAAAGCAATTCCTGCTGAGTGATCGGCAGGCACATTCTAATGGTCTCGGAACATGCCTGTAGCCGCCCATTGTCTCTAAAACTCTCTATCGATGTTTCGAAGTGCACCCGAGCAGCTGGAGAGAAATCGATGGGATTCGTCCTTGCAACCAGGCGATAATCGAAGCGCCCGCCGATGATTTCATCGAGCATCGCCTTTAGGAACTTACGAACCTGTCTATCGAATTCTTGGTTTGGTCTAAGCGACACGATATCTCGTCCACCCACTTCGACACGCAGGTTACAGAGCATGTCCTCAACCAAGAGCTGCGCGAGCGTTTTATACCGAAGGTCCCTTTCACCTGAACTCCATGGGACCAGAAGACCGAGAATCTCTGGCTTATATTTAAAGCCACCAACCTCGCCGGCAGTCACGTTCTGGAATGTCTGTAAAACACTGGTTGCAAGGTTCGCAGCATAGCGATCATTTAAGGCGTTAGGCTCGTTGGGGCTTGCTTTGATCAAAATCGAACACGCAAGCGCTACCATAAGAGCAAATACGAGCATGTCTATCGCGTAGCCTTGGCCACGTTTGTCCATGAGCTACCTCCAAACGGTCACGATCAGTTCACCGAGGGACTTGGACGCCTGCGTTTGGGATATTGCCACGGGGAGGCTAACCGAACACTGGGGAGAAAAGTACTGATTGATCATGTTAGGTTCAGGTCCATAATCTAGGAAGATTTTGCCGTCGGTCCCACGAACTTCTATCGACAGCCCAATGCCCTGTCTGGATAACAACTGGGAATAACTCTGGAGCTCCAACTCCGATGTCATTGGGTTGATCAGCCCGGGAAACACGCCGTTGTCATACCTAGCAAGCACGTCATCCCTGAGTTGGCCTGCGACGTCGAGCGCTAAGTCAAAACTTTCGTAAATGTTCTTCCGCTCTGCGAAATTATGGTAGGAGTGCGCAAGTGCGATGATGAGAAGTGTAGTCAAGCCAACAACTATAACAGTTGCAAAAAGG
>Ga0315280_10004929_pt1 | contig 19369 bp, 21 predicted proteins | sample YL17G06_40_MG_FD_203697 | JGI IMG/M metagenome (GOLD analysis project Ga0315280, IMG submission 203697) | Sediment microbial communities from Yellowstone Lake, YNP, Wyoming, USA - YL17G06_40 | ecosystem: Environmental > Aquatic > Freshwater > Lake > Sediment | place: USA: Wyoming | collected... | reverse complement strand
GGCCAGGCCGAAATCGTTGTGGCAATGAACTCCAAGCGGAATCTCCTTTTTGATGATTTGCGAAAGCTCCTCTCGGATGTGTGAGAAGAGGTAGCGTATTGACAGTGGCCTCAGAAATCCCACAGTGTCGGCTATGATTAGGCGGTCTGCGCCTGCCCTGACTGCATTTGAGAAGACCTCGATGATGTCTTCGAGAGGCGTTCTTGAACCGTCCTCCAGAACAAAGTGCACTTTCACGCCGTGTTTCTTGGCATATTCGATAGTTTCCACGATCTTTGCTAGCGCCTGTTCCTTGGTTTGCTTCGTGTAATATTGGAGATTGAGGCCGTTGAAAGGTGCGAATATTGGGATTTCGCGTATGCCGCTTTCGAGGCACGCGTCTACGTCGCTTTTGTTGGCGCGGGCTGACGCCACGATGCTGGCTTGTTGAAAGCCCTCATTCGCGATCTTCCTAACATTGCTCTTTTCCTCTTCAGAAAGCGCTGGAAAGCCCACGTTTATGATGGACACGCCGATTTCATCCAACATCTTCGCAAGCTTGACCTTCTCGACATAGGTCAGAAACACAGTGGGTGTCTGCACGCCCTCCCTCAGTGTCTCGTCCCAAATGAAAACCTTTTCAGGGAGCCTTGGAGGAAGGTTTCTTCTCAGACGATTATAGTTGGCTATCAATCCCTGAGCTTCAAGCTTCTTGAAGATGGACTTTCTCAAACAAAGCACACGCCTTTCAATAAGCCAGACGAAGGCACACTTCCTTATCCCGCAGTCAATATATAAGAATTGACACGCTGGCGACGTTCAACATTAGGCGCCGGCTCATCTCTTTCTGTTGTTTGCGTGGCGAAAGTTTAAAACTCAAAACACCTCTAGCCAGTACTACTCAAGGTGTTTGTTCATGGAACCATTTGAATGGTGGAATGAGAAGCAGAGAAAGCTTATGACAGAATCACAGGCATTCGTGGACAAAAACATGGGAAAAGGCCAAGAAGTTTTCTGGACCAAGAAATTCCCGCTAGACCTTCTTAAGGAAGCCGCGCGCAAAGGATGGTTTGGAGCCGCAATCCCTCAGAGCTTCGGCGGAACCGAAGCAGGCGTTTCAGGCGTGGCCATTGTCGCGGAAGAGTTGAGCCGTATCAGCTCAGCTTTGGCTGAAGCGTACACTGTCTCCATGTTCGGAGGCGTGGAGCAGATTCTGACCTTCGGAACTGATGCACAGAAGAAAAAGTGGCTTCCGGAGGTAGCCAAAGGAAACGTGGTGGGGGCGGTGTGTATAACTGAGCCGTTTGTTGGATCTGACGCGGCAGGTGTTGAATCAACCGCGCGGCACGAGGGAGACAGCTACGTTATCAATGGCAAGAAAAGGTTCATTACGAATGCAGGCCTGGCTGACATCTACGTGGTCTACGCCAGAACCAGCGAAAAACCGGAAGACAGAAGCAAATATCAGCATCTGACCGCGTTTCTCGTGGAAAAGGGGATGCCCGGATTCTCCGTGGAGAAGATCAACGAACTTGCGGGCTGGATAGGGTTGCCGAACGGTTTCTTGGATTTCAATGAAGTGAAGGTTCCAGCGGCCAGCATGATTGGCCGCGAAGGAGAAGGATGGAAAGTGATGATGGCTGGCCTAAACTTCGAACGAGTCGTCTACTCTGCGGCTATGCTGGGACCTATGCGTGAGTCCATCAGGTATGCCACGGCCTACGCACAGAGGCGTATGCAATTCGGCAAGCCGGCAATTGATATGCCTACGAACCAGTCCAAGATCGCAGATATGCTGGCAGGTCTCCACACGGCGAGACTACTTGTGTACCATGCAGCACATTTACTCGACAGCCATAAGGACGCGATGGTTGATGCCGCTACTGCCAAGCTGTTCACTTCCGAGATGTATGAGCGGCTCATCAGTGAGGCCATTACGGTGATGGGCGGCGACGGCTGGACGCACTTTTACCCAGTCGAAACTTACCTGAGAGATGCCAAGGTGAACCAGATAGGAGCGGGCACGAACGACATCATGAGACTGGTGATCATGCGTGGCGGATTGAAAGCATTGGGCAAGAACCTCAAGATGCCACAGAGACGCATACATGAGAAACTTGGCATCCCAACTATTGCAGACGAGCCTCTGCCGAAGCTTGAGACTAACGAGGATAGTATCTTGAAGGCGTTGGCTGAAGACTATCAGGTGAACCCTGGTCTCTTCATGAGCCGAGAGGACTTGAAGGAAAGACTTGTGGACGGAGACGATGCAAAGCTAGACGTTGTGCTCAAGAGCCTTGAAGCGAAGAGTTTGGTGAAGCTTTATCGTGACGGGCGAGGGACAATTGCGTTGGCGAAGGCCACTTATGAGGGGCTTCGCAAGGCTGGGCCAATAGAGAAGTACAAGTGGTTCCCTGAATGGCTTAGTAAGGACTTTGTCTTCTAGCAACATATGCCTAGGCGATTCGTTAAGACGCATTTGATGCTATACGTGTGCCAGAAGGCGTCATTCAAGAAGAAGGACGTTTGATGGGCCTGTCTTCGCCAGAAGAGGACTTTTCCTTCAGCGAAGGAAGAGGACGACTAGGTATGGGTGATTGTCCGGCGAAGACAGAACCTCACCAAAGCCTCAGATACAGTTCTTCCTGCAAGCGCCTAAAGAGGTCATCGCCGGAACGACATCTAGCGTTGCGGAGAGACAGGGGTAAAAGTGAAGCCAGAACTGGCTTACAGTTTTGGGTGACCATTGGAGAAAAGCACTAGCATATGCGTTAAGTCTTATATGACTCAGGGCGTGTTTGGATTATTAGTTGCTGATTTCGCGCATTGGTGGTACATGTGGCGTTGTTTGATGGTTCCGATCGCGCTGGTTTGATTAGGCCTTCGGCGATCAGACGCATGCTTGAGGCTTCGGCGGGGATGAAGAATGTTATTCACATGGAGCAGGGTGAGCCGGATTTTGTGACGCCGAAACATATTCTGGACGCTGCGAAGGAAGCGATTGACAAAGGCTGCACGCACTATACGGCGATTGATGGGACGCTGGAGTTGCGTGAAGCCATTGCTGAGAAACTTGAGAGAGACAACGGCATAGCGGTTAATCCAAAGAGTGAGGTCACCGTGACTTCGGGTTCTCAGGAGGCTATGTTGATTGCAGCTCTAGGCTTCCTAAACAAAAGCGACGAAGCGCTGATTCTTGACCCATACTATCCTGCCTATTATGAGGACACTCTGCTGGCTGAAGCGAAGCCTGTTATGGTCCCGCTTGACGAGAGCAAAGACTACGCGGTGGACGCTGAGATGCTGGAGGGCAAGGTGACAAGCAAGACGCGCATGATCTGGATGTGCAATCCGTCAAATCCGACGGGCCACGTGTTCACGCGGCAAGACCTTGAAGCTATAGCCGAAACCGCCAAGAAACATGACCTGATAGTTTTCGCGGATGAGATATACGAGAAGATTGTGTACGACGATGCTAGACACATCAGCATTGCGGCAATGCCAGGAATGGAAGACAGAACGATCACGGTGAACGGGTTCTCGAAGGCCTACGCCATGACAGGATGGCGAATAGGCTACACGGCAACGGCACAGAAGTTATCGACCACACTGGGAAAACTGCACTACTATGCAACATTGTGTCCGAACGCGATATCGCAGAAGGCCGCTCTCGCGGCGCTCAGAGGCCCTCAGAACTGTGTAACTGAAATGGTTACGGAGTACGGCAGAAGAAGGCAGCTTTTGCTGGCTGAACTGGGCAAGATTGAAGGCTTGCCTTTCACCGAGCCGAATGGAGCATTCTATGTGTTCCCAGACTTCTCTGGATATGACAAGTCAGACGAGGCGTTTGCGTTGCGACTGCTGAAGGAGGCAGAAGTGGTGACTGCACCTGGCTCAGGCTTCGGAGACGCTGGCAAAGGACACCTAAGAATATCCTACTCAATCTCCCATCAAGAAGTGAAAGAAGGAACAGAACGCATCAAGAAAAATTTAGAACTTAGGCCATAGGGTACATCCTGAAAGGAGATATCTCCCGAGGTCTGAGATTCTAGGTTAGATTTCTTTTCGGTTCCAAGAATAACGTGGTAACGGTTGCATAAAAGGACTGATAGAAGTGTCTTCTATTCTCAAAGCGTCAGACAGAAAAACACGCATCATTTAACGTGATTGTCCTTGTAAACGCCACCATAGAGGACGAGCGAAATCCACGGATTACATGTCAAGAAACTATGAATTTCCGTTGCTAGACCTACAGGCAAGTCTTTGCCCAATTCGCCAAGAATATCATGCCTATTTCTTTCTATCATAAACAGCATACAGCCTATACCTTTTTTGTAAGCTCTTACATCAACGCTCACCATCGCATCAAGTTTCTTGAATTTGTATAGCGGTGTGTCGTGCAAACGTGCAAGGTCACTCGTAAATCCAGTACAAGAAAGCTGGTGGCGACCACGCAAATCTTCCAAAGGTGACATAGCGTACATTTTCTCTGGCTTTTCTCCAAACATGTTACTGAATACGTTTCCATCAAAATGGTAAGTGGTATGCAAATCCGTGTTCTCTTTGCACATTCCGCTACAGACGCTGTTCGAGGTAACGTCAACCCATAGAATTCGCTTCTGAGAAGTGCCATCAGTTGCGATTAATTCAATATGCAATTAATCAAACTCCATCCAAGTCGTTCAGTCACCTTTTGAGGAAAGCCATTTCCATAAACCTCTAAAAATCGAAAAAATGAATCCGAAAAACTGTTTTCTGAATTCTCTATTTGACGATGCCATAAACACGACACCTAGACCGAGAAGAAAGAAACCACCCATTATTTGACTTTCAAGAATGGCAACCAAACCTAGAATTGAAAGAATCCCGCCAAGTATGAAATAATCTTGCTCTTGAGTCGGTTGCTTTCTTTTCTTGTGCATTATCGGTTTTTCCCTTTTGGTTGGGATTTCGTTTCGCCTAATTTCCGTTTGAATTCCTCAGAGTCTCGATTCATTGCTGAAATGACTAGGTAGATGCTTGCCAATCCAACTCCCATGAAAAGGAAAGTGGAAAGACCAAAGGTGAGGAGTAACCATTCATTCATTATCTCTCTATTCCATTCCAGAAGCCACCAAAGACTCAGAAGAGTAGAAATCAAATAACCTAAGAACGTGGCTACGATTGCCAGACTGAAACATATTGGGAGATTCTGATACATCTCAATGTCCTCAAGCATACTCTTTAGCTTGTAAGTCTGGTCTGCTGAGGGTTGTTCGACAATAGCCACGTCTTTTTTGAATTCTTCATACATTCTATACTCGACTCTTGCTCGATGTTTTGAGATTCGTCTCCATAATGGAATAATCAAGGCATATACTGCTAAGACAAGACTCGCACCAGTAATACTCGCTTGAAATAGAGCAAGAACCAAGTTTTCGCCAAGCATATTCTGTTCTAGCAACGTTCAAGAACAAAAGTTTTACTGCTAATTCATGAAACCTAGTTTTCGTATGGTCTGATTCCACAGCTAGGACATATTCCATTAACAAGTCTGGTTCCGCAATTGAGACAGCATTCATGAAAACGGTCTTCTGGAAGACTTTCGGTTCCATGAGTCTCCGAAACTGTTCATGACTTTCTCAAAGAATGGGTGGTCTACTAGCGCACGAATCTTGGTTGGTCACGCACAGGTTTGTCCAAACTCAGAAAGACTTAAAGGGTCTGACAATCGACTCCCTTGTATAGCTGAGAGTCTGGATGGACTTGCACAATGGGCGAAAACGACTTTTTCTTGGGCTTTGCTGCTCACGCGCACACTAGGAACGAGATTGGCCTTGATCCGATCAAAGAGGAAGAGCTGAGGAGAGAGAATTCCCCAGAGGAAGCTCAGCGGCTGACAGGAATGGTCATGGACAAACTCAAAAGAGACATATCCGAAAGCGGTTATGAACTTGATGACATAAGACTTTTGGTCCTATATAGTAGCTATAGAGGAGAATCCAAGGAAAAGGATTCGACAATATGTGAGTCTATCCTTGGCGACATAAGAGAGGAATTCAAAGAGCAACCCACCTCAGCCCAAACCCGGCTCGTCGGACACACGACAGCAGGTGAACTGGAAAACGAAGATCTTGTCCTGAAGGAAACCACAGGCATCGGATACAACGGCTTGTCCGTTTTGGCGCTTGTGACAAACCTTCCAATAGGTGTCGGACGAACATGGGGACTTCGAACGCCGCAAGAAGCGGGAGAACAAGGGAAAGAAATGGCGCATGACGCATGGGTCGACCTATCCCAGCAAGCCACAAGCAAAGAACAGCTTCGCGTGGGAAAAACCATGCTCGTGCTGACTCAGGGATCGAAGGTTGATACTCCTGGTTACGAGCACTTCTTGGCAGAGGGAATCGCCAATTTCATGGGCAGCACCCGTGAAGCACGAATCATGAACGTAGTAGGCGGAAGCAGCGGCGACGGGCTCATTGCAAAGCATTTTCATCAATTCTTCGGAAGACTGAAAGAGCATTCACACCCAAAAGCCCTCGACGGAGAAGCAGTGTGCGCCCTGATTCCCAACCTCTGCGAGACCTCGATAGGCTTAGATACCAATGCCATAACCAGAGTTGGAAGGGAACACATTTTTCACTTCAACGCTGAGAGAGAACCCCACTTCAAATACGTTAAGCGTATCGGCAGAGAAGTGCCTTGGATCAAATATGCCGAAGTGGCCTCTGAAAACGAAGTCAAAATAGCAAAGGAAAAAGGACTCCCCGTACCTGACAAAAAAGCAGTCCAAATGGCAATTCAGGAAGCTATCGAACTATCTCGAGCACAGAAAAGGTTACTGATATTCAATCCAGTCTCAGCCAGATATGCCTTCGCCTTCCCCTTCGGCAACTACACATGTGTTGCCGGCATGCGAGTAGTCGGAGAAGACATTGAACTCATGTTTCCAATCAGAAGCTTTACACCCGAGATGCCAGGCTATATTATGACAGGCGACCATGAGAAAGTGCAAAAAGGAGCACGACGCGTGTTCGATATGCTGAGGGCGGACCAAGGCTTCAAAAAAACTGATGCCACATTCCTGATCTCTTGCATCAATAGAAGACTCGTCGAGCTGATGGCAGGCTGCAAATCAGGGACCGAGGCTGAGATACTCAAAGAGGGGCTTTCATCATCATCGATGATAGGGTTCTTGGCATACGGCGAAATGTCATTCACTAACCTCATGCAAGAACCATACACTTACGGCTTCAGCAGCTGGGGAATAACCCTTCATTCCAAGGACACGAAAACCGAACCGAAAGAAAAAAAGACCGAACTCGGCATCAAAGGCTGGATCAAAGGCAAAACATAGAGGTTTTGCATTCAATCAAACCTGACACAATTTGGTAAAAGCTACCCGAGGAGAGATGTTAGAAGTTGGCCGAAGAATCTGAGAGATTGATCAGACCCATAAGAAATGCCTCTGCCCCTGGGACTTTGGCAGCTCTGTGTCTGGCAGCGCTCAGGATCGGGGTGGATTTTCCCCAGGCCTTGAAATTGAGCCTTCTCATTGGGGCGATTATGTTTCTGTTGTCAGCATTCTTCGTCTTCTTCCACAGTATCTACCCTGCGAAGAGGTTACTCTGGACTGGCACTGCAGTGACCTTTCTTCTCGGACTTCTGTCCCTTGTTGCATCAACACTGGCATTGTTGTTCGTCATATAGATCGTGAAACCCAGTCTTTGCTAAAGCGCGCGCTTAAGATCAGAGACGAGAATAATCAAACATAGTAAGATAAGCAGGTACTTGACAAACGGCTTTTGTTCGGGTCGGGAGGCTTGGCGAAGCCCAGCGGCGGCAAAAGACTTCTCTCACTGCGTGTCAGTATTGCAAAGAGCGCCTGTTTCTCTTCCGTTTCCTATGGGATTGGTGGTGGAGGCGGTGGCGGCGGGGGTGGCTGAGGAGTCGATACCGTGTGTCTCAGGGCATTATAGAAGCCTACTGCTGAAGCCGTGAATACGACGTTCAGCAGCCACTGGATCACGACGCCGAGATACGGTCCTACAACCGGAATTACCGTGAACGCAAACGTGAAGATAACGTCGATCACGATCACGATTATGAGGAAGACTATCACTTCGCCCAGGTTCTTGATCACAAAGTCGAAGGCCTTCTTCGTGCTTTCGGCAGCGTCGAGGTTCTCCAAGACGGCTATGGTTATTATGAAAAACGCTATCGGAATCAGCACGAACGTTATTGCACACACCGCGGCAATCAGTGCGGCAACGATCAAGACGCCCAACCTCGAAGTGACAGCATTCAGGCTCTTGCTTAGGTTCAGTGTTTTCTTCTGCAAAGCATCATTTGCCATGTCCACGATGACGCATTCGGCAATAAATCCGAAAACAAACGCGAGGAAAGCTCCGCCCCACAGAACGTATGAGTTCGGAACCATCATCTCGTAGAGTCCTCCGCCAAACCAACCATACCCCCACACTCGGTACGAGAACACCACATATGCCAGAAACGTGAAAAGAAGATGAATGCCAATTGGCACGAGTGCCGGCACGAAAAGCAGAGGATTCTTGATCGATACGTCGATACCTTGGGAAAGAGATTCAGTTGATTTGGACATCGCTGCAACTACCTTCCAGTCATGTTCTTCCTTCTAGCTTATTAGTTTTCACATAGGCAGCTGGTTAACCCTTATTAGCCACATCTAAACTCACACTTCTGAGGCGACAGTGTCTTGTCCAAACCACAAAAAGAAAAGACCGTCACAAAAGACAAGCTCATCGGAATGAAAGTAATCGACGGCGAAGGCAACATCGTCGGAACCGTCAAAGACGTAGCCTTCGTCATAGGCAAAACAGGCGTCTCTCTAAGCGTGGAAAGCAAGTCTGGCGAGCCTCAGGAAATCAGCTGGGAACAGATACAGGCGGCAGGAGACTTCGTGATACTGAAGCCCACAGAAGGCCAAGCGCCGACTCCACCAGAGACCGAGGCACCGCACGTCTGCCCCACATGCAAAGGCCCACTCAGCTACATACAGCAGTACCAACGATGGTACTGCTACAAATGCCAGAAATACGCCTAAAAGGCTGGATTCCTAATCGGGCCTATTCCTGCTCTGTCAATGTGACTATGCACTTATCCGCGTCCACTTTGACAAAGTCGCCAGTCTTGATGGCTTCGAATGGGTCTTTCTCCAGCCTGTCCACCAGCGGAATCTTCACGATGAACGCGCTGACGACGAGCACGGTTTCCACGTCTTTGACGATCAAAGCCTTCGGCGCCACGCCGTTTTGAGCGAGCTTGTACAGGCCATCTATCTGCACTACTGAACTGGCTTTTCCCGAAGGAAACACGAGCACTTTGCCCGCCACGCTCTTGCCTTTCAGGTCGTGGTCCTTCTCTCTAACTGTGCCTGTCTTAGGATCTGTAAGGTAGAAGCATACAGGCATGTGCGAGACTAGGGCTTCGCCTTCTGCGTGGCCGCCTATGATCTTGTGGCATCTGAACGTGGTCTCGTGGTCCTTCATTCACGTCTCCCCCTGACCGCCGCTTCGACACAGTCGTTCAGCCTGCCCACCATGACTTCCTTGAATCTTCGATAGTAGGCGCACTTGGGCGAGTCAGTCATGCCCGTTTTGTTTTTGTAGGCGATCCAGCATGGCTCGTCAATGCATGTGTCCACGACAACATGGCCACCTGCCCTCTCAATCGTTTGCACAAGACCGTCTCGCTCCGCCAGCAACTTCGTAGTGCCAGACGTACAAATCCAGAAGTCTACGCCTCTGCGAATCTTCTTGCCCTCAAGAAGCCTCGCGGCTTCCTCGATCTGCTTCAGTGTGTAATGCGGACAGCCGAGCATCACGAAGTCCAGCTTTCCGCTCGTGGTCTGCAATTCCTCACACGCTCTTTTCAGATCGTGCATGGAAACGGTTATCGTGTCTTGTGGCTTGTCGCCTTGAAACGCTTTCTTGGCCGTGTCAGCCTCAACTGTGAATCCGGGCATGTAGAACATGGATATGGCCCCGGATACGTTGGTCATGGCGCAGAAGTTGATGAGTTCCTCAGTCGTCGGGCGTCTGGTTATGCCCGTGAGCACGGGGATGCCGTAGCTCACGTGCTTCCCCACGTAGTAGCCCAGAAGCGTATAGTCGAATTCGTCTCTGAGCGTGGTCTCAACTTTGATGAGGTGCGTGCCTTTGCGGTTTTCTTTGATGTGCAGTCCGTACAGCGGTGTCTTGCCCACGACGCCTGAGGCCAGCGCGCTTTGAGCTGCCTCCCGGTTTGTGGTCGCGCCGATGACCGAGTTCACGTAGGGCGTGGCGCTAGACTCGGAGAAGGCCACGTTTTCTGCAAACAGCGGAATATTCTCGTACAAGTAGGGCACGCAACTCCAGCTGAGTATCGCGCCCACGCGCCTGTAGGCCTCCATCACTCTCTTGGCCACGTTGGCCTCGTTCTTCGGAATCCGTTCAAACGTTTTGTGGAAGAAGGGAATGTCGTAGACTGGGTTCGTGCTTGTGGGTACTCTGCATCGTGCGCCCCCGTTGGCCAGAAGCTCCACGAAGTACAGATCGCCCTCCTGACCGCTTGAAGCCGCGTGCGCCCGTGTGATCGGAATCATTTTCTCGGCGTCGTAGGCGTCCCCAATTGCAACAAGCATCTCCATGGCTTTCTGGGCGCCCTCACCTAACTCGCCGCCGAGAATCTGCTCTTCCTCTTTCGTCAAATGCATCCTATTCACGGTCCGTCCTACGCGCATTGGAGGTTCTGTCAACAGACATTCTGAACTTGGCCCTCCAGAAACCTAGCTACATTATCTATGCAGATGTCCGTGCACCTTTTCGCTGCTTCCACGGTGTGAAAGCCCACGTGAGGCGAAAGCACAACATTCGGAAGACTGAACAGCGGATTGCTCTTGTCAGGCGGCTCCTCAGCGAAAACATCAAGCCCTGCAGCGGAAATCTTGCCAGACTTCAACGCGCCTGCCAGCGCCTTCTCATCCACGACTTTCCCTTGCGACGTGTTCACAAACACAACGCCATCTTTCATGAGTTCTATCTCCTTTGTGCCTATCATTCTCTCAGTCTCAGGAGTCAGGGTGACGTTCAGGCTCACCACATCGCTTTCTTTCAGTAGCGCGTGTAAATCCGCGTAGTCTAGACCGACCTCCGCTGCCCTCTTAGGATTCGGGTATTTGTCGTAGCCCAAAAGTCTCATTCCGAAGGCCTTACCCAACTCGGCCACACGGAACCCGATTGCGCCAGTGCCGACAACACCCAAGGTTTTGCCGGCCAGCTCGCGACCGCCGAAAGGGCGCCAGTCAAAACTGCCCTCCCTAACATGCTTATCTGCCGCAACCAATCTTCTGATCGTGGCGAGTAACAGCGCGAACGCGTGCTCAGCTACGGCCTCAGAAGCGTAGCCCGGTACATGTGTGACCACGATTCCCCTTTCTCTGGCGGCCTCAAGATCAGCATAGTGGCACGTTGTGGCCCAGATCGAAATCATCTTGAGATCCCTCGCCGAATCGATGATCTCTTTGGTGAGGTGGCTCCATCCAACGACCACCACGGTAGCGCCGTCAATCCGATCCCCCAACTCGCCAACGGTCTTGGGCAGGTCATCGAAAACCTTCAGATCGCCCAATGATTTCAGCCTTTCAATATGTTCTTTTTCAAGATAAACGTGATCCACGACGACGATTTTCATTGCGAATCGTTTCCTAAAATGTCGGGAGTTGCTTAAAAGTCTGCGGAGAAGACTTCCTCCATCAGGGTAGATGGAAGGCGACCTGCATGTCATGACGCGTATGCGTAAACAGCATCACTCAGATACCAGACTGGAGAACATCAGGCTGCAGTCGAGGACGCCTGCGAACTCGCCGATTCAGGCGTTTAGACCCACGCTCATAGAAGACACATGCGCGTAAACTCTGGAACAGAATGTAGTAGTCGGTCGAGACAGTGCTTAGCATCCTGCGCTATGCATAATGATTAGCGTGCTCTTGATCTTACTCGTGGTTCGATAAGTGTCCAAAGCCATTCGACGAATTCGTTGACGTTCTTGGTTTGTATGTAGATGTCGCCTGGGCCTGTGATCTGGGTGACAAGGCCTTCGCCTCCAAGTATGGTTTCTTTTAGGCCGCCGAACTTGGTCACCTTGTAGCTGCACGTGTCGCTGAAGCCAACCAAGTGGAAGTTGTCCACGATCATGGTTTGTCCTGGCTGCAGCGTGTGCTTGTCTATGGCGCCAAACGTGTTTATGAACAGAGTTCCGCTTCCCTTGGCTCTTATCATGAACAGGCCTTGTCCGAACAGGCCTTTGGTGAAGCCTTCCCACTTGACATCCAAGTCCACGCTTTCGGTTGAGGCGATGTAAGCGGATTTCTGTATTACGTATCCTTGGTCTGGCTTGACTTCAAGCATTTCTATGTCGCCCACTGGCGCGGCGACGAAAGCGGCTTCGCCGGAGCCTTGCGTGGCGGTGTAATCGTTCACCCAGAAGGACTGCCCGCCAATAATGCTCAACCCGAGGCTGCCCAGCAGACTCTTCTCCCGCTTCCGCGTGTGAACCTCAATACTGGGACTCATGTAAGTCATGGCGCCTGCCTCAGCCACGATCTTCTCGTTCTGATCCAGCGTCACCACAAGCATCGAATAGGACGGCTTATACTTTATCTCAAACTTCATTCTCTGCTTCCTCAGTCTCGCTGTATGCGCATGCTCGGCTTTTATCTGTTGTGAAAAATGCTAAAAGCCGCCGGCAAGGAATACCGTTTGGTGGTTCTGTGAGTCTGCTAGGTTACGACTTGATGGGGCTTACTGGCTTGATAATTCTGGGCCTCGTCATCATTTTCATCGTACGCCTAGTGCTCGTGCCATTCCTGCAGCCGTGGTGTCGTTTGTGGTTTGGTGGCTGACTGGCAGCACTTGGTGGGCAGGGTTGGCTTTCCTGATTGTCGCGGCACTGTCTATATTGAAGAAGCTGTGACACCATCGTGCTTCTTTTCGCCGAAAGAAGATCAAATGGTCTTCTTTTTGAAGATGGTTTTCATAAACCTTTTATATCTGATGGGTTCAGGTATGAGTAATCGAATACCCACCAAGGTGCTTACATGGAACCAAGCAAGAAACCTTTGAATGTCTTGATCAAGCAGTTGAACGCCAGTATCTCAGTCATGTTGAAGAACGGTTGCGAGTACAAGGGCAAGATGATCAAGTGCGACGGGCACATGAACATTCTATTGGAAGGTGCCACTGAATGCAAAGAAGAACAGCTCATGACCAACTACGGCAGCGTTCTCCTGCGAGGCAACAACGTACTCTACATTGCATTGGGACCAGCCTAAGCCGCAAATGTCCTGCAGGTTCCAGTCACGTATTCTAAAGCCTCTCTAACGTTAGCGTCGAGCATGTGCTTTCGTCTGAAATACTGCAAGACGTTCTGAACGTCACGTGCTAGAAGCTCCTGAGCATTCGGGTGGTCCGCAGTCACGTACTGTGGCCAGTCGATGATCAGGATGTGCCTGTCAGGCCTAAGGATGATATTGTACTCGCTCAGGTCCCCGTGAACGATGTGTGCCTTCAGGTAGGTTTTTCTGACGTTGCGCAGTATCTCCTTCAAAACCTTTTCTGGATGCGGGAATTCCTTCCAGTCTGTCAGTCTTGCTCCGTCAATCATTCCCATGACCACGACGTGGCGGTTCTGGCTTATCGGAGGCGGTGCAGCTATTTTGTGTGGCTGAATGAGCTTGAGAGCTTCGAATTCCTTTTCCGCTGCCAAGCGTGACTGGTAGAGCCAGCTTGCCGACTCGGACGTGTAGCCTCTTTTCCGCTTCGTTTGGCGAAAGCTGATCCTGCCCAGCCTTTGGAACTTGACAGCTACACGTTCACCCTTCGGGTCTAACGCGTCGAAAACGTCGGCCTCCTTGCCCACGCCGAGGGACTTACCGAACGCCTCAAGCACGCCAGCTCTCACAAGAGCGTTAATCGCCAGGCAATCGTAACCAGCATAGTTCAGCGTGTATCCGACATAGGCGGCACGCATTCGATGAATCAACCCAAGCTTGTCAAGACGACTCAGCCTGAAATCCGTGTCCCGCGCCAGATCGAGCTTCGCGAATCCAGCAATCTGCTCTTTAGAGACGAATTCATGTTTGCTCATGGCGGTTTCTATGACCTGCAATACTCTTAGGTCATCATTCTCCAGATCCCGAAACACCTTGACCGCAACATCAGCCGACGACATAGCAACAAGAGATACAGCTTTTTCACTAATAAGCTTCGACAATTTTAGACAGTGACGATTCTCGCGGCTCTGACAGACTCTTCAACCATTGTGGCTATGTCGAGCTGCTTTTCGGCTTCTTTCACAGCTTCTAGTCGAGCCTGCGTGGAAGGCTGGCTCGGGGCGGCTGAACAGCCTTTGGCTTCCCGAATCGAGGTTTCATACGTACCTATTCTCCTTGCCAGAGCCTCCGTTTCGGTCTTGTCGAAACCGAGCAACGGCCTGTGCACAGGATAGGCTTTAACCGCTTCATTCAAGACTCTCAGGTTGATGAGCGTTTGGCTGGCTTGTTCGCCGATGGCTTCGCCTGTCACTATGCCTTCGGCTTTTTCAGCGTCTGCTATTCGTTCCGCTATGCGGTACATTATGCGCTTGCACAGAAGGCATGTGAATTTTCTTGGCGCATTCTCCATTATGGTTTGTAAGTTTTTGCCATGTGGCACGATGTAGACGTTTCTAGGATAGTCTATTGACCACTCGAAGAGCTTTCTTGCTGTCTCCAGAGCTTTCTCAGTGGTCGTTTCGTCCGTCAGAGGCGAGTTGTCCAAGTAGACCGGCGTAACGGTGCAGCCTCGTTTCATGGCCAGCCACAGAGCCACAGGCGAATCTATCCCACCGCTCAGCAGACCCACGACCTTGGCCTGCGAACCCACTGGAAACCCACCTGCACTCTGCAATGTATCCGAGAACACGTATGCCTCAGCCTCACGAACCTCAATGTTGATCGTGAACTGTGGATTCGTCAAGTCAACGTGTAGCTTTCGCTCTGCAAGCTTCTCCAAGATTTGCTCTCCCACCTGCCTGCACACGTCCAAGCTTGAATAAACGTGGTCTCCGACTCTGTGGCAGCGAATTGCAAAGCTACTTCCGAGTGTGGCTGTGTCAGATGCCACCGCAATCGACGTCTCGGCAATTTCGTTCATATCTGAGGCGATGCTTGCCGCTGGCGAGACCGATGATATTCCAAAGACTCTGGTTAGCTTTTCGGCAACTTCCGAGGCGTTGTCTGACTTCACGTAGATTCTTCCGCGTTTTCGCGTGAGCTTGTCGTAGGCTGTGCCGTGGTGCCTTAATGCACTGTAGATGTTCTTCAACACAAGTCTCTCGTAGGCGCGGCGTGTCCACTCACCTTTGATTCCGATTTCTCCGCTGAAGCGCACAATGACGGTGTCAGGCTTCGTCATGTGGCCTTGTCGTTGGTTCATGGTTGTCAGTACAGGGACGGGTGACAGCATTTAACAATTATGACCGGAACGATGGAACTGAAAAGAGCGTTTTCTCAGTGGCTGATCTTTCGCAATACGGTAATTGGCCGTTCCTTGGGATATCGACTGGTTATCTGGAAGTCGCTAGTTGCAGGAATGTACGAATCCTACAAGATCTATCCTGCTACCACACCTATTGCATTGCAGCACAATTCTTTCAAGGCAGTCTTTGTTGACAATGGGCTGAAGAACAGTGTAGACATCTTCCGACGTGTCATCGGGGGATATCTCCACTCCACATTTCGGGCATTTTACGTTTCCTTTTCCCCGAATTCTCGTCAGATCAATCTTGAATGGTTTGCTCCTGTCCATTGTTTCTCCCTCGGGCTTGGTTTCCCGCTGCTGAGAAGGAGGAGAATGCGGAGGCCGAAAACCGCCGCGTTACTCTGATGTGTGGTTTCTCAGCAGTTTCGGGCGTTTCCAAGCTGTTTCTGGGCGTGACAGACTGCTGCCATGCATTAGAAAACCATGACGTATGTCATACTTAAGCCTTGCCCACGGAAAACGAGACAAACAGTATCACATCAAATACGTGCACAAAAATGGTGAACCACGTGAATAAGCTTAATATAGGGTGGTGAAATACTGAAGGTGTGCAAAAATCACGGTTTTTGCGCTAAATAGTATAGGAGTTGAGTAGGAAATGGCAGGTAGAGAAACGTTCAAGGCAGTTTGTGCTGAATGCGGAAAAGAATGCGAAGTCCCATTCAAGCCAGACGGAACAAGACCCGTATACTGCCGAGACTGTTATTCCAAACGCAGAACTCAAAGGAGATATTAAGCTCACCAGCTAACATCCATCCTTTAGTCAGCGCCTTTTTCTTTCTTTTTTTCATTTTAGTCATACCCGGATTCTGGTTACCGTTAATGATAATAAGCGGAACGCGAATACTGATTCATCACACAAGGTTAGGAATCAAGTAATGCCCACAGACCCGGTTTGCGGCATAGTTCTGGACGAAAACACAGCCAAATTCAAGATCACCCACGACGGAGAGACTTACTACTTCTGTTGCATAAAATGCAAGAAACGATTCAAGAGAAACGCTGCCAAGTTCGTAAAGTGAGGGTGCTATCTCTGTTTGCTGTGGCTTGAGATGCTACGATAGGTTATGATTCCAACCGTACAAGAGGGAACTCTTCTCCACCGTCCACGGTTTTGAAACCATGCTTGAGGTAGAATTCCAGCGGACCGGATGGATTGTTTGCGGAGCCTCGTCTGGCAAAGGTTTCAAGCACGCGGCATCTCGATCCCCGCACCTCTCGAACTAGATCACTAAGCATGGCTGTTCCGATGCCTTTCCTGCGCGCTTTTTCGTTCATCACGTAAAGACAAGCGATGAATATTGCCTTGTTGCTAGGCGTGGCTGTTGTGTACTCTGCAATCCGTGGAAAGAATCTAGCAGGCGCAAACTGGAGAAAACCTGCTGGAACGTCGTCGAGATATGCGATTCTGATGGGGTTTCCAAACTCGTTTTCAACTTTCTCGAACCACTGCCGCTTCCTTCTTTCATTCTCATTCTTGTCTCGTACGGCGGCGTATTCGCCCTTGGTCTGCCAGTACAGGCAATGCCCGCAAGGGGCAGGAATGTCTCCAAAACGATCCAGACTCGCCCTTTCAACTACGATTGACATTCCACATTCTGTTCGATCTATGTGGCTGGACGGTGAAAAGCTTTTCCTCCAAAGCGTTTTAACTCAGAAAATCCATACTAGACGCGTGAGGACGTGGTTTGATGCGAATTGTGCTTCGGATTGGAGGCTCAGTTATTGCCTCTCCAGTCAATCCTGCCCTCATCAACGAATACGTGAGCATTCTGAAAAGACTTAAGGAAAAAGGCCACCAAGTCACCGCCGTCGTAGGCGGCGGCACACTGGCCCGAGAACTCATAAAGGTCGCGAAAGACCTCGGCCTTGAGGAGAAGGCCCAAGACGAAATTGCGATTTCTGCTTCACGCATCTACGCGCAACTGTTCTTCAGCAAACTTGGAAAGACAGGTTGCGGAATCGTTCCGACAACGATTGAAAGCGCCACGGAATGCTTGGATAAGGGCAAGATCGCAGTTATGGGAGGGTTGAAACCAGGGATGACTACGGACACTGTGGCTGCACTCATGGCAGAGAAAATCGAAGCTGATCTCCTGATCAAAGCCACGGACCAAGACGGCGTCTACGACAAAGACCCAAGAAAGCATTCTGACGCGGTCAAGCTGGACCACCTGAACCTCGCTGAGTTGTCGAAAGTATTCTCAGAAGCCAAACATAAGGCAGGAATCCACCAGATAATCGACCCGGAAGCAGTGAAAATACTCAAACGAAGCAAAGCAAAAATGGCAGTCGTGGACGGTTTCAAACCAGAGAACGTGCTACTGGTTGCTGAAGGCAAACGCGTGGGTACCCTGATCGAATAGCTGAAAAATCCCTTTTCCACAACGAAAGCTTAAATATCGCCGTTGATATCGCCATCGATATCAATGGTGATAAAGCGTGCGGCCTTTCGGAAGACACTGGATGAAGCACACAGCCATGGTGCCAAAAGGCTTCATACGCTATCATGTCCTTGAATCTTTGAGTCGAAAGCCAATGTCTGGTTCAGAGATAATGGCGAGATTGAGAATACAACTGAAGGCCGATGGAAGCCGAGCCCAGGTTCAGTCTACCCCCTCTTGTCGTGGTTGCAGGACAATGGCTACGTGAAGGAATTGCCCTCAGACCAGAGCGGAATGAAACGCTACGAGCTAACGGACAACGGCAGAAGCCTGCTTGAAGAGCAGAGAAAGATCAGGAAAAGGTTCCGTGAAGAGGCAAGATTGATGCCGCCGCCCTTCTTGGGTGCCTTGTGGTTCAGAATTCCCCCGAAGAAAACAGCAGAAGTACGTGAATCCATGCAAAAACTGATGTGCGAATTCTTCGAGCTAGGAGCGAGCCTTGAAGAAAGCTTTTCTGAAGAAGCTTTAAAAGAGGTCAGTGATGTCTTTGATGAGGCTACCCGAAAAATAGAAGGAATAAACCAGAAACTGAAAGGTGAGAAATGATGAGTGAAGATGTGATTAAGGCTGAAGGTTTGACGAAGGTGTTCAACAAACACTTGACAGCCGTGGACCACGTCAGCTTTGCCGTAAAGCGTGGAGAGATATTTGGCTTTCTAGGCCCTAACGGTGCTGGCAAGACCACAACCATCAACATGCTAATAACCATACTCAAACCCACGGAAGGAAAAGCCTCAGTGTTCGGGAACGACATCTTGAAACAGTCCAACCAAGTCAGAAACGTCATAGGCGTCGTGCCACAGGAGTACACCGCTGACGATGACCTGACAGCCGTCGAGAACATCCATCTGTGCGCCGACCTCTACGGTATCCCACGGGACGTATCGAGGAAACGTGCACTGGAATTACTTGAACTGGTGGAACTTACAGGTTTCAAAGACAAGAAGGTCGCCACCTTTTCAGGTGGCATGAGGCGAAGACTCGAACTTGCTTGTGGACTTATCAACAGACCGAGGGTTTTGTTTCTGGACGAGCCGACCTTGGGTCTCGATGTTCAGACTCGAGCGGCCACGTGGAACTACATCAAACTTCTCAAAAAGAACTACGGGATGACGCTCTTCATGACAACGCACTATCTTGAAGAGGCGGACGCATTGTGCGACCGCGTGGCTATTATCGATCACGGAAAAATCGTGGTTGTCGGACCTCCAGAGGAACTCAAACACAGCCTCGGCGGAGACATCATAACTTTGGCCATCAGAGACGATGTTGACATAACCAAGCTTGTGGAAAAAATCGAAAATGTAAAAGAAGTTAAGAAAGAAAATGGCTCTTACAGGATTAAGGCTGAAAATGGCGAAATCACGG
>Ga0315280_10004928_pt1 | contig 19370 bp, 22 predicted proteins | sample YL17G06_40_MG_FD_203697 | JGI IMG/M metagenome (GOLD analysis project Ga0315280, IMG submission 203697) | Sediment microbial communities from Yellowstone Lake, YNP, Wyoming, USA - YL17G06_40 | ecosystem: Environmental > Aquatic > Freshwater > Lake > Sediment | place: USA: Wyoming | collected... | reverse complement strand
GATACACAACATAGGGATTGTTTTATTTTCCCCCGCGCCGCGCCTGCCGTTGGGATCAGCGGCTTAGTTAGTGAATTTTTCTGCTGCTGCCCACTTTTCAACAGAGCAACAGGATTTATATAATATACCCACGCGACGAAAATCCGCCAAAACGCACAAAAATCCTCCTCCTCGCGCGAAAAAACAAATATTGGAAGCACCACGCCGGGAGGCGTGGTGAAAATCCCAAAGCAAGCCCTGCACTTCAGTGCGGGGGTAATGAAGCCGCGGAATTCAGTCCGCGGGTAATCGGAATCTCCGCACCGAACAAATATTATCTCCCCGGGAGCCAAAAATCCACACGACAATCAATCAAATTACGTCTATAATATAGGCGACCAGTCGCCACAGGAACGCGATAATCCGAATGGGTTACCTGACTGAGATGGCGACAACGGCAAAGAAGGAGAGGTCCAAAATAGTTAGAAGCATCCCAGTTTTAGTCACGCACAATCAGTTCATCTACTTCGCTCTCCGGACAATTGACGAATTGCAAAAGTGATTTATAATGTGTTATTAGACTGTTGAAAAAGTTTCCCTGAAAAAAACAGGATGGAACAGAGATGCAGAAGTTGGTTGTTATCTTCTCCCTATGTCTTGCGTTAGCAGTATTATCTGTTGTGTTTGCTCAGAACCAGCCGGAACCGCCGACAGAGAAGCTGGCGACGCCAAAAGAAGAGCCGAAGAAGGAGCCGCCTCTTCCGCAAATCTGCCTGAAAGACGGCTCTCTCATTGTCGGTGAGATAAAGATGGATACGGTCAAAGTGACAACCGCTTACGGCGTTCTTACCGTTCCGAGGAATGAGGTAGTAAGAATTAAAATAGGCGAGGATGACGACGAAGTAAAGACAATGAAATTCACGATAAAAGGAAGAGTTGAAATAGAAGAGTTTGAGATTACAACCAAAGGCGGCGTACTGAAAGTGCCAAAAAAAGACGTTAAGTCAATAGTTTTTGACGGGACAGAGGTTGGCGGTAATACACAGCCTGTTGCGGTAATAGAGACCGACTTCGGGAAAATAGTTTTCAGGTTCTACTTCTCTGACGCACCAAAGCACTGTGAAAATTTCATAACGCTTGCAAAAAAAGGATTCTACAACAACCTCACCTTTCATAGAATCGTGCGTGGATTTGTCATCCAGGGCGGCTGTCCAAAAGGCGATGGCACAGGCGACCCCGGCTATAAAATAAAAGCTGAATTCAATTCAAGAAAACACGTGTTGGGGGCAGTCGCTATGGCGCGCGCACAAGACCCGGACAGCGCCGGCTGCCAATTCTACATCTGCCTTACCGACCAGCCGAATCTTGACGGCAAATATACAGTTTTCGGGCAGGTGATTGAGGGAATAGATGTCGTGAAAAAAATCGGAGAAGTTCCCGTTGGTCGGAATGACAGGCCAAACACTCCGGTCGTTATGAAAAAAATCACTATTGAGGAACGCAAAGTTCCCAAATAACCCGAAGGGCAGAGTTCCAGTACTATTCCAGGGACACCCATAACCGCCATAGCGAAGTATGAGACTGCGGGGAGTGCCTCAGGCACATTCGCGCCTCACAGAGACATTCTCGCGGACTTTTAGAATTTGCTTGCATCCTAACAAGCCTCCAATTACTATAGAAACAGCAATTTCATAAGGAGAGAACATCAGATGAAGTACATATTTTTTCTTTTTGCTCTCGCTCTGCCGGGGTTTTGTTGCAGTGGTCCGCGGACTCTAATTGAACCGACTGGCGAAATAACAGAAGGCGACGCGAAGATAGTCAAACTCCAACCGAATGAGGGGTCAGAGAAAACCACCGGAACGCAGTCCGGGAATAGTTCGCAGGCGCAAGAACAGCCTTCCCGCTCCTGGACAAATGAGGAACTGTCGCCGGAGGCGAAGGCGCTCCTGGAAGAGATGAAGAAGGAAGAGAAAGAAAGCGCTTCCGCGCGGGAAAAGAAACTCAAAGAGTTGGAGGCTGAAATCCAGAAGAGGAGCGATTCTGCGGCAGAACTGGCAAAAGCGGACGCTTGCGTTGTGGAGGGGAACAAACTCTTTGACCAGAAGAACTACCAGGAGGCTGCGCAGAAGTACAAGGAGGCGCTTGACCACTACCCACTGCACAAGGAGGCTTTGGCAAAACTGGCAGAGTGTCACAAAATTATGGCTTTGCCGAAAGAGGAAAAAGAGGGCGAGGGCCTCGCACCATCAGAAGAGCGTCTTCTTCTCAGCCAGAAATTCGCTGCAAGCGAGCGACTGTTTGCCGAAAATAGCCTTGAGGAAGCAGGTGCCAAGTTCCGCGAAGTGATAGATATGATAACGTGGTCAAAGAAGAAACTTGATACCGAGAACTACCTCCAGAGAGCCAGAGAGTACCTGGAAAAGATAGAAGCGAAGAAGAAGGAACCCTCGCAGCAGAGCGGTCAAGAGGAGAAGCCCCAAAAGTAGACTCTCCGTTCTGGAGCCTTTATGCCTTTGCGAACTCATACCTGCGGCGAACTGAGAAAGAAAGACGAAAACTCCTGCGTTACTCTATGCGGCTGGGCTGCGAACGTGCGCGACCACGGCGGCGTTCTCTTTACAGACCTGCGAGACAGGTACGGACAGACGCAGATTAGGTTCAATCCGAAATCAAACAGCGCGCTCTGTGAGAAAGTGCGCAGCGTCACACCTGAAAGCGCAATTCTCGTAACCGGGGCAGTACACCCCAGACCGGCAGGAGCAGTAAATCCTGAACTCCCCACCGGCGAAATAGAGGTGGAAGCGCAAACACTGGAAGTCCTGAGCGTGTCGGAGGCGCTTCCTTTTGAACTCTCCGAGGCTGACTCAGTGGACCTGAACAAGCGCCTCAAATACAGATATATAGACCTTAGAAGGCAGGAGGTTCAGAAAAACCTGGTGTTCCGTCACCGTGTAATCAAGGAGATTCGCGACTACTTTGACGAGCAGGGGTTTATAGAGATAGAGACTCCGCACCTGACAAAATCCACACCTGAAGGCGCAAGAGATTATCTCGTTCCCTCAAGAACTTATCCGGGAAAGTTTTTTGCTCTGCCTCAGTCGCCGCAGATGTTCAAACAAATCCTTATGATTGGCGGAATTGACAAGTATTTCCAAATCGCCAGATGCTTCCGCGACGAAGACCTGCGCGCTGACAGACAGCCTGAATTCACGCAACTGGACTGCGAAATGTCATTCGTCACCGAAGAGGATATTATCAACCTGGTTGAATCGTTCCTGGTCCGCGTAATGAGGAGTTGCCTTTCAGTTGATGTTCGCGCCCCTTTTCCCAGAATTTCCTACAGGGATTCTCTTCTGAGGTTCGGCACAGACAAACCCGATACGAGATTCGCTATAGAGATTCAGGATGTGACAGAGGTCTGCTCAAGAAGCGAGTCTGATATTTTCAAAACTACAGCCTCATCGGGCGGCGTAGTCCGCGCAATATGTGTCAAGAACGCACAGTTCTCCCGCAAAGAGATTGACTCTTTCACCGACCTCGTGAAATACTTCGGCGCAAAAGGACTGGTCTCATTCAAGTGCGAAAAGTCCACCATTACAGGTGGTTCAGCGAAATTCTTCTCTGCCGCCGACCTCGTCGCTCTGCGCGATAAGTTCAGCGCTTCAGACGGGGACACAATACTTCTGGTCGCTGACAAAGAGAAAGTATCTGCCACAGCACTTGGACAGTTGCGCCTGGAAATAGGCAAGAAACTTAGCCTCTGCAAGGCGGGAACATACAACTACCTCTGGGTTGTCCACCCGCCCCTCTTTGAACTGGACGAAAACGGAAATCTCGCTCCAACTCATCACCCTTTCACCGCACCGGCGAAAGACGATATTCCTCTTATCAAGAAAGACCCGCTCTCTGTGCGTTCATTAGCATACGATATTGTGTTGAACGGCACGGAACTCGGCTCCGGAAGCGTCAGAATCCACTCCGCCGAGGTGCAGGAAGCGGTCTTCTTTGCGCTTGGTCTGTCGCCGGAGAGAGCGAAGAAACGATTCGGCTTCTTCATTGACGCGCTCAAATACGGAACTCCCCCGCACGCGGGAATAGCGCTCGGACTTGACAGATTTATCGCGCAACTTCTCGGTGTTGAGTCAATTCGCGATGTGATAGCGTTTCCGAAGACCACGAGCGCAAGTTGTCCGCTCACAGACAGCCCTTCAGACATAGACCCTCAGCAGTTAGCGGAACTCGGACTCGTGGTGAAGGAAGAAAAATAGAACCGTTCTTCAGCCGCTTTCAAGAATTCCCGCAAAGAAACGTTCAGCCTACTCGCTCGCGAAGTCTGCAGGTAATGTTTGACACGGATTCCGACCGCAATATAATAACTGCACTATCTGCGAGGTGGTAAAGAATTGAAACCGATACTGTTTGAAATTCCAGGCGTTGGGATTCCCATACACGCTTACGGCGTAATGGTGGTGGTCGGCTTTATCCTTGCCATCATAGTCTCCACCAGACGCGCGAAAAAACGTTCGCTTGACCCCAATCTTGTACTTGACCTGGGAATCTACGTCATAGTTTTCGGCATTATCGGCGCGAGAATATGGTTTGTTTCAGAATTCAGGCACCAATTTGATATGGGAGTGTTCAACGTTCTTGACGGCAGACTCTCCATAATCGGAGCCTTTGTTGGCGTCGTTCTAACAGCGCTTCTATACTCCTGCCGTGGCAGGCTTCAGTTTCTGGGAAAACTCCGCAGAAGCACAAGAGGCGTCAAACTTACCTTTTTATTGATAGGAATTATCAGCGCTGCGCTCTTCTCCAGAGTCTTTTACTGCCTGATTGAGCCAGAGGCAAACGTCAATATCGCTTATGTGAAAGAGCCTTCCCTTTTTTATCCAGAGTCTTTCAGAAGGAAGATAGACAATAGTTCTACCTCCCGGGGCAAACGTCAAGCAAATTGGGTGGTGAGTGTTATAGGCAGGTATTCTTCCGGTCCGAGTATGGCGAATACTGATGTGGTCGCGTATGAGTTTCCAAAGTATGTGCGGGATGGCGATGAGATTGATATATTCAGAGCGGAGGATGCACGCGCGTATGTCCGTTCCCGCGGCCAAACTATCATTCACTTCCAGCGCGCTTTCTACTATGACTTCATAGAAGTCTGGAAAGGCGGACTTGTCTATTTTGGCGGAGTAATTGGCGCTGTGGCAGGGGGAATACTCTTCTCCCACAGAAGAAAATTCCCATTCTGGAAGTTGGCTGACTTAGTTGCGCCTGGAGTCGCACTCGGACTCGCCGGCGGAAGAATAGGATGTCTCCTGAACGGCTGCTGCTGGGGCAAAATTCCGGCAACTCTGCTGCCCGAAGGGTTCAAAGTGCCTGCAGACCGACTCGCCCAGCGAATCGTCGCTAAAGGCATACCCGTTCTTGATAGACTCTCCTATTCGTTTCCCCACGGAAGTAACGCTTTTGAGCAGCAGGTCAAGGCGGGGTTACTGACGGAGGCTTCCCCGAAATCGCTTCCGGTCTATCCAACTCAGATGATTGAAAGTGCCGCTGCGACAGTTCTTTTTCTAATAATACTTGCCTTTTCAAAGCACAAAAGGCGCGACGGCGAGGAGATTCTCCTCCTCGGGATGCTCTACGCGGTTGTCAGGTTTCTCATAGAACTTCTGCGCGCAGATAACGAGCCTCAGTATCTGTTCGGTCTGACGATTTCTCAGAGCGCAGGCATATTCATATTCCTATGCTGCGCGTCTCTATTTATCCTGCGAAGATTTATCGTGGCGCGGGAGAGTTGGAAAATGAAAAATGCAAAATGAAAAGTGCAAAATTGAAATTGCAATTTGTCATTTTTACTTTTGAACTTTGATTTTTCCGAGGCTGATACAGAAAAGGTCCATTCAGGATAACCTGGTGTAGAATAGGAGATTTTATTGCGGAAAAGAACCCTTTCACGCGAGATAGCGCTTCAACTACTCTATGAATTTGACACCACAGGAACACTTGATGCTGAGAGGATAAAGTCACACTCACAGAGCAGGCGTGCAGCAGCGCAGACGCAGGACTACGCCACCCTTTTGATAGAAGGCGTGCGAAAAAATATAAAAGAGATTGACTCATACATTGAGGAGTTCGCCCAGAACTGGTCGCTCTCAAGAATGCCGGTTGTGGACAGGACAATACTGAGAATAGGAACCTACGAACTCCTTTTTGTTAGCGATATCCCGCCGAAAGTGGCGATAAACGAAGCAGTGGACCTGGCGAAGCGCTTCGGCGGCGCAGATTCAGGTTCATTTATCAACGCAATACTTGACAAAATCCGCGCAAAATACGGCAAACAGAGCGACTGACAGTGAGGAACCATTATGGTTTTCGGAATCTTCTCAAAAGCGGTTGAGAAACTGAAAGAAGGGCTCTCAAAGACCCGCGGAATATTCACAAGCAGATTGAAAAGCCTCTTCACTCTGGGGCGCAAAATAGACCAGGCGTTCCTTGACGAACTTGAGGAGACTATGATTCTCGCCGATATTGGAGTCCAGACAACAAATCGCATCATCGGAATGCTGAAAGAGGCATACAAAAACAAAGAGATTGAAGATGCCGGCGCTGTGCTGGAGTACCTGAAAGACCAGTTGAAGCGTCAACTTGCCGCCGGCGATAGCCAACTTCACTTCGCAGAAAAGCCGCCGACAGTTATTCTCGTCGCCGGCGTCAACGGCTCAGGAAAGACCACTTCCATAGGAAAACTTGCAAAGTTCCTCCAGGACTCTGGTAAGAAGGTGATAGTCTGCGCAAGCGACACTTTCAGAGCAGCAGCGATAGAGCAACTTGAAATCTGGGTCAAGCGCTGCGGCTGCGATATGGTGAAACACAAAATGGGCGCAGACCCCGCCGCAGTCGCATACGACGCTGCCGAAGCAACGCTCGCGCGCGGCGCAGACATCCTCATAATTGATACTGCCGGCAGACTCCACACAAAAACCAACTTGATGCAGGAACTCGGCAAAATCAAACGCGTTGTCCAGAAGAAGATTCCAGGCGCACCGCACGAAACACTTCTTGTCCTGGACGCGACAACAGGACAGAACGCAATAAATCAGGCAAGAACTTTCAAAGAAGCGATAGACATTACAGGACTATTTCTCGCCAAACTGGACGGCACAGCGAAAGGCGGAATCGTGGTGGCAATCAGTGACGAACTGAGCATCCCGGTCAAGTTTATCGGAATAGGCGAAAAACTTGACGATATTGAGGTTTTCTCCGCAGACACATTTGTGGAAGCGCTGTTTAGTTGAATCACAGCCCCACCCATTCAGAAATCGCTCCCGCAGAGGACTCAATAGTTTCACTTGACACCTGTCAGACTCAAATTATAATTCAGATTGAGCGGCTTGAAGGTATCTTTTGAGAGGTTGAAGGTGCCGAAACTGTTTATGGAAAGCGGCACGAACATAGGCAAAGATTACCCAGTCTCACCCAATATGGTTCTCGGCAGGGACCGGACGTGCTCTGTGGTTCTTGAAGATGCCTGGGCTTCGCGCAAACACGCGAGAATCTACCAGGAAGGTGGATTCTACCACATTGAAGACCTCACCTCAGGCAACGGAACTTATCTGAATGGGGTGAAAATCAGCAGAAGTCCTCTCACCCAAGGCGACAGAATAAGAATTGGCGAGACTGTTCTGGTCTTTATTGCCGACCCTGCACCAACACCTGATATCGCGAAACCTGTTTCACCGGCGCTCCCCCGCGAGGTTCCTCAAGCAGCGACTCGTCGGCGTGAGGTTCCTGCTGAGAGCACAAGGTGGCGCAAGACGAAGAAACCGCGCTCGCCAATACGCGCCTTTTTCAGTTTTCTTCTCTTTCTCGTTTTCCTGGCAATTCTCTTTGTTGGCAGTTTTTTTGCGACCAGACTGATTCTGGAAATGACAGACAAAGAGCCAAGACCTGAGAGCGCGGAACCTGCGCCCAAATGACCCCGGGTTGGAATGCAGAAGTTAGAAAGTAAAAGGCAGAAGTGGTTCGCATTCTCGTGATGATTGTCGGTGTCGTTGCAGGGCTCGGGCAGATAGCGCTCGGTAAGACTCTGAAAGGACTTTTACTGTTCGCGTTCTTTGTCACGTTCGCGAATCTCGCGTTTGTTGGAAGAGTGGTTCTTGAAGGACCACACAAAGAGATGCTTTTTATAGTTGGTGCTACAGGCGCCTGTCTGGTCTGGCTTCTCTCTTATGTTACGCTGATTCTTGCTCTTTTTCGGCGCGGCGGAAATGCAAAATGAAAAGTGCAAAATGCAAAATTGAAACTTAAAAGTCAAAATCTAAAGAGAGCCAACTAAATGCGTTCGCAAATAAGTTTTGAATTTTGAACTGTAGTTTTGCATTTTTACTTTTGCGTTTTGAATTCTTGGTGTAGATGTGGTGCAGAAAAGTTTACCCGCTTGCGGGGAATGAACCCCGGGAGTATCTAATGATAAGCGGACCCAAAGAATCCTGCGGAATATTTGCTGTCTTCGGTCACCCCGATGCTGCGCAACTCACGTATTTCGGTCTATTCGCGCTCCAGCACAGAGGTCAGGAAAGCGCGGGGATAGCGACGACAAACGGCACAAGAATCGTCTATCACAAAGGGATGGGACTCGTAAGCGAAGTCTTTACAACTGAGACGCTCGCGAAACTCAAAAATCCCGCCGCTCTCGGACACGTCAGGTATTCTACAACAGGCGTAACCACACTGACAAATGCGCAGCCGGTGGTCGTTGACTACAATCGCGGAAAGATTGCGGTCGCGCACAATGGAAACCTCACAAACAGCCCTGAACTGCGCGCAAGATACGAGTCCAGAGGCTCTATATTCCAGTCAACCATAGACAGCGAAATCATAGTCCATATATTGGCAGAGCCTTCAAGACACTCAGACAGAGAAAATTACATAAGATGCCTGAATGAAATAGAGGGCGCATTTTCCCTGGTGTTCCTCACTCCGAAAGAGATTATTGCGGCGAGAGACCCGCAGGGATTTCGTCCACTTTCAATTGGTGAATTAGAAGGCGCATACGTCCTTGCATCCGAGACCTGCGCATTTGACCTGACTGGCGCAAAGTTTATCCGCGATATAGAGCCAGGCGAGATAGTTTTCGCTTCGCCGGGAGGTCTGGAGTCAAAGTATTTCTGTTCCAAAGATAAGATACATCCGAGGCACTGCATATTTGAGCACATCTACTTCGCGCGACCAGACTCAAATCTTTTCGGCGAAAACGTCCACGAGGTGAGGAAGCGCCTCGGCGCACGACTCGCAAAAAAAGATAAGGTAAAGGGCGACCTCGTATTCGGAATCCCCGACTCAGGCTTCTCCGCAGCGGTCGGATATTCGCATCAGTCAGGCCTGCCTTTTGAGCGCGGATTTATTCGCAACCACTACGTCGGCAGAACATTTATTGAGCCGTCACAGGTGGAACGCGACCTCGGCGTCAAGATAAAACTGAATGTGGTCTCAAGCGTGGTCGCCGGAAAAAGCGTCATCGCTATAGATGATTCAATTATCCGCGGCACAACCTCGCGCTCAAGGATTCGCGCACTTCGCAACGCGGGTGCGAAAGAAGTTCATATGAGACTCAGTTGCCCTCCTCACAAGTTTCCATGCTTCTACGGAATTGATTTCCCGACAAAGACCGAACTTGTTGCGGCAAAATACTCTACTGAAGAGATAGCGAAATTTATAGGTGTGGACACGCTTGAGTATCTCACAAAGGAGGAGATGCTCTCCTGCGTCTCAAAACCGCCTGATAACTACTGCACCGCGTGCTTTGATGGAAACTATACTGTCCCTGTTTCTGACAAACTGACAAAGTTTTCGCTTGAAAGGTAATCCCCTGAGTAGAATCAAGGGAAAGTATTCTCTTTTTTCGCGCGGCGGAATGTAAAATGAAAAATGCAAAGTGCAAAATTGAAATTCAAAAGTCAAAATTTTCGTGGAGAGCCCGAGAAGTGCGTTCGCGAATAAATTCTGAATTTTGGACTGCAATTTTGCATTTTTATTTTTGAACTTTGAATTCGCGACGCGTCGCCGGTTGAAAACTTTTACCTGGAGTAACTTAGATGACTACCCCGGAGAAGATGACCTATAAAGACGCGGGCGTGGATATTGAGGCAGGAAACGAAGTTGTAAGAAGAATCAAAGAGTCTGTCCTGAGCACGTACACTCCTCGCGTTCTGACGCAGTCACACGGCGCGTTTGGCGGAATGTTCGCACTTGACTTTGACAAAAACCGTAACGCGCTTTTCAGGCGAAACTACAAAGACCCCATCCTTGTCGGCTGCACAGACGGGGTGGGGACGAAACTGAAAATCGCGTTCAAACTCGGCATTCACGACACTGTCGGTATTGACTTGGTCGCTATGAACGTGAATGATTTGATAGTGCAGGGCGCGGAGCCACTCTTCTTTCTTGACTACATCGCGGCGGAAAAACTGAATCCGGAAATAATCCCACAGATAGTTTCCGGAATAGCGAAGGGCTGCGTGGAGGCAGGCTGCGCGCTCATCGGAGGCGAGACCGCTGAACTACCAACCTTCTACAAGAAGGGCGAATACGACCTGGCAGGGTTCGCCGTCGGCGTGGTTGAGAAACGAAAAATCGTTGACGGCTCCCTGATTGAACCCGGCGATGTGGTAATCGGAATAGAATCAAGCGGTCTCCACTCAAACGGGTATTCGCTCGCCCGCAGAGTATTTGAAAAAGCAAAGTGGCGACTCTCAAGATTCGTTCCTGAGTTTGCCTGCACACTCGGCGCCGAGATGCTGCGCCCAACCAAGATATACGCGAAAAGCGTGTTAGCAGTTCTTTCCGATTACACTTACAAGATAGTGAAAGGGATGGCGCACATAACGGGAGGCGCTTATATAGATAAGTTCCCCAGAATACTGCCTGAGAACTGCTCTGTGGAGATAGATACAGGTTCCTGGGAGGTGCCGCCTGTATTCCGCCTCATACAGAAACTCGGCAATGTGGAAAAAGAAGAGATGTATCACGTCTTCAATATGGGAATCGGCTACGCTATTATTGCGCATCCCTCGCACGCCACACCGATAATTCGCAAGTTGAAACGCTCAGGCGAAGCGGGGCACGTTATCGGCAAAGTCGTTCCCGGAAACAGAACAGTGAAACTGCTCTGACCACCAAAGATGAAAATCACCAAAACGACAGTTATAGTTGCGATTATCGCCGCGGTCGGGATTTACTGCCTATTTATTACAATCCGCAATTTATTCCTTTCAGAAGAGGAAAAAGTAAAGCGTGTATTCTATGCTATTGCGGACGCGGCAGAGGAGAAATCCCTTACTGGCGTCACGAAATACCTGAGCCCTGAATTCAAAATTGAAAGCGACTTCTACGGACTGGAAAGTGTAAGTTACCCCTTTGTGAGTCGCTTCCTCATCGCGCTCTACAGACAGTTTGACGAACCGAAGGTCAAAATAGAGTCAATAGTCGTTGAGGTAGAAGAGGGCGCCGCATCCGCTTCGCTCACAGGCTATTTCTCGCACAAGGATGACCCGCGCAGACTCTATTATGAATGCGCCGCAACTCTAAAAAAGAAAGACGAAGAATGGCTTATCACCTCGGCAAAAGCGAGAAGACAGGCAAGGTAACTACATCATCCGGACTTTATATTCACGTTCCCTTCTGTGTTCGCAAATGCCTATATTGCGACTTCATCTCAGTTCCGATTGAGAAAAATCTCGTGAGGAGATATCTGCACGCACTTGAAAAAGAGATAAAATCCCGCTGCCAGAACTTTTGTCCGAGAACCATCTATGTCGGCGGTGGAACGCCAACAGCCATCTCCGAGGAAGATTTGGTGACGCTGCTCTCTATTGTCTGCGCCAATCTCAATCTATCCGGACTTACAGAGTTCACAGTTGAGGCAAACCCAGGAACTCTTACTCGCACAAAAACCAGAATCCTCAAAACCGCAGGCGTAAATCGGGTTTCACTGGGTGCGCAGTCCTTCAATGAGACCGCGCTCAAAACGCTCGGAAGAATCCACACTCCGCAGCAAACAGTTCAGTCAGTTGAGATACTGCGTGAATCGGGCTTCCAAAACATAAATCTTGATTTGATATTCTCAGTTCCCGGCACAACGCTGAATTTCTGGGAAACAGACCTCCAATGCGCGATTTCGCTCAAACCGCAGCATATCTCAACTTACTGTATCAGTTATGAGAAGGGCACACCGCTGGCGCAGAAATTGCGCAGAGGTCTTCTTGCGCGCATACCTGAAAAAGAAGAAGCGGCGATGTACAAAACCGCCGTCAGAACCTTATCCAGTGCGGGTTACAAGCAATACGAAATCTCAAATTTCGCGATTCCCTCTTTTGAGTGCCACCATAACCTGGACACGTGGAGTTACTGTAACTATATCGGACTCGGACCGTCCGCGGTCTCGTTTATCGCGGGAAGACGCACGAGAAACGCTTCAGGGATTCTGAGATACTACGAACTGATTGAAAAACGCGGTAACGCTACTGTCTGGTCTGAGCGCATAACAGGAAAAAGGAGAGCGGGCGAGGTTCTGATGCTTGCGCTTCGCACAGCCCACGGAATAACAGAATCAGGGTTCAAAAGACGGACAGGTCTTTCGCTCACCGCAGAGTTCGGCGCAGAGATTGAAGACCTGTCTTCCCACAAACTTATCTCTTTTTCTCATGGCAGACTGCGCCTGACAAAGCGCGCACTCGTGGTCGCCGACTCGGTGCTCTCGCTCTTCGTTTAGTCAGCGCCCGGCACTACAATTTTTTGTTGATTTTACTTGATATGTTCGTGTCTGCTGCGTAATATAGTGTTTTTTGAGTTCCATAGAGGTGCAAGAACTAACTAACTGTTACTGAGGATTTCTATGAGTGTCACGGACCCGGTAGCGGATATGCTGACGCGCATAAGGAACGCAAACGCGGTTGGTCACGCGTTTGTGAGTATTCCGGCATCCAGGCTGAAGCGGCAAATTGCGGAGGTTCTGAAAAGGGAAGGATTCATAAGTAACTTTGAACTGAATGAAGATAAGAAGCCGGGCGTTCTGCGAATAAAGTTGAAGTACGGACCAGATGGCGAGAAGGTCATAAACAGGATAGTTAGGGGGAGCAAGCCAGGCAGGAGAAAGTATGCCTCCGCGAAGAGCCTCAAGCCGATTCTCGGAGGAACGGGCGTAGCCATCATCTCTACACCGAAGGGGCTACTGAGCGATAGGGAGTGCAGGAAGCAGAATATAGGTGGGGAGCACTTGTGCACTGTCTGGTGACGCTTCCAGCCGGACTCCAACTAAAAGACGGAGCAAATTGAGATGTCCAGAGTAGGCAAACAACCTGTTTCAGTTCCTGAGAACGTGAAAGTGACTGTTCAGGGGCAGACGATACTGGTGGAGGGTCCTAAGGGACAGATGAGTCTTACGGTTCGCCCTGAACTGGAAGTAGTTTTTGAGCCACAGAAACGCCAAATTGTGGTCACAAGAAAGGGAAACGAGACCAGGCAGGCAAAGGCTCTTCACGGGCTACACAGGTCACTGATAGCAAATATGGTTGAGGGCATAACGCACCAGTTTCTCAAGAGGCTGACTATAACCGGCTCAGGTTACGGCGCCAGAGTTGAGACTGGCGCTCTCGTGCTGGATGTCGGATTCTGCCATCCTGTAAAGGCGCCAATTCCAACAGGATTGTTTGTGACGACCCCGACTCCGAGATTGATAGAGATAAGAGGTGCGGACAAACAGCAAGTCGGGCAGTTCGCCGCTGGTGTGCGCAGTATCAGACCGCCTGAGCCTTACAACGCGAAAGGGATAAAATACGAGGACGAGGTCATCCGCCGCAAGGCAGCCAAGACATTTGTGAGCGGCGGATAATCCCGCTCAAACGCAATCTTCGCACAGTCGGCAAGGAGATAAATGGACAGAAACAAACAGAAGAAAATGAAAAGGCGACGAAGACACACGAGAGCCAGAAAAGGGATATTTGGGATAGCCAGGGTGCCGCGCCTCTGTGTTTTTCGCAGCCTCAACAATATCTACTGCCAGTTGATAGATGACCAGAAGAGTCATACGCTGGCGGCAGCATCAACGCTGGAGAAAGAGGTTCGGGAGACGCTTCCACGGCGCGGCAATAAATCCGCTGCGCAGATAGCGGGAAAGAGAATAGCGGAAAGGGCAAAAGCGCTTGGAATAACAAGAGTCTGCTTTGACCGCGGAGGATACAAATATCATGGTCGCGTCAAAGCATTAGCGGATGCAGCCAGAGAAGCAGGTCTGGTATTCTGATTAGACTGAACAGGAGATGAATTGGTAATAAGAGAACGTGCTAATAAGGAACCCGCTGAGGGAGAGTTTGAAGAGAGCATAATTGAGATAAACCGGTGCGCCAAGGTGCACAAAGGCGGAAGGAAATTCTCGTTCAGCGCTGTGGTGGTTGTGGGCAACAGAAAGGGAGAGATTAGTTACGGACACGGCAAGGCTAACGAAGTACCGCCCGCGGTTGAGAAAGCGGCAAAGAATGCTTACAAGAAGTTGCGCGCTGTGCCTCTGTTAAGCGACACTTTGCCTCACAGAGTGGTGGGAAGGTTTGGCGCTTGCAAGGTTCTTCTTATGCCTGCAGGCAAAGGAACTGGAATAATAGCATCCAAAACAGTCCGCACTGTCCTTGAACTGGCAGGAGTGAGAAATGTTCTAACCAAATCATTTGGCAGCAACAATCCGGTCAACCTTGTCAAGGCGGTGTTCAACGCACTTGACCAACTGAAAACGAAAGAGGAAGTTGAAAGGCTAAGAGGAGTAACAGTAGGATGAACCTTACCGAGTTGTTCAACAAAGTTCAGAAGCACAAAAAAAGGAAGATTGTGGGGCGCGGAAGAGGGAGCGGGCACGGAAAAACGTGCGGTCGCGGTAGGGCCGGCTACAAGTCACGCTCAGGCAGCGGCGGGAAAAGCCTTTACGAAGGCGGTCAGACCCCTTTCTTCATACGCCTGCCAAAAAGAGGATTCAACAATAAGTGGCGCAAGAATTACGCGATAATCAACGTGGAAGACCTGAACAGATTCAACGACGCAGAGGAGGTAACCCCTGAACGCTTCATCCAAGCAGGGCTAATCAAGAAGGTCGGCGATGGCGTCAAAGTCCTCGGAGACGGCGAACTGCGGCGCAAACTGATTGTCTGTGCACATAGATTCTCTCAGAGCGCTCTGCAGAAGATCACCGCTGCTGGTGGAGAGGCAAAGATAATCAAAAAATAAACAAAGTGAAACTATGGTAAGAATTGCTAGAAATATACTGAGCGTACCTGAACTGCGAAAGCGGCTGCTTATCACTTTCGGTCTGATAGTTGTCTTCAGAATCGGCTCCTACATAACGCTTCCGGGGGTAAACACTGCCCTTCTGGAAAGACTAACGCAGCGGCAGGCAGGTTCTTGGCTTGACTGGATTGGATTGCTTTCAGCGGGACGGCTTCAGGACCTCACAATCTTTGGTCTGGGTGTAATGCCCTACATCAGCGCGTCTATAATGTTTCAACTTCTCATAAAAGTCGTCCCATCGCTTGAAGCGCTCTCCAAAGAGGGAGCAGCAGGTTACAGAAAGATACACCAGTACGAGCGTTACGCCACTGTTGGAATCTGCCTTATTCAGGCAGCATTCATCGTCGCCTGGGCGGTCGCACAGCAAGTTGACCGCGTATCAGTCGTGACAGATGCGTCAATGAAATGGCGGCTGACATCTATTCTGTCGCTCACAACGGGAACTGTCTTCGTTATGTGGCTGGGCGAGCAGATAACCGAGTTCGGAATAGGGAACGGCATCTCCCTGCTGATTATGTTTGGCATAATCGGACGAATGCCTCCCGCATTCTGGGGGTTCTGGCAGAACATTGTCAGCGCGTGGAAAGGACAGGGCGATGTCGCCGCTGAAGCGTTCAAACTTATCGCCTTCCTCGGGCTTTACATCGGCGTGGTTGTTGGTGTAGTTATGCTAACGCAGGGTCAAAGGCGCATCACGGTGCAGCAGGCGAAACAGGCAAGAGGGCGTAGAATATACGGCGGACAGAGATACTATTTGCCTTTGCGAGTCAACCAGGGCGGCGTTATGCCTGTTATCTTTGCTCAGTCTCTCCTCCTCATCCCGGTTGGCTTCATTGGCTCCATCCGCGGACTCGGCGTAATCCAGAGAATCTTTGAAATCGGGTCGTTCTGGTATATCTTTGTATATGTTATAATGATAATATTCTTTGAATACTTCTGGACAGCGCTCACATTCAACCCAACAGATATGGCTGAACAATTGAAGGAGCGCGGAAATTTCATACCCGGAATTCGCCCCGGCAGAAATACCGCCGAGATGCTGGAATATATTACAAACAGGATAGCCTTAGCAGGCGGCACTTTCATCGCATTCGTAGCCATCTTTCCTCAAGTGGTCTCTTCAGGAGTCGGAATACCATACAGAACCAGTGCGTTCCTCGGCGGCACAGGCATCCTGATAGTGGTTGGAGTCGCTCTGGAACTTGTCCAGAGGATAGAGTCTCAACTACTTATGCGCCATTATGAGGGTTTTATGCGCACTCCTATGCGCGGAAGATAGTTTTGCCCTGTGTGCGCCTTTGAACACACTTTCCTGCAGAGCATCCTATGCGGAATCCCCAATGTTCGGCGCATAACAGGTTGTGTGAACAGAAAGTCTTCGGAGGCGGAATGAGATTTGTCTTTCTCGGCGCGCCTGGTGCGGGAAAAGGTACTCAAGCAGAACGACTCGCAACTAAACTCGCTGTTCCCCATATCTCAACAGGAGAAATACTGCGTGAAGTGGCAAAAAAGAAGACTGACCTGGCAAAAAAACTGCGCGCCTTTCTTCAAAGCGGCAGCCTCATCCCTGACCAATTGATGACGTCAATACTCCTGGAGCGAATATCAAAAAAGGATGCGGCAAAAGGATACATCCTTGACGGATTTCCCCGCACTCTGAGACAGGCGCAGTCACTTGATACCGCGCTCGCCAAAAAAGGAGAAAAACTTTCAGGCGTTATCTATCTCAATATACCTGAAAAGGTCGCGGTAGAGCGGCTGAGCGGACGCAGAGTCTGCCAGGCTTGCGCAACAAACTTCCATATCAAATTTGACCCGCCGAAAAAGAACGCAATATGCGATAACTGTGGCTCAAAACTCATCCAGCGCGAAGACGACAGCGAGAAAATAGTGAGAACAAGAATGCGCGTCTATAAGAAACAGACAGCCGGACTGATCTCGTTCTACAGAAAGAAAAAGATTCTTCACACAATTGACGGCGGCAAGGAGAAAGAAGAAGTTGAAAGAGAGATAGACCGCGCAGTGGAAAAAATGCACCTGTCCTCAATACCCGGGAGGACCTCTATTTGAACCCAGTCCAGACAAGAAGAAAAATAATATACAAGTCTGAGCGCGAAATTGAACTGATGCGCGAAGCAGGCAAAATAGTTGGCGAAGTGCTCCGAACTCTCTCACCTCTTATCAAGGAAGGCGTGACAACAGCCCAACTTGACCAGAAGGCTGTCAAGGTGGCCCAGAAATACGGAGCCCATCTCGCATTCCTCGGATACCGTGGCTTCCCCGCCCACATCTGCACCTCAATAAATGAAGAAGTCGTCCACGGAATACCCGGTCCAAGAGCACTCAAAAACGGCGATATAATCAGTGTGGATGTCGGAATACGCCTCAAAGACTACCACGCCGACGCTGCAGAAACTTTCCCCGTCGGCACCATATCTCCCGAAACTCAGCGTCTCCTTGATGTCTGCCGTGAATCGCTGTATATCGCCATCCGCACCGCAGTCCCCGGCTCCCCCTTGAGCGCAGTGTCAAGGTCAATCCAGAATTTCGTAGAATCAAACGGATTCTCGGTCGTAAAGGAGTTCGTCGGACACGGAATCGGCCGCAGCCTCCACGAAGAACCGCAGGTGCCAAACTTCGTTACCCCCGGAAAGTTTACTGTTGACGTGACGCTAAAACCTGGTATAACAATAGCAATTGAGCCAATGGTCAACGCGGGCGGAAGTGACGTAGAAGTCCTCTCAAACGGATGGACAGTCGTCACAAAAGACAGAAAGCCAAGCGCACACTTTGAACATACTGTCGCGGTAACGGAGAAAGGTCCTCTAATCCTCACTCTGCCCTGACAGAGGTCGCAGGTTTTGGAAGCACCACGCCGGAAGGCGTGGTGAAAGCAAATATGCCAAAGGAAGAACCAATAAAGGTGGAAGGCATCGTCAAAGAGGCTCTGCCTAACGCATTCTTCCGCGTTGCGCTCAAAGACGGGCATACAGTGCTCGCTCACGTCTCGGGCAAGATGCGAATGCATTTCATCCGCATCCTGCCGGGCGACAAAGTCACTCTTGAAATATCGCCATACGACCTGACAAGAGGAAGAATAGTCTACCGAGAGTAGGCAGAACAAGGAATTCTTATGAAAGTTAGAGCATCAGTGAGGCGAATCTGCGAGGGCTGCAAAATAATCCGCCGTGGAGGCGTCGTCAGAGTGGTGTGCAAGAAAAATCCTCGCCACAAGCAGCGCCAGAAATAAAGCCGTGGACTTCAGTCCACGGGTTCTTCTTCCAAAGCCGTCCCGTTCATCGGGACGGTTCACCGCCTCGCCGTTTGCTTCGCCACGAATGAATACCAATTATCACGAAATTAGCAAGCCCCGCCGTTTATCAGACGTCTATGACCGCCGTAAGATAGGTTTTTCACCACGCCTTCCGGCGTGGTGCTTCCAATCAAAACCCAAACTCGCTGATAACTGCGCCTTCCTGTCTGTGTGATTGCACATACCTGCGGGCTTCTATTACTTTCTCTTCCGAAATCCGCTTCGCGTGGTATCTGCGAGCCCACACCTTGCCCTTCAATCCGTAATCAGACAGCCGCAAAGATGATTTGGATTTTACGCGGTTGCAGAAAAAACCAGTTGTAATCTCTTCTGGCATTTCAACCACTATATGCACGTGCTGCGGCAAAACAGCAACTGTGCCACGCACACCAAGTGCCACCGCGGTTTGAACGATCACATCGCACGCCGCTTTCATCTGCTCCCAGTTCAGTTTCACTTCACCAGACGATTTTGAAGCGGAGTGACTGTATAGCGGTATATATCGTTTCGGCTCGTAGGGGACTTCATCTTCATCCGCGTATCTTTCAGGCGATGGCACTGTTTGTCTCTTATGATATGTTCTGAACCCGCGCGGGTCGCCCGGCAGCCACGACCCGTAAATCGTCCACGTAATCAGAAAAAACATTTTACCGCTTCCATATCTTATTGAAGCACCACGTCGGAAGACGTGGTGAAAAATAAATATCTATCACATCGTTCCCTCCACGATTTTGATTTCGTCGTCAGTCAG
>Ga0315280_10004927_pt1 | contig 19384 bp, 17 predicted proteins | sample YL17G06_40_MG_FD_203697 | JGI IMG/M metagenome (GOLD analysis project Ga0315280, IMG submission 203697) | Sediment microbial communities from Yellowstone Lake, YNP, Wyoming, USA - YL17G06_40 | ecosystem: Environmental > Aquatic > Freshwater > Lake > Sediment | place: USA: Wyoming | collected... | reverse complement strand
AGATGGCCACGGTCAAGCCTGGCGTCTTCGTCGTCCCCCATGTCAAGAGAGATAGAAAAGGCCAGATCGTGAGGGTCTCTCCGCAGCTCGACGATAGACTCTTCAGGGCCAGGACCGTGGAAATCACAGAAGAAGCGGAGTGTGAGCTTCCCATCGAAGAAGCCGATGTCGTCGTGGCCGCCGGCTGGGGAGTCAATGCGCTGGGCAACATGGACCTGGTCCGGGAACTTGCCGAGGTGCTCGAAGGTGCTGTGGCTGGCACCAGACCTCTGCTAGACAAGGGTTGGATCACTCCGGACTGCATGATAGGGCAGAGCGGGAAAGTCATTGGCCCTAACCTATTCATCAGCCTGGGAGCTTCCGGGGCGATGCATTTCTCCACCGGGTTTGAGAGGGCTAAGTTCGTCCTGGCTGTCGATCAGAATCCCCAGGCACCCATCTTCCAGGCGGCCGACGTTGGCATCGTCGGTGACCTCCGCGAAGTCCTTCCGCCCTTGATACATGAGCTGCGGAAACTGAAGCTGGCCTGACTGGAGTCCGCTAAGCTGGTGGCTTGGCTTCTCGTTGCCTAGCCAAGTCGGAGCCGGAGTTGCAGCGGGTCAGGGACGAGTGATCGAGTCCTCACCGTGGGTGTTCTGCCAAGGGAGCTACTGTCCGTTACAGTCTCCGCTCAACCAGTTTCTTCTGGTCCTCTTCCAGAGTCCTCACTGCGGCCTCACTTGGGATCCAGCCGAAGACCTCGAATACTCTGACGGACATCTCCAATGCCGTCTGGTCGGCAACGGCGGACAACTCACTGACTGGCAACTTGTACTGTTGTTCTATAGGCCTGTCTGACTGATTCACATATTCGTGAGGGAAGAAACGTTCGAAGCCCTCGACCAACATGTAATCCTTAGTGTTGTGGAGCTGGATAGAGACAAAAGCGGTTGGATCAAGTACACCACCTTGCGCTAACCCGACGGCAAAACGGAGGATCTCAGTGAAGGTAAAAAGCACATCACCTCTCACATGAAGGTAACCGGTGTGTTGAGGTGGCAAGGGAGACCGGCCCTGGAAAAGCCTTTCGCGTGATATACGTGCTCCTCGCAAGCCCAGATAGTGAAGCCACTGACCACTCTCGTATAAGCGCCAGTACTCTCTGAAGTAATCCCAACTGACTTGGCCCTCCAGCCACTTGGCGTTGTAGGTGGTTTCCTCAGCACGGTAATATGGATATGGCCAACCGCGAAGAGAGACTGTGGCACGATTGAGGAGATCCTGCATTGCGGCACGGCTCGACAACCTGTTGCTCTGATAGTCCGTCGAGTGAACCTCAACACGCCAGTAGCCATGGGATCTGATATCCTGCAGCAGTTCCTCTTGACTCACAGTCCTTCTCTCTCCTGCGCGTAATTCAGAGCACTACTTTCACGGGCTTCTGGTTCGGCGTGTGGTTGCGGTTCGGCAGGAATCAATCCCAATTCGCGCAGTCGCTTGATCTCCTGAGCAACTCCCTTGTCCACGGCCAATTCGATCAGCTCTCTCATATCCTCGTCGGATGAGATCGGTGCAGACTCATGCTTCCTATTGCTCCTGAAATAGACAGCGCCAGCCCTCAAGTCTTCACCACCCACTGTCTTCTGCCTCCGGCAGACTACGGGGATTCTGTCAAATTCGCGGACCTTGATTATGACGAACCTGTTGCCATCGAGTTCAAATGATTCCACCTCGAATTGGACAGAGGGAACAGCACAGTCATTGACCCATTGGGCGATGTCGTCATGGTTGAATGACATCACCTGCTGCTCACTCATTCCGTCTGGTTGCCACACACCCCTTTCTAACTCCTTCATTCCAACTACCACGACTCCGCCGTTACTCAGGTTAGACATCGCCATCATTGCTTTGGCAACCTTCACCTTGGTGACGTCATTGCCAGTCCACATCATCGAGCACTTGTATTCCAGATACCGCTCTTCTCTGCGATGCTGGATGTAGAACTGCAGATCTACTGTGTTTGGCATCTAGATCTCTACTTGTCTCCTGTAGACTCCGTGCTGCTTCTCAGACATGAGTTCTTACAGAGACAGATGCGGGTGCCTGACCCTACTTGTCGAACAGCGAGGAGAAATCGCCGTCGAAGTCCGTGAGGAATGAGTGGATGTCCATGAGGTCGTCAGCGCTCAACGGTGTAGCCAGAGAGAGCTTCTTCTGCTCTTCCGGCGTAAGCTCGGTGAGGACTTCAGTCACCTTGCCTTCCTTGACCATGGCCGCCACCAGTCCCTGACTCTTGCAGGAGGGGCAGAACACCGAGAGGAACCACAGATCCTCTTTGTGTCCCAGGATGTTGACGTTGCCCGACTGATACTGATTGCCGCACATGCCGCACTTCATCGTGGCCAGCAGCTTCTTGAGGAATTTCTCGTCCATGTCACACCCAGGGGCTACTCTTCTTTGTCCTTTGGGTCCTTCGGCTCCTTGGTATCGCCGGTATTGCCCAGGTCCTTCATGTCGAGGGTGTTGATGAAATCGGTGAAGGCGGAGAGCTTGCGCAGCTCTTCGTCGCTGATGCCTTGTTTCTCGTCCTCACCGTGGCTGTGCATGGGTTTGCCCGACTGGTCGAAGACAATCCCTGCTTTGTCCAGCACCTCTTCCGCGGCGAAGATGGGCACCTTGGCCCGCACGGCGATGGCGATAGCGTCGCTGGGGCGGGAGTCAATCTCGATCTCCTTGCCGTTGGCCGTAACGTAGATCCGGGCGAAGAAGGTGTCGTTCTGCAGGTCGTTGACGAGAATGGATTTGATCTTGGCTCCCAGCGCGTTGAGGATCGAGTAGAGCAGATCGTGCGTCAGCGGCCGGGGGACGGAAATCCCCTGCAGCTTCACGGCTATGGCATCCGCTTCGGCCGGGCCGATCCAGATGGGCAGATATCGGTCAGAGTGAGTCTCTTTCAGGATGACCACCCTTTGGGAGTTCATCACGCTCACCCGGATACTGTCAACGCTCATTTCAACCATGTGCTTATCTCCACGATGTCCAGTATGGGAAGTTCGACCTAATTCTAGGCGCGCCGCGCTGAGATTGTCAAATTGATCCAGCACGAGGTTATTGAGGGGATCAACCCCCTTGGTCCCCCATTCATGGGGGAAGAAAGAAATGAAGCTGGGGGACACCCCCAGACCCTCGGCAGGAGCTTCTCCTGCACCTCTTTGCACGACTCTCGGGGAGATCGTCGGTGCTGAAGGAAACCCTCTCATACTCTCGGCAGAGGAGACCTTCGTGGCTTCGCCCCTCTTACGGGGAACATGGAGGCGGAACCGAAGACCCCCGGCAGGAGCTTCTCCTGCACCTCTTTGCACGACTCCTGGGGAGAGCGTTGGCGCTGAAGGAAACCCCCTCATACTCCCGACGGAAAGTGTCCTGCACCTCTTCTCAGTCGCGGGGGACTTCGGAGATGGGGACACGCCAAGACCATAGCGAAGGGACTCTGCCCGCATGTGCTGTCCAGTTGCCAGATGGTCACTACAGCGTGACTTCTTTGTGCCGGGCGCTGTGGCACAGGATGTTCACGGCCACCGGCAGGCTGGCGATGTGGGCGGGGAAGACCTCGACGTGTACAGCCAGGGCAGTAGTGCTGCCGCCGAATCCTTGCGGGCCGATCCCCAGCGAATTGATCTTCTGGAAGAGCTCTTTTTCCAGGTCGGCCACTTCCGGGTCCACGTTTGACTGGCCCAGCGGCCGCAGCAGGGCTTCTTTAGCCAGCAGGGAGGCCTTCTCGGCAGTGCCGCCGATGCCCACTCCCACGATCACGGGGGGACAGGGGTTGCTGCCGGCCTCGTCGACCGCCTTCACCACGAAGTCCATGACGCCCCGCCTGCCCTGCGCCGGAGAGAGCATGGAGAGGCGGCTCATGTTCTCCGACCCTCCGCCCTTGGGCATCAGGACGATGGTGAGCTTGTCGCCCGGCACGATCTCGGTATGGATGACCGCCGGGCAGTTGGTCTTGGTATTGGTTCGTGATGAGAACGGATGCTGGACCATCGACTTGCGCAGGTATCCGTCGGCATACCCCTTTCGCACGCCTTCCTCAATGGCAGCATATAGTTCGCCACCGGTGATGTGAACGTTCTGTCCCAGCCTGACGAGAATCACGGCCAAGCCACAGTCTTGACATAACGGCACGCGCTCTTTGGCCGCAATGGCGGCATTCTCCAGAATCTTCTCCAGGGTGGCCTTCCCCAGAGGAGATTCCTCGGTGCCCACCGCCTTCTTGATGGCATCAAGAACGTCTTCCGGCAGGAAGAAGTTGGCTTCCTGGGCCATTCGGGCTACTGCCCCAGTGATGTCTTCGGTGCGAATCTCTCGTTGTGGCATGTTGCTCCTTTGCTCAGGGTTCGGAGGCTAATGCCTCGCTTCAACCCCCTGGCCCCCATTCATGGGGGAAGAATAAGAGAAACTGGGGGACACCCCCAGACCCTCGGCAGGGACGAGTCCCTGCACTCTCTACCGTCATTCCCGCGGAAGCGGAAATCCAGAGGGAGGCGAGCTCCGCCAGCGCTGCCTGCATACCCGATTTCAACCCCCTGGCCCCCACTCTTGGGGGAAGATTAGAGAAACTGGGGGACACCCCCAGACCCTCGGCAGGGACGAGTCCCTGCACTCTCTACCGTCATTCCCGCGAAAGCGGGAATCCAGAGAGAAGCGAAACCCGTCGACGCTGTCTCCATACCCGCTTTCAACCCTCTGGCCCCCCACTCTTGGGGGAAGATTAGAGAAATTGGGGGACACCCCCAAACCCTCGGCAAAGGGGTAGGGATGCGACGAATCACGCTCCTCCGGCCCCTCTGCACACCCATGAGGGAGGATTCTTCGTGTCATTCCCGCGCACGCGGGAATCCAGTCGTAGGGCGGGTAGAGCGGAGCGAAACCCGCCAGCATTCTCTCAACACTCCTTTCTCCGGTGAGTGTCAGGTCCTCGACCTGACCTCCGGAGTGCCGCATCAGGCGTCGGCTCAGAGACCCGACAGACACCATGATTGTGCTGTGGATACCCCCGGACCCCGCGGCAGGAAGTCTCCACCTCTAATCACAGGCTCTCTACAGCGGAATGTTCCCATGCTTCTTGGAAGGCAGACTGTCGACCTTGTTCTTGAGCATCTCCAGCGCCTTGATCAGCTTTGGACGCGTATCGCGCGGGTCGATGACATCGTCGATGTAGCCTCTGGCGGCGGCCACGTAGGGATTGGCGAACTTGTTTCTGTACTCTTCGACCAGTTCTCGTTTCTTCTCATCGGGCTTTTCGGCCTTGGATATCTCGCCACGGAAGACGATGTTGACCGCCCCGTCCGGCCCCATGACCGCGATCTCGGCGGTCGGCCAGGCATAGTTGATGTCGCCGCGCAGGCTCTTGCTGCTCATTACGACGTAAGCGCCGCCGTACGCCTTCCGAGTGATCACGCTTATCTTGGGCACCGTCGCTTCTGCATAGGCGTAGAGGAACTTGGCCCCGTGGCGGATGATGCCGCCAAACTCTTGGTCGGTCCCCGGCATGTAGCCTGGGACATCGACGAAGGTGATGACCGGTATGTTGAAGCAATCGCAGAACCGGACGAACCTAGCCCCCTTGTCAGAGGCATTGATGTCTATGGAACCAGCCAGATACGCCGGCTGCTGAGCCACGATCCCCACGCTCTGCCCATTGAGCCGGGCGAATCCAACGATGAGGTTGTTGGCCCAGTGCTGGTGCACTTCCATGAAGTCGCCGTTGTCGAAAACCCTGGCGATGACATCTCTCATGTTGTAGGCCTTGTTGGGCTCGGCGGGGACGACGTTGATCAGGTCTGGATCGCGGCGGTTGGGATCGTCGCCGCTAGCCACTGGAGGGGTTTCCTCCATATTGTTCTGAGGCAGGAAGGTCAACAGGCGTCGGATCATCGGGAAGACTTCCTGCTCATTCTCGGCTACGAAGTGGCAGTTGCCGCTGACCCTGGCATGGACCATGGCACCGCCCAGGTCCTCATGGGTGACCTCTTCGCCGCTTACCGCCTTCACGACATCAGGGCCGGTGATGTACATCTGCGCGGTACCCTTGACCATGAAGATGAAGTCGGTGATCGCCGGCGAGTACGTGGCGCCGCCGGCAGCCGGACCCAGGACCACGGATATCTGGGGAACCACGCCGGAGTAAAGGGTGTTGCGGGTGAATATCTCGCCATACCCCCTCAGGCTGTCCACGCCCTCCTGAATCCGAGCTCCCCCTGAATCCAGCAGCCCGATGCAAGGTGCCCCATTCTTGGCGGCCAAATCCATGGCCTTGCAGATCTTCTCGGAGGCCACCAGTGAAAGCGTGCCCCCGATCACGGTGAAGTCCTGACTATATACGAAGGTCAGCCGGCCGTTGACCTTGCCGTAGCCGATGACCACCGAGTCCCCCAGGAACCTCTCCTTGTCCAGCCCGAAGTCGCTGGTGCGGTGCATGACGAACGTATCGATCTCCTCAAACGTGCCCGGATCGAAGAGAAGACCGATCCTCTCCCTGGCAGTGAGCTTGTTCTTGGCATGCTGGGACTCGATGCGCTTCGCGCCTCCGCCCTGCATGGCTTGCTCTCTCATCTTGGCTAGGTTCTTCAGTTTCTCTTCGATCGACATCAGTTCTCTCCTTCTGAAAGACTCGGGTCTCTACGACTTCATCCGGCTGAGTTCTGCCAGCCTCTCATCTATCTTCTGCAGTCTGGTCTGGGAATCCTGCATTTTACCACGTTCCTTGTCCACCACCGGTTGCGGCGCTTTCGACAGGAAGGTCTGGTCACTCAGCCGAGCTTTCAGGCTGGCGATCCTGGTCTGCAAAGACTCCTTCTCCTGCTCCAGGCGCTGCTTTTCGGCATCGACGTCGACTGTCATGGGCAGAACGATGTCTACCTCTCCGACGTGCAGGACCTGGGCCCCGTCGTTCCTGGCCTCTTTTCGTGATCCCAGGATGTGCAGAGGCTGCACCTTAGCCAACGTTTCTATAGCCTGCCGGTGCAACTCTATGGCTGAATTGTTCTTAGCGTGAACATGGGCCTCGATTCGCCGTGCCGGGTCGATCTTGGATTCGGCCCGGGCATTGCGAATGGAGCGGATGATTTCAATGATCAGGCTTACCTCCCGCTCCGCCTGAGGATCGGTGAACCCGGCGCTGACCGGGTAGGCCGCTATCATGAGAGAATCCGGCCTCGTTGCATCATGCGGCAGGCGGGCGACCAGGGTCTGCCATATCTCTTCGGTTATGAAGGGCATGAACGGGTGCAGCAATCTCAGGGAGGTCTCCAGGGTTCGGACCAGCACTGGTATCGGTGAGGGCGAACCCGGCTGGTTGAGGCGTATCTTGGCCAGCTCGATGTACCAGTCACAGAACTCGCCCCAAACGAACTCATAGACCTCTGCCTCGGCTTCACCGAAACGGAATTCCTCCAGAAGCTTGTTGACCCTGCCCGCCAACTGGTCGAGGCGGCTGAGTATCCAGCGGTCCTCGACGGGCAGATTCTGCGGCAGTGTCACGTCAACCGTTCCTTCAGGCAGGCTCCTGATTACGTATCTGGAAGCATTCCAGAGCTTGTTGGCGAAGTTGCGGCCGGACTCCATTTTGCCGGTGCTCAAGGGGACATCGTTGCCGGCGGATGTGCCCATGACCAGCGAGAAGCGCAGTGCATCGGCGCCGTACTTGTCGACGCTGTCCAGCGGGTTGATAACATTGCCTCTGGTCTTGCTCATCTTGGCGCCCTTCTCGTCCCGGATCAGGCCGTGAAGGTAGACCCACCGGAATGGAATCCGGCCCGTGTTCTCCAGGCCCATCATGATCATGCGGGCCACCCAGAAGAACAGGATGTCGTAGGCGGTCTCCATCACTGTTGTGGGGTAGAAATAGCGCAGGTCTTCAGTATCTTCCGGCCAACCGAGTGTAGAGTGAGGCCACAGCCCGGAACTGAACCACGTATCGAGAACATCGGGGTCTTGATGAATTCTGGCGGAGCCGCAGTGGGCGCACTTGCCTGGCTTGCCGACGGCGACGGTAGTCCCGCCGCAGTCATCGCAGTACCACGCGGGAATCCTGTGTCCCCACCAGAGCTGACGGCTGATGCACCAGTCGCGGATATTCTCCATCCAATTGAGGTAGACCTTGTTGAACTGGTCCGGGATGATGATTATCTGCCCACTCTTGACGGCTTCGATGGCAGGTTCCGCCAGTGGCTTGGCCTTGACGAACCACTGCTGGCTGGCCCAAGGCTCGACCACTGTGCTGCAGCGCATGCAATGCCCCACGGCGTGGGTATGCGGTTCCACTTTGACCAGCAGGCCGTCTTTCTCCAGGCGGCGAAGCAGGTCCTTGCGGCAGTCGAACCGGTCGAATCCTTCGTATGGTCCAGCCTGCTTGTTCAGAGTGGCGTCTTTGTTGAGGATGTTGACCAGAGGCAGGTTGTGCCGCTGGGCGATCTCAAAGTCGACCGGGTCATGAGCGGGCGTGATCTTCAGCGCCCCAGTGCCGAAACTGCGGTCGACGGCCTCGTCGGCTATCACCGGGATGGGCCGGTTGATCACCGGTATGGCCACGGTCTTACCTATGATATTGGCGTATTTCTTCTCTTCGGGATGCACGGCCACGGCCACGTCGCCGAACATGGTCTCGGGTCGCGTCGTGGCCACGATGACGTAGCCGGATTGGCCGACCATGGGGTATTTGATGTGGTACAGGTGGCCGATGGTTTCCTCGTGGGATGTCTCCAGGTCGGAGAGCGCCGTCTGGCAGCGGGGACACCAGTTGATGATCCGCTCGCCGCGGTAGATCAGGCCCTTCTTATACAGGTTGACAAAGGTGGTGGCCACCGCGCGGATGGGGCCAGGGTCCAGGGTGAAGGTATCCCTCGTCCAGTCGCAGGAAATGCCCAGCTTCTTGTGCTGATCGTTGATTCGCTGGCGGCACTTGATGGCCCACTGCCAGGTTCTCTTCTCAAACTCATCCCGGCCGATGTCATGCCTGGTCTTCTTCTCAGCGGCCAGCTGTCTTTCTACCACTACCTGGGTGGCGATGCCGGCGTGGTCCGTGCTGGGCAGCCAGAGCGTGGGATCGCCTTTCATGCGATGCCACCGGATCATGATGTCTTCCAGCGTGGCCGTCAGGGCGTGGCCCAGGTGGAGCTCGCCGGTCACGTTTGGCGGCGGCATGATGATGGTGAAAGGCTTCTTGGAATGGTCTATCTTGGGCGTGAAATAGCCCTTCTCCAGCCAGAATTGATAGGTTCTGTCTTCAACCTGTCTGGGCTCGTAGGCCTTGGGTAGGTCCGTGTGGTGCATCGTTGCTTTCGAGTGAATCAAACCAGGCTACTTCTGGCGCCTGGGCTTGCCCGGGTTCTTCCGGCTGGCATTCAGCAGGTTGACCACCTTGTCCAGAACCTTATGAGCCACCTCGGACTTGGGCAGCAGAGGCAGGGCTTCGATCTTGCCCTGGCTGTCGATCAAGGTGACCTTGTTGGTGTCGGTCCCAAAGCCACTGTGGGCCTCCGTTATGTTGTTCGCCACTATGAGATGGAGGCTCTTTCTCTTCAACTTGGCGGTGGCGTTCTTGACGAGGTCTTCGCTCTCGGCGGCGAATCCCACTTTGACGATCTCACCCTTCACTTCGCTGATGATGTCCGGGTTGGGAACGAGCTTCAGGCTCATCTCGGGAGTCGATTCCTTCTTGATCTTGCTCTTGGCGACTTTAGCCGGACGAAAGTCCGCCGGAGCGGCGGCCATGATGAGGATATCTGCCTTCGAAGTAGCCTTCTTGACAGCATCTCGCATTTGGAGTGCTGTCTGGACCCGCACTACCTCTATGCCGATGGGATCGTCAAGGGCGGCGGGGCCAGTGATCAGGGTCACCTCTGCGCCGCGATCCCGCGCTGCCTCCGCCATGGCGAACCCCATCTTGCCTGAACTGCGGTTTCCCACATAGCGCACCGGGTCGATGGGTTCCTGCGTGCCGCCGGCGCTGACAACCACGCGTTTGCCGGCCAGATCCGCTTTCACTCGCAGGACTTGGTTGATAGCGGTCAGGATGTCTTCAAGGTCAGCCAGACGTCCCTTCCCCTGCGCGCCGCAGGCCAGAGATCCGGTGCCCGGTTCAACGATCTTGAATCCGCGGGTGCGCAGCTTGGCCACGTTATCCTGGGTAATGCCGTTCTCCCACATGTTCACGTTCATGGCCGGTGCCAGGATCACTGGCGCCTTCGTGGCCAGCACTGCGCAGGTGAGCATGTCATCGGCAATGCCGGCCGCCAGTTTAGCGATGATGTTGGCTGTGGCCGGAGCGATGACCACCACGTCCGCCCGCTCTGCCAGGGCAATATGCTCGATCTCAAACTCATCGGGCGTGTCGAACATATCAGTCACCGTGGGCCGGTGGGTGATGCTGCTGAAGCTGATCGGTGTGACGAACTCCATGGCGCATTCGGTCATGACCACGTCTACCTTGGCCCCAGCCTGTGTCAGCTTGCTGGCCAGGTCCACCGCCTTGTAAGCTGCAATGCTCCCCGTAACACCCAGAAGCACTGTTCTGTCTTGCATCATGGCTCCAATATTAGCTTAAACATGGGAAAAACTCCATATTTAAAGCTGTTGGCCACATGGTTTCTTCAACCCCCTGGCCCCCATTCTTGGGGGAGGGTGGAGGATCTGGGGACACCCCAGACCCCGGCAGCATCCTGCTGCATCGTTCTGCCATGGAGGTCATTCAACCCCCCTGGCCCCCATTCTTGGGGGTAGAGAAAGGAATCTGGGGGACACCCCCAAACCCCCGGCGGGACGAGTCCCTGCACTCTCTTTCTGTCATTGCCGCGAAGGCGGGAATCCATTTGTAGGGCGGACAGAGCGGAGCGAAATCCGCGACCACCGTCGGGTATGATGGTTTACGTCACCACTGCTGTCTCCGCGACCTCGGTTCAACCCTCTGGCCCCCATTCTTGGGGGAAGATTAAGAAAAGTGGGGGACACCCCCAGACCCCCGGCAGGAGCTTCTCCTGCACCTCTTCTCACTGGGAAGGGGACGCCGGAGGTTGGCCTAGCGCCTGTTGAGATCGTAGATCAGTTGCAGACCATATAGGGTGAGGTGGCGATTCACCACCTCTATCACGCTAGTTTCCTTGGCGATGACGTGGGCGTAGCCGCCGGTGGCGATAACCTTGGGCTTGGTTCCCAGTTCTTTGGTGATCCGATTCACCATACCCTCCACGAGCCCTGTGTAGCCGAAGATGACCCCAGACTGCATGGCGTTGACCGTGTTCTTCCCGATGGCATGTGTTGGGCGCACCAGTTCAATGCGCGGCAGTCTCGCGGTCCGGGTGAAGAGAGCCTCACTGGCCATCTCCATGCCTGGAGCGATAGCCCCGCCGATGTAGTCGCCTTCCTCAGAGATCACGTCGAAGGTAGTAGCTGTGCCCATGTCGATAACGATTGCCGGGCCGCCGTAGAGCCTGTAGGCAGCAGCGGCATTGACTATGCGGTCGGGCCCCACCTCTCGGGGATTCTCCATGCTGATGCGCACCCCGGTCTTCACTCCCGCCTCGACCACGAGCATGGTGATGCCTAGATAGCTCTGGCACAGCTCCTCGAACACGGGGACGAGGGGAGGCACCACGCTGCACATGATGGCTTCCTTGATATCTTCCTTGGCCACCTTGTGATGGGGGAGCAGATTGAACAGCAGAGCGGCGTATTCGTCCGGCGAGCGGTGGATGCTGGTGGCAATCGAAAGGTTGGACTTCAGCTCATTGCCTTCGAAGATGCCGCAGGCAATTTTGGTGTTTCCCACATCAACAGCAAGCAGCATATTCCCTAGTCAAATCAGCTCCGCTTAGGCAGAGCTGCCCTCCTTGATGTCTTTGATAGCGGCAGGCAGAAGGGGCAAGAGGTCGCTGGCCAGCATGCCAGCATCGCCCAGTTGCTTCCTGGCTGTTTCGCTGGCCTGGCTGTGAAGGAAGACCCCATCGACAGCGGCGTCGTGCAGTGAAAGTCCCTGGGCCACCAGTCCGGCTATCGCTCCGGCCAGGACATCGCCCGTACCGCCCGAGGCCAAGCCGGGATTGATGGTCGGATTGACGCTGGCTCTGCCATCGGGGCTGGCGACTACGGTGCAAGCTCCCTTGAGCACGATCGTTTTCTGCCACGACATGGCTGAATCTCTGGCCACGCTCAATCGTCTGGACTGGATTTCTTCGACGGACGACCCGGTGAGCCTCGACATCTCCCCCGGGTGTGGAGTGAGTATAGCATCGCCAGGCAGATTCTGCCACCAGTGGGGGGTCTTGGCCAGCAGGTTCAGAGCGTCTGCGTCCAATATGAGCGGTGCAAGCTCGCTGGACCTGCCGACAAGCGCCTCCACGAAGGACAATGCCGCTGCGCTTTGCCCCAACCCGCAGCCGAGGAGCAGGGCATCGGAGTTAGCCAGAAACGGTCGTATGGCTTCGGCGGCATCTGCCGCCATGACGCCCGGCTCCGACTCGGGCAACGGCGCGTAGGTGACCTCTGTCAGCTTGGACGCCAGGATGGGCTGCAGGCTTTTTGGAGTCGCGAGCGTCACCAGCCCCGCGCCCACACGCAAGGCGGCTTCACAGGCCAGGTACATGGCGCCGACGTAGTTGACGGAGCCGCCGCAGACGAGCACCCGGCCGAAGGTGCCCTTGTTGGCATCCAGCGGGCGCTTTGGCAGTACTGCCCTGACATCTTCTTGAGTAATGACCTCTGCGGTTATGTGCTTCGCCAGTTCCGGGGGTATCCCGATATCAGCGATAACCAGCCGGCCGAGCATGCCCGCGCCAGGGAAGAGGAACAGCCCGTGCTTGGGATAGCCCAGGGTGATGGTGAGATTGGCTGGGATGCAGGCATCATCGGCAGCGCCCGTGTCTGCGTTCAGCCCCGATGGCAGGTCCAGCGCGACTACCTTCAGGTCCTTGCTCCTGCTTCTGGCCTCTTTGACCTTCAATAGGGCCTGCTTGAATGCGCCATCCAAAGGTCTCGACTGGCCGGTGCCGAAGAAGGCATCAATGACTACGTCCGGCGAACCTAGCAGGCTATCCAGCGCTGCTACTTTGCCACTCCGGCTCTCCACGATGTCGATGCCTCTTTGACGGCAAAGCTGGGAGTTGACATCTGAGCCAGCTCTCGATGAAGGCGAGTAGACAGTGACGTTGGCTCCCCAGTCATGCAGGTGCCGAGCGACCACCAGCCCGTCGCCGCCATTGTTGCCCGGGCCAACCAGCACCAGGAAGCGCCTACCGAGCACGCTGCCCAGCCACTTCTTAATGTGCTGGGCTACGGCCAGCCCGGCATTCTCCATGAGCACATCGGAAGGCAGGCCGACTTTAGCCGCCTGCTGCTCGATGGCTCGCATCTCTTCGACGGTGACGATCTTCAAAGCGCTTCACTCATCATGATGGCTTTCAGTGCGGCCCGATTATATCAGAGGTGTCTTCTGTGCGGCAACGTGCCCCTACACAGTCGCTCTGGGGGCGTGCAGGGGGCAAAGCCCCTCTGCGTTTCTTATCATCCCCCAAGAGTGGGGGCAGGGGGTTGAAGGCGGTCTTGAAGTCAATGTGGGCGTGGATTGTCAGATTCTCATACGGGAACAAGTGCGATGCGTACGATTGGGCTGCTTGCGTTTCGTATCGATTGTCCTTTTCGCTATTGGTCTTCCTTGCCGCTATTCCTCTCGCGGAAGAAATCCTCATCAATATCAAGCAACTGAAGAGGTCGGCGTAAGACCCCAATTCCGTTTTGGATCATCAATTCCAGCATCTTCTCACCGTCCACCATTATGATGGGGACAGCGCCAGGCCGGATAGATGCGTCCAGAGCCTCTTGTGAGAAACTCGATGTGGTCAAGAATATGCCTTGGTCAAATTTCCCGGAGATTGCCCCGCGAAAGCGATCAATTTCGGGCCGTGGAACAACACCCTGCCACCTCTTGCATTGGAACGCAGCATCTATCTTGACTATTCCCTGCCTGAGCTTCCCGAAGCCATCGATACCTCCGTCGCGAGAACGCTGGGTCACTTTGACTTCGGCGAAACCAAGAGCCTGGAGCAAATCCTTGCTGAACACTTCGAAGTCCGTCGGATCAAGGTTTCTGAGCTTGTCGGCGAGGCGAGCCCTCACGGCGCTCTCATGTGATTCAAGGAGGTCTTGGAGGGTAATCTCCTCAGGTTTGGGGGGAGGGACAGGACTAGGCGTGGGAGTTACCTCAATGCGCTTCTTGCCTAAGTCAGTTAGCTTCCAAACGCCTCGAACCGATCCGTCGAGTTCCCCCTTGACTATGAGCTTCTGGCGCGCCCACTGAACATGGTTTTGCCACTTGTTGATGCTGGGTGAACTCTCCAAGTGCCGCTCAAGGTCTTCGGCTGTGAGCTGACTGAAATGCTGCGCGACTTTGGCATAGACGTCTTGTGGTCGGGCTTTGCCTCCTGCCTTGTCGATCTCAAGAAGTAGAGGTATCTCGATCTCACTCTGCTTAGGATATGCCATGACTCCTCCAGTGTTGCCCGACATTATACCAGCCCAAACTCAGCTTTGGATAGGGAAGTGCGTTGGGAGAATGCATTGGGGTATGGCACAAGGAGGTCTTTACGGACAGCTGGTTCTGTATGTCCAATACTTTGTTGGTTCGTGTAACCTCGCAGAAGGTCTCAGATGGGTCGTCTGTCCGGATCGTCTGAGGCTGGCGCCATGCAAGAGACAGATAGATATGATGCACTACACTAGAACAACACTCAAATATGGCAGAGGATTCTACCGACCACCAGTTGACAGGAATCCACACGTGCTCCGCCTTTCATTTTCGAGGGGTTTTGATTATACTGGGATACTCGTTTGCTCTTGCGTTATGTTCGTTTCTAGAATCGGCGAAAGGGGGATGGTCTAATGCAGAGCTACAGCACTGACCACATACGTAACGTGGTCTTACTCTCACACTGCGGAGCGGGTAAGACCTCGCTGTCGGAGGCGATGCTGTTCACATCTGGAGCCATCCCGCGCCTGGGCCGGGTGGATGACGGCAGCAGCACATCAGACTTCGACCCGGATGAGATCAAGCGCAAGATCAGCATCAGCTTGTCGGTTCTTCCGTGCGAATGGAGCGGCAACAAGATCAATATCCTGGATGCTCCTGGCTATGCCGACTTCGTGGCTGGGGCAGTGGCAGGGGTGGCGGTGGCTGATGGGGCTGTTATTGTCATCTGCGCCGCATCGGGAATAGAGGTGGGGACTGAACTGATGTGGAAGCTGGCTGACGGCAAAGGTCTCCCCCGCCTCATCTTCATCAACAAGATGGACAGAGAGAACGCCGACTTCAACAAGGTTGTGGAGCAACTCCAGAAGAGATTTGGTCGCCATTGCGTGCCTCTGGCGATTCCGATCGGAGCTCATTCCGGTTTTGAGGGTGTGGTGGACCTTTTGACTATGAAGGCTCACAAGAAGGACAAGAAGGTGGAAGCGGTTCCGGCTTCGGTGGAGGTGCAGGCCAAGTCGTTCCGGGAGAAGCTGGTGGAGGCGGTGGCGGAGCTGGATGATGAACTAACCGTGAAGTACCTGGACGGGCAGGAGATAGCGGCTGAGGACCTCAGTCGTGTGCTGATCCAGGGGGTAAAGAGCGGCAAGATAGTCCCCATCCTGACCGGATCGGCCCTGCAGAACCTGGGTGCCGACGGCCTGCTTGACGCCGTTTGTCAGTACTTGCCGTCGCCGCAGGAGGCGACGGCCGTGGAAGCCATCAACGCCAGTACGCAGCAGCCGGAGTCTATCAAGGCTGACGATAATGCCTCCCTGACGGCCCTGGTGTTTATGACCAGCGCTGACCCCTATGTGGGCAAGGTGACACATTTCCGGGTTTACTCCGGTGCGATCAGTAGCAACTCGCAGGTCTGGAATAGCTCGAAGGCGCAGATGGAGCGCATAGGGCAGCTCTTCATGTTCAAGGGCAAGACCCAGGAGGCAGTGCCCAAAGTGATCGCCGGTGACATTGGCGCGGTGGGCAAGCTGGCAACAACCGTGACCGGTGACACACTCTCTGTCAAGGAGCGTGCGGTGAAGCTGGCGCCGATCGTCTTCCCTGACCCAATATACAGCGTCGCTCTGCATCCCAAGACCAAGACAGATGTCGACAAACTGGGCACCGTGCTGCCCAGGCTGGCCGAGGAAGATCCGACACTCCGAGTGCGAAAGGACACGGAAACCAGCGAGACCGTCTTGGCCGGAATGGGGGATGCGCACGTTGATGTTTTGGCTGAGCGCATGCAGCGCAAGTTCGGTGTTGGAGTCAAACTGGAGATTCCTAAGGTTCCCTACAGGGAGACCATCACTTCGCTGGTCAACGCCGAGCACAAGCACAAGAAGCAGACCGGCGGGCACGGGCAATACGGGCATGTTCTGATCCGGGTGGAGCCGCTGCCGCGAGGCACCGGTTTCGAATTCGCGGACAAGGTCGTGGGTGGTGCGGTGCCCCGGAACTTCATCCCGGCTGTGGAAAAGGGTGTCATGGAGGCGCGGCATGAGGGCGTCTTGGCCCGCTACCCGATCGTCGATGTCAGGGTCACCCTTTACGATGGCAGCGCTCATCCGGTGGACTCGTCGGAAATGTCCTTTAAGATCGCCGCAGCACAGGCGCTGAAGAAGGCCCTTTCACAGGGATTCACTGTCCTGCTCGAACCTATAATGCACCTCAAGGTCATGGTGCCCGAAGCTTTCACAGGTGACATCATTTCTGACCTCAACACCAAGCGTGCCAGGGTCATGGGCATGATCCAGGAAGGCGGCCTCCAGGTGATCGATGCGCAGGTGCCGCTGGCCGAAGTCCAGAGGTATGCCGTGGACCTGAGGTCGGTGACCCAGGGACGGGGCACCTATACCATGGAGTTCGATCACTACGAAGAAGTGCCGGCTTTCCAGGCCCAGAAGATCATCGACGCGCGCGCCGAAGAAAAGGAAAAAGAGAAGGCGTAGATCGAAGGGCTTTCCGGCTGATCCGGGCTGCCTGACTTGAGTCGCGAGTCGAGTTGGCGCGGCAGACGCTGGCAGGATGCTCTACCAGTACCGAGTTCCCGCAACAAAGGCTGCGGCGCCCTGTTTCCTCAGCTTCCTCATGTTCTTGACATTAGCGTCAGCATGGATCGGCTTCAGGAAGTCCAGCTTCCGACAGGTCTCGAACTCCTGGCATTCCCAGCAGCCCTCGATGCCGCGCTTCGTGCAGCAGACTCTAACCTTGCATGATGGAGGCCCGCCGCCGTTCCGGCATGACCTTTTGCAGCGCAGCCTGACCATGCCTCCCAGCACTTGATAGCACTGCTCGTAGTTCCGGAACCCCTTGAAGTATTTGGACAGACCCTGAGCCATGCGATCGAACTTCGCCTCCCGCAGTTTCTTCCTCAGGTCCCGGGCCAGGTCGGCGATCTCGCCCTTGTGGTTGGGGCAATCCCCGCAGTACAGCCCGCAGTAGGCTATCAGCTCTTTGGACTCACCCATCTGGTCACCTCTCTGTTGTCAATCACTTCGCTAGAATGGTCTGTCGCATTCATGCCAGCTAGTAGCGTCTCTTGACCATGAATCCCAGCCCGATCAATACGTCACGAGCCCGTTGTGCTGTGAAGCTCTTCCTGTCCTCTTCATCAGAGAACTTGGCTGAGAATCTTGTTCTAAGCGCCTGCCTAACAACCTGCTTGATGGGGAACTCGACGATCTTGCCTGCTGAGTTTGGCAGTTCCACGTAGTATGTCTGGATCGTCCCTGGATGTTCAAGCGTAGCGGCAGCCCCAAGGATATCTTGGTCAGATAATGTGTATGGTTTGTTGTTCATAACGAAGTTCTTCGTCCTTCCTATTGGGGACAAAGGGCCCGCACTAGGGACTGCCCGCGGCGGGGTTTCCTCACGTGTAGCAAGAATCAAGGTGAGCTCAAGTTCACACTTGCAGTTAGGACACCACATCACTCCGGACTCCTTTCTTATGCTAGGATATTTAAGAGTTACTAGACATCTTATCATCCAGCGGTGGCTCTTGTCAAGTGCCCGATTTCGGACGTCGATTCTGCTGTCTCAATCCAGAGCGGTGATAGTTTGAATAGGAGGTCTTGCTGAAGCTGCATATCACCACTAGTCACTCCGCGCCGCAGACACCTCATGTCGCTCTTAGGGGTGACATGAAACCGCCAGCGTTCCTTTGTGTCAGCGGCACCATCTGGTCGCACATCTCGATCGCCACCGGCCTATCCGCAATGAACTCCCCAATTGCCCGGGCGCGCGACTCCACCACCCTGAGCAGTCCCCTGTCCAGTTGGTGAAACAAGAAGAGCTTGACTGTGGGCTTCGGGTCTTCGCTGAAGTCCCAGACCCCGACAATACTCCCATCGATGAGGATGGTCGATGTGCTGTTGCCGGAGCGGTCAAAGACCATTTCGTAGTGCTTGTAGTCCAGGTAGCGCTCCCGCTCCTTGTAGCCCATGAGATAAGGATCGAGAGCGGGCAGCAGGTTCACCACGGGCTTATCAGAGGACTGCAGTGATCTCATGGCGGCTTCGTCCGTGGCCAGCATCACGTATGCCCCTTTCAATTCGGGGATATCCGCTTCTGTTGCCTCGTGTGCCAGGCTCTGGAGAATGCGGCGGACCTCTGTCAGCGTGAATTCCGTCCACCAGGAGATATCCTTCACAGTCGCTGGCCCGTAGCACGCCAGGTACTGCCTGACGGTCAGTTCTCTGGCCTTGGCCTGGTCTACCGCATTCAGCTCCACCCCGGGGAAATACTCGCTGAAAACGTAGTATGTGTGGGTATTGCTCTTCCATCCTTTGCCCGACTTGCCGCGCATCAGCAAGCCCTGGTCGCACATCAGGTTGACGATGGGAGAGATGTTGAGCTTGGTTCCCAAGTGCTTCTTGATCTGCAAGGTGGACATGCCACTGCCTCTGAGCATCTCCAGAATCGCCCTGGACGTCTCCTCGTACTGTCTCTTCGTGACGCCCGTGTATTGGAGGAAGTCTTCCGAATTGGGTTCGACTATGCCTCTGGTGGCCGCAAAGGCGATGGGGATCGTTTCTCTCGGCAGGACATAGACTGTTGTTCTGACGCACCTGATCTTGCCGAGACTCCTCTTGACATAAAGCTCTTCATCCAACTTGTCCCTGGTGAAATCTCTGGCTCTGGCGAAGAGGGACACGTAAGGCGTTGTCGGGCCTGTGGCGTGCAGGCCGTAGATGTCTCTGGTGATCTGCACGATGTCTTCAGTCCGCAATGTTTCCGTAGAAATCCGACAGTCCATGTAGAATCATGGACATGCAAAACAGCACGCTGATCACTCTTTGCTGGGAGCTGCATGGGCAAGGGATGCCAAAGACACGTATTGCGGAAAGG
>Ga0315280_10004926_pt1 | contig 19384 bp, 19 predicted proteins | sample YL17G06_40_MG_FD_203697 | JGI IMG/M metagenome (GOLD analysis project Ga0315280, IMG submission 203697) | Sediment microbial communities from Yellowstone Lake, YNP, Wyoming, USA - YL17G06_40 | ecosystem: Environmental > Aquatic > Freshwater > Lake > Sediment | place: USA: Wyoming | collected... | reverse complement strand
TCCTGACTCTGGAAAGGCCCTATCTTTTTGTACCTGATAATTCCTGCCGAATCTATTATGAAGTTTGTTGGCGGAAAGCGTGTAGCACCATAGGTATTGGCAACTTTGTTCTCTGGGTCGGGCAGTGCAGGGAAAGTGGTGAACTGCTTCTTTGTTACATAATCTTGTATTATTCTGGTGTCGTAAATCATGTGATAGATGTCCAATACTACTAGCTCCCCATTTGCCTGCTGGTATGCTCCGATAAGGTAGGGCATTTGATCTTCACATTCTTTGCAGTTGACGCTGGTGAATACGATGAGTACTGTTTTGCCTCTAAAATCGCTTATGCTTATGCTTTTGCCGTCGATGCTTTCAAGGGTAAAATCAGGGGCTTTGTCACCAATCTGGGGGATCTTAGCTGTACTGCAGCTAATCATTACCAGCGATATAAATGCAATGGTCGCCAGTATTATCGGTGTTTTCCTTTTCACTTGATGAATGCTCCTTTCGTTGAATGGGTTCTAAGACGGGATGAATTGACCGAGCCATGCTAGATTGCCAGTAAGTATAAGTATGCCAACAATTATAAGCAGCACACCGCTTACTATGGAAATTGTGCCCAGGTGACGGTTTATGCTTTTCCACCAGGGCATGATGGCTCCCCAGACTAAGCCGATTAGAATGAAGGGGATACCCAACCCCAGGGAATAGATAGTCAGCAACAGAGCACCTTGTCCTATTGTTTGTGAACTCCAGGCTAAGGTTAAGATAGCGCCTAGTATTGGGCCGATGCAGGGCGTCCAGCCTAAGGCAAAGGCAGCCCCGATACCAATAGAGCGGAGATAACCGGGGTTGCTACCAACCGTTGTGTTGAGGCGTTTTTCATAGTTCAGCCAGGGCAATTTGAAGGCGGCTATGAGGAATATACCAAAAGCGATAATCAAGCCGCCAGCTATCTGGCGGAGTAAAGCTGAATGGGCAGTTATGGTTGTGCCTATTAAACCAACTGAGGCCCCCAGGCCGATGAAGATAAGAGAAAAGCCGAGCACGAAGCTTAGACTATGAAACAAAGCTGGCAGATAGCTTTTTCTGGTCTGGGGGTCGATGGCAGTAACGCCAGCCAGGTTGGCTAGGTAGGCTGGTACCAAGGGCAAGACGCATGGCGAGAAGAAGGAAAGCAGTCCACCGCTAAAGGCGACGATATAGGGAATCTGTGTCATTTGCTGTCCGACTTTGCTAGCACGCCATCCAGCAGTTTCTTTAGCTGGTCCTTGGGCTGGTAGCCGATTGCGTGCTGTACAGGTTTTCCGCCTTTGAATATCATAAGAGTCGGGATGCTCATAACTCCGTACTTTGAAGCTACGAACGGAACTTCATCTACGTTTATCTTGGCGAATTCTACCTTACCCTTGTATTCCTTGGCTAATTCCTCGATGATGGGGGCAACAGCCCGGCATGGCCCACACCACTGCGCCCAGAAGTCAACCAGCACTGGCTTTTGTGAATCTAAGACAGCTTTTTGAAAGCTATCATGGTCTACATTCGTTATGTTTTCGGACACGGTGTCGGCCTCCTAAATCTGTTATTTTGGCGACTGTAAAGCTATTTCTCTGCCTGTGCAATAGTAGCACATTCGATGCAGGCATTATTTTCAATGTAGCTATTGCTAGCTACAATACAATCTTTTAAGACGGCTTGCTCACCGATGGTAACGCCTTGCCATAAGATTGAGTTCTCGATGGTAGCACCGTTATTTATCTTACATCCTGCGCCGATAACCACCGGCCCCTTGACCTGAACTCCTTTGCCAACAGTGCAGTCCCTATCTACTAGAATTGGCGCGGTTAACTTGGCTTGCGGGTTGACGGAGCTTCGTTTGTCTATGCAGATATCTCCGGCTTTAAAGGCAACCTGAGTGCTTTTGCCGCAAAGCAAATCGCGGTTCAGTTGCAGATACTTCTCTGGAGTTCCCATATCCATCCAGTAGGCCTCTGTGGCATAGCCGAAGACGGGTTCCCTGTCGGCTAGGAGTGAGGGAAAGACATCGTGTTCAAACGTGAAACGTTTGCCCTTCGGTATGTGATTCAAGATTTCGCGTTCTATGATATAAACGCCGGCATTTATCATGTTGCTGGTAACCTGCTCGCGGCTTGGCTTTTCGACAAAGCGGGTTATCGACTGTCTGCTGTCGGTTTCAACAACACCGAATCTAGTAGGGTCTTCTACGGGAGTCAGGGCGATGGTTACTTTGGCGCCTTTATTTTTATGGAAACGTAGCATGTCGGTCAGGTTGAGGTCGGTGAAGACATCGCCGTTTATAACAAAGAAAGTGTCGTCTATTATATGCTGCTCGGCATTCTTGACAGCGCCAGCGGTGCCCATCGGGTCTGTTTCGACGTTGTAGACGAGCCTGACACCGAGTTGACTGGCATCACCGAAATAGTCTGTAATGCAGTCGGGCTTGTAACCTAGAGCTAAGATAATCTCATTGATATTGTGGTTGCTGAGGTGGCGGATTACATATTCGATGAATGGTTTATTCAGGACTGGCACCATGGCTTTTACTATGGCGTAGGTGAGGGGACGTAATCTGGTACCTTCACCGCCGACGAGTATAACCGCTTTCACTGGGTCTCTGGCACTCTCCTGAAAAGTTTTGTTGGTTATTTTACTTGATTCACTTTGTGGTGGCAAATTAGCCGTTTTCATGATATAGTGCGAGGCGACAAGCTGAAAAATTGTGTTGCATTGTGGGTGGTTTGCTCGGCTACAGTAATTTCGTCTATTCCCTTTAGAGCGGCAACAGCTCTGAGGCTTCGCAGGAGGTCTGCGGGCTCAGAGCGATACCTGACTTCCTTGCCGTATGCTACCGGGCAGTCTGTCTCTAAGAGCAGTTTCCCCAGCGGTGTTTCCTTGATAGCCCGTCTATGCTCCTCGTGATATTCAGCAGCCGGGGTAGCTGAAATAAGGTAACCGGCATCGAGTATGTCTTTGAGCACGCTGGGAAATCCGGTAAACCAGTGGAAAACGGCTTTTTCAATACCAGGCTCCTTTACCAGCTCAAAGCTGTCTTTCCAGGCATAGCGACTGTGGATTATAGTCGGTTTTTGGTGTGTTTTAGCTAAGGCCAGGAGGCGTTTTAAGGCTTTCTGTTGTAGCTCTTTCGAGGTCACTTTGACTACCCTTTTATCATAGTCCAATCCTATCTCTCCTATGGCTACAATTTCAGCAGCTCTTTCCTCAACAAACCTTAGAGTAGCATCGATCTGGTGAGATTCCAGGTTACCTAATTCCCAGGGGTGCAAACCAAAAGCTGGATAAACGAAAGCGGGATACCTCGTGCAGATTTTCATCACCTCCTGGTTTGATTGGTGATTTGAGCCAACGGCAACAATAGCTATAACACCAGCCTTTTTGGCTTTGTTGAGCGCCGATTCGAGGTCTTCCAGCTCATCAAGATGGGCATGTGTGTCAATAACCCTAAGCAATTTCTCCCCTCTTTATGTCTCTCTTATGGAGAAAGATGTCTCATTTCTTCGATGTAAGCAATGACCAAGCTCGGCTGCATGGTGCCTTTCTCGGTTATTATCCCGGTTATCAGGTCGAGCGGAGTTTTGTCAAAGCCTGGCTCTAGTTCTGTCCCTTTGCTTGTGCAACCCTGGATGTCGAATTTGGCAGTTTCGCAGACCGTGTATAAGGGTATTTTTTTCTTTTTGGCAGCCTGGGCCAGTATAAGTGTCGGCGTGCCGTTAATGAGATAACCATCGGCTGTTATGCTGTCAGCACCGACTAAAGCTTTGTCTGTTTTGGATATACGAACTTGTACATTCTCATCACGTATTATTTCTGCTGGAATCTGGTGCTTCATGAGTTGCTCCGCGGTGATTTCACCGTAAGTTTTATTCTTAAATCTGGACTCGGCGACGATAACCTGGAACTTTGTTCCCCTTTCTCTAGAAAGCTCAAAGACCTTACAGACTGTCGAACTATAGCTGCAGGTTATCACCGTATCAAAGTCGGTGATTATGCCGCAGCCGTACTCCACAGCTTTGGAAACGGCTTTTACAGAAGATTTGATGAGTTCGTTTCCCTTAGCTTTGGCGAAACTCTTTAGAGAAGCCAGATTCTTTTCACTTTGAGACCTTTGAATAATCTGCTGGAGAAACTGGTTAGTGTAATTGGCTATAGGAGTCATGCTATATCTGGCTTCAATAAGTTCAGCAGCTACCGTTTTTATTTCTTCGACAAAGTCAGCAACGGTTCGAGCTTGGCTTTCGTTTATGGCTAGGTTTAAAGTGCTGATAGCTTGTCGGGACAGCCAACCGGCACCGTGCACCCTATCGTTCTTGAGTTTATTTAGCTGCTCGATTATTTTGCTGTTCACACTTCTATTTAACGCGCACTAACACTTACAATCGTGATAGTGAGGTGCTTTTGTTTTTTGTTGGTTCCTTGTTTTAAACCTCTGCAGACTATTTATTTGCCGATTGGCGAAGTAAGTATATCACTAAATCGACATTAAAGTTCACTATTTATAGCTAGCTTCAAGTTTAAATATCGGAAATGTTGAAGTCGAAATTCCTGGGGTCTTTGTAAGTTGCGGTTCAAGCTTGGGAATCGGCAGTATGAAGAACTGGCGGAGAGTTTGTACCCAGTCTGGATTCAAAGGCAGCGCGGCAAAGAAGTAGGGACAGGTCTTTAGACCTGTCCGAAGGTGATAAGGCTGTGGACAGACCTGAAGGTCTGTCCCTACATGTATGCTCTGATTCGGAGGCGGCGTTAAATATGGAGCTCGATTATGTCATTATCTTGCAGGACATGTTCTTGACCGACTCTCTGCCCGTCGAATTTTCCTGAGCCCCAGACCAAAGCGTATTTCATTTTACTCTTAAAATCTTTGTGAATTTCTTCAGCGGCCTCTTTTACTGTGCTACCTCTCTTCAGAATTACCGGGTCAGTCAGGTCAGGTTTCTTTCCCGGACTTTTGGTGTGGACGCGTATAATCTCCAGGGCCTTAAAAATCCCGCTCTTGAGCACTTCTATGTTGTTGCCTTCTATGGCGGAAATAGAGACCATAGGGAGCTTGGTGTTATACCGCGACTTTAATTGGCTCCAGTTGACGCCTGAATTGTCCAGGTCATTCTTGTTGCCGACAATTAGCATTTTTCTTGTGCGCTTGCCGATGGTGGCTTCTGTAATGTTATTAGAGACGGGCACTATGCCGATATTTTCCAGCTCTTGAAGTGTGGTCTCTACCTGTTGTATCGGGCTGTTGCTCAAATCTACGATGATAGCTATGAGGTCGGCATTCCTGGCGATATTGTTCAGCCAAACGCGAGAATCCCGGCCTGTTACCGGTGGTGTGTCCACCAGTTGAATCTGAATATTTTCAAACTTCATCATGCCTATATTGGGAGCTCTAGTAGTGAAAGGGTAAGCGCCTATCTCTGGGGAGGCATCGGTAACCGCAGCTAGCAGCTGCGATTTACCGGTGTTGGGCAGGCCAACCAGGGCTACCTGGCCAGCGCCTTCCTTTCTGATGTAAAAGCTGACTCTGCTGGTGGCAGCCTTTCTTTCCGCCTCTTCGGTAAGCTTAGCGATTTTTCGTCTCAGGTCGCCGCGGAGATGGTCAGTGCCCTTGTGCTTGGGCATGATGGCGAGCATGGTTTCCAGAGCCTCGATTTTATCCTCCGGAGTTTTGGCCGTACGGTAGCGTTTTTCAGCGTCAAAGTACTGAGGTGGTAAATTTGCCGGCATAGCTTCAACCCGTCCGCTTTAATTTTAGCATAATCGCCCTCAGCGGATTAAGGTTTGAGCTTGTTGCGAAGCTCCAATGTGGTAGAATTAAGACATGGAGTTGCTAATATCTCTGCGATTTCTTTCGGTGGGCGTACTTAAGCGCATTTATTGGCTACTCCCCACATTATTGCTTGACCCGTTCGACTTGGTTGAGAGGTTGTGTAAAGTGAGCTATGAGATACCACAATGGGCAATATGGACTTTGTTTAGTCTCGGGTGGGCGATCGCCATTACATTAACTTATCATGACTTGCGTATGCAAAAAATTAAGTTAGAGAAACCACCTAATTGGATTGAAGCCCATAAGAAGAAACATCGGAAGCTGCCACCAATACCAAGTTTCATGAGAGATGTAATATTAGGTTATTCTCCTGGAATGGTAGTATCAAAAAACATTCAACTGATAACTCCCAGTGTCCAGTTTTGGAACAAGCTTCGTCCCAGCGAGCAAGACAAACTTCTAGAGTTAGTCGAGTGGTTAGGGCAAGACCGACGAGATTATTTAGAGAGGATGAAAATGATGTCACCTCCCGGGAAACCTAGTATGCGATTGCTTCGGAAGTGATGCATCTGGCAGCACTCGCTAATTCTATTTAACTGCGATGAGGAAACAGCAGTACTTTTGAATAGGTTTGGAGGTGCAGAAATGAAGGCTATGAAGCCAAGTGATATTCTGAAGCTGGTGGTGAGCATTGTCGCTTGTCTGGCTGCCGGTGCCATCGGCTCTGTATTTACGCGAAGTGCTATTCCGACCTGGTATGCGACGCTGGAAAAGCCGGCTTTTAACCCACCGAACTGGCTGTTTGCTCCGGTGTGGACACTTCTGTATATAATGATGGGCATAGCCGCCTTTCTGGTCTGGCGCAAAGGATTGGAGAACCGACAGGTCAGGATAGCGCTAATCGTCTTCTTGATACAGTTGGTTCTAAATGCCTTATGGTCGGTGGTTTTCTTCGGTCTTGAGTCGCCTTTGTACGGATTAATTGTAATCTCAGCTCTGTGGGTTGCGATACTATTCACCGTTTTAAAGTTCTTCAGGATATCTTCGGTGGCTAGTGTGCTTATGTGGCCTTATTTGCTCTGGGTGACTTTTGCGGCGGTTCTGAATGTATCGATATGGTTATTAAACCGATAAGCCGTAGGTGTAGCTAAGAGCAACTTGTCCGTATAACCTATCCTGCGCGCATTAGTTTTAAGATGAAAGCTTCGAAGGATTGTTATGAATGCCTGCAGAGGCTGGCTTGCCAGGCTGCTGAACTGGCGGCGAATGATGAGCCGGCTAAAGCCAGAGCTGTAGGAGAGAGCCTGAAGATACTTGGCGACAATTTCTCTTTGGATAGTGTATCAATTGCTATTGCCACCAAAATCCATGATGTCATAAAGAAGATAACTAAAAACCCCGACCCTTACCGGGAGATGAAAGATAGGGAGATTGCGGTCGTCAGAGAGCTGTCGAAGCAGATAAAACTTGAACGTGATAGCTTTAGAAGTTGCCTCAAGTTTGCTGCTCTGGGGAATACCATAGATTTCTTCAGTCCTCTTGATGTTATAGAGGAGGACATGAAAGGGCAGGTGAATTTTGTCATCGATGATTCGGAGCGGTTTGAAGTCAAACTCAAGCATGCCAGAAGGGCTCTGTATCTGGCGGATAATGCTGGTGAGGTGTTCTTTGATTTACCACTTATCAGATGGATGAGACGGTGGGCTTCTGTTGCCTACGTAGTTAAGGCCTCGCCGGTTCAGGATGATGTTACTCTGGAGGATATCAGGCGAGCCGGGCTTCAAGCCCAGCTCGGTGAGATAATAACCACTGGGACGGCTACCCCCGGTATAGATTTTGCTCAGGCTTCAGCTGAGTTCAAACACGAGTTCAATTCCGCAGACCTCATATTTGCTAAAGGTATGGGCTATTACGAGTCTTTATCTGAGCTGGCAGCGGAGGGGAGGGTTTTCTACTGCCTGAGGGCGAAATGCCAGCCGGTGGCTGATTCACTTGGAGTGCCAATAAACAGTTATGTGGTCATGCTTCGGTAGGTCAGTCTGATGAGATGTGTCCAGTTATGGGGTTTGAGCGGCCCAAAATTAGCTGTTCTGTTTTCGGCCTTTGTCCACTTCATCGCTCTGCCCGTAAGTTAGGGTGCAGAGAATATCGTTGGAGTCGCATTGCTGGCATTCCATCTGGAGCGTGGTGTGCTTTATCTGGAATCGCTCTTGTAGCACGTCTTCGATTTTCTGACGGATACTGGCTGCTTGAGTGGTAGAGAGGTCATCAATAAACACATGACAGCTCATGGCATGTAGCTCTGGTGAAATGCTCCATACATGGACATCATGGATATCCTTTACTTCAGGCACTTGGTTCAATGCATTTACCATCTCGGTGATATCCACATGTCCAGGCGCAGCCTCTAAAAGAACTCTCAAACCTTCTCTCAATATGCGCCAGGCAGCCAGGATAATGACAAAACCAATAAGTACGCTAATAATTGGGTCTACCAAGAACCATCCGGTGAATAGTATGATGATTCCCCCAATGATTACCCCAATTGATGCCAAGGCATCGCCGAGGGCATGCCAGAAGGCACTACGTACATTGAGATTACTTTGCTGTTCCCGGCGTAACCAGAAGGCAACAAAAGCATTAGCCATAAGCCCCAGGATAGCTACAAGTAGCATCAGCAGGCTGTTAACCTCTGGTGGCTGTTGAAAGCGGTGGTAGGCCTGATAAAGGATAATTGCTGCAATAGCGAAAATGCTGACGGCGTTAACGATAGCTACTATCACTCCCACCCTGTGATAACCAAATGTCATACGGGTGCTGGGGGGACGCTCAGCTTGCCTCACCCCATACCAGCTGAGGGAGAGCGCTACGATATCAGCAAATACATGGCCAGCATCACTAAGTAGAGCCAGACTATTAGATATGAGCCCACCAGCCACTTCTGCCACCAGAATGAAGCCAGTGAGAATAATGCCGAATTTCAGTTTATTGCCTATAGGCTGGGCGTCATGAGTATGCTTGGTCAACTATATCCCACCTGAATTAAAGTATTCCTGAGTCCGCAAAGCAATGGTGCCCTGTTACCAATGTTAAGCCAAAAAGGGACCAACTATCAAGCTAGACGTATTGGGTGATTTCAGTGAGGCTACGGATTCGAGGGCAGTCGGTGATATCCGGGAAATAATTGTTACGGTCGATGAGCAAAGCCTTCATGCCGACGCCTCGGGCACCGACAATGTCCAGGTGGTACTGGTCACCGACATATATTGATTCCTCTGGCTTGACCTGAGCTTTCTTCAGCGCTGCCATGAATATCTCTGGTCGGGGTTTATCGTAGCCCACCTCGAATGATGTTACCTTGAAATCAAGATACGGTTGTAGGCCTAACTCGGCATATGTGGACTCCATATCCTGGGCGACATTGGATACCAGGCCCAAGATTAGGCCGCGGTTCTTGAGCTCTTTTAAGGTAGGTAAGGTATCATCATAAGCTTTGAATTCCCATTTATGCTGTTGGAGTTTTGCTAATATCTGAAATGCCGTGTCACGGCTGATTTCTACTCCGGCCCCTTGCAATATCCTGGTTCCATATTCGGCGTAGAGATCGATTTTTTCCTCCGGGGTTCTCTTATCTATCGGTGAGCGAGAGTTCTCATCACGCCAGTATATATCTGCTGCTGGCAGGGAGTTAAAGAGCGCTCTTGCTTCTACCTTGATGCCCAGCTCGCGGCAGGCATTAACGTAGGCTTGTTCCCGAGGCGGGTGGTGAGTGGCCAGCGTGTTATAGAAGTCAAAGAAGACAGCTTTAGTCATGCCGAATTGTAATTATCAAGGAAAGCGACCCAAGGTGTCAAACTAAAGGTCAATCAGACCTATCTGGTTCCAGGTGAGGCCGTTGTTGGTGCTTATGGAGAAGGCGCTCTGGTCGTGGCTGCCGCCACTGGCAGAGCTGGTGCCGCAGTAAGCCACTTTGCCGTCAGGTGACCAGGCTACACGGGCCTGGCCGGGGCCGGTAGGCGGTTTCTGGCTGCTCTGCCAGGTAGGGCATGTAGACTGAGGGTTGAACGTGCAGTATACTTGAGGACCTCGGAACAAAGCGGTGGTTTTCGACATCATGGCTCCGGCAAGTAGCTTGCCCCGGCTATACATGCCGTAATGAGCCAGACTGCAGATTACGTCAGTGCGAACCAGAAGCCGGTAGCAGACGGTGTCATCCAAACGGTAAACGTCATCATTAGGATTGCCGGCGCTGGCTACCCCGGGGGGATTATCGCTCCAACAGGCATAGACATGCCGGTGTGCGGGAAGGGTGCCAGAGTAATCTGCTGGCAAAGCTATATCGGCATAAGTTAGCGGTGTTCCCGGTGTGTCTTGGCCTGACTGGCAGATTTCTACAGGGTAGCCCGGGGAGTTATTCCAGGTTGTGGTATTTCCGCCAAGGTCTCTGATGCCGATGTAGACATAGGTATCGTCGGTATTTGGAGCGGGGCCACTGGCGACGATGGCTAGAAGGGTGTCATCAGCGTCGAATCCTGGTGAATACTCGATGGCGAAGACATCGGCGTTTGACCAGCCTGTGGCTCCGGTGCTCATGTCTCGCCAGCCGCTGAGGAATCCACTCACTACGTTCACCAAAACCCTGCCATTACCATTGCCGGTAGACGTGCCTACGGCTATGTCCCGGCGGCCATAACTTGGTGATATGGCAAGGCATTTGACTCGCTCGCCACCACCTAGCTTGCTGCTTAATCCGGTGGCAGAGAAGTTGGCACCACCGTCGCTAGACAAATAAACTTCAGTCCCGGCATTAGTGACTACGGCTACGATTTTAGGGTCATCCGGGGCTATAGTTAGTTCATTCCAGGGCGCTGCGGCGCCAAGACCTCTTGATATGTCAGTCCAGCCGTAGCCGCCGTGGTCTGATTTGTAAAGTTTGGCGTTCGGAGAATCGAGAGCATAGATGGTATTGTCATAAGCAACAGCGATGTGATTGACATCACTGCCTGGAACTATAAGCAAGGTGCTGACGGCAGGGGTTACAACTTCAGTCTTTTCCTCTGGTGGTGCGATGGCTATGGTAAACTCGGTGGTCGCCGGGGTTGGGTCTATATTGCCGGCTTCATCACGCGATTTGACATAAAACGTGTAAGAGCCAGCAGGCAAGTCAGTGTAGGTCTTAGTGGTATCTGGGGTGGAGGGAGAGTAGCCGGTATCATATCCTCGCAAGTAATAAGAGTAAGTTAAATTGCTGGTTGGTGTGGTATCATCGCTGCCTGTCCACTGGAAAGTTACTTTGCTGTAGTTGATTGTTTTGTCTGGCATGGTGGTGATTATCGTGTCTGGTGGCGTGGTGTCTTGAGGGGGTGGTTCTGTTGGCCGAGTTGTGGGTGGAGGCGTTATGGGTTGAAGTGCACAATGGATGTTTGCCAGAATCAGCAAAACTAGACATAGGATGAATAGTATTGTGTACTTATTAATTATCTTCATCTGTCAATATTGGTGCAGTAATTGAGACTACCGTTTGACCAGTATAATGTTTTCAATGACACCATGGTTTAGCTCTGGTTAAGCTGTATTCATAGTCTAGCAGCATTTTATATTGCTTTCAATTCCACTGAAATTAGATTGATGGTCTTTTGACACTTATGAGCAAAGTTGGTAAGCTTTGAGAAGCTTCGCAGGAGGTAAGAGTGCCTGATAAAACAAGCAAGGTAGACATGGAGAAAATCGTCTCGCTGTGTAAGCGGCGAGGCTTTATATTCCCCAGCAGTGAAATCTATGGTGGGTTGGGTAGTTGCTGGGACTACGGGCCGTTGGGGGTGGAGCTAAAGCGGAATATCAAAGACGCCTGGTGGCGAGCAGTAGTTCAAGAACGGGATGACATGACTGGTCTGGATGCCAGCATCATGATGCATCCTCAGACCTGGGTTGCTAGCGGGCATGTGGAGGGCTTTTCTGACCCTTTAGTAGAATGTAAGGCTTGTCACCTGAGATGGCGGGCTACTGATTTGAATGGCAGTAGCTGTCCTGATTGCGGTGGTGAGCTAACTGAGCCAAAGCTATTCAACTTGATGTTCAAGACTTTCATGGGGCCTGTGGAAGATGAGGCCAGCGTTATTTATCTGCGACCGGAGACGGCTCAGGGCATTTTTGTTAACTTCGACAACGTACTAGCTACTTCTAGGAAAAAACTGCCTTTTGGTATTGCGCAAATAGGCAAGTCCTTTCGCAATGAGATCACCACCGGTAACTTTATCTTCAGAACCAGGGAATTTGAGCAGATGGAAATTGAGTACTTTGTCAAGCCGGGCAGTGACGAGAAATGGTTTGATTACTGGGTACAGGAGCGCTTCAATTGGTATTTGAAGCTAGGTATAAAGCAGGAGAATCTGCGTCTCCGACGACATGGTAAGGAAGAACTGGCTCATTATGCCAAAGACTGCTACGATATTGAGTATCTTTTCCCTATGGGTTGGGCGGAACTCGAAGGCATTGCCAACCGGGGTGACTATGACCTGGTACAACATGCTAAGTATAGCGGAAAAATCTTGAGCTACTTTGATGAGGAAGCCGGTGAGCGCTATACACCCTATGTTATTGAGCCTTCGGCTGGAGTTGACCGCTCAGCGCTGGCTTTACTTATAGATGCTTATGACGAGGAGTTGGCTGAAGGGGAAACCAGGGTGGTTTTGCATTTACATCCCGAGTTAGCTCCAATAAAAGTGGCTATTCTGCCTTTGAGCAGAAATGAGAAGCTGGTGCCGCTAGCCAGGGAGGTTTATACTAAAATTCGCCGCTATTTTATGACGCAGTATGATGATGCCCAGAGTATAGGTCGGCGTTATCGCCGCCAGGATGAAATCGGGACTCCATTCTGTGTTACCATTGATTTCCAGTCGTTGGCGGACAATCAGGTTACTATTCGGGAACGAGATAGTATGGGCCAAATTAGGTTGCCAATAGAAGAATTAGTGAAAACGTTGCAGGTTAAGCTGAGCGGCGAGACTTTTGCCACTCAGCCTCTATGGACAGCAAAAACAGCTGATGCTTCGGAATAATGAGGATTCTTCATTTTGCTGACCTTCATCTGGGTGTGGAGACCTATGGTGGTGTCGACCCGGCTACTGGACTGTCGACGAGGCTAATTGACGTTCTCAAGGCTCTGGACGAGGTGGTGGAATATGCATTAGGCGATGATGTAGACCTGGTTCTCTTCTGCGGTGACGCCTATAAAAGTCGTGACCCTTCCCAGACTCACCAACGAGAGTTTGCCAAACGGCTCAGGCGGCTATCTGAGAAAGGAATACCAGTTTTTCTTTTGGTGGGTAACCATGACTTGCCCAATGCCATTGGTCGAGCTACTGCAGTAGAGATTTTCGATACCTTGGCTGTTAGCCATATTTATGTTGGCAACCGACCGGATGTCTACCGCATCCCGACTAATCGGGGTAATGTTCAGGTAGTGGCTTTGCCTTGGCTGAGGCGAAGTCCGTTGTTGAGCAGGGAAGAAGCCAAGAACCTTAGTGTAGACCAGGTGAATGACCATCTTCAGGAAATGATTACTCGCAGACTGTTGGACGTTATTTCAGACCTTGACCTAAGCTTGCTGACGTTGCTGGCTGCTCATGTATCTGTGTCAACAGCTAATCCTGGGTCGGAGAGGAGCATGGTAGTTGGCAGAGACCCCATTTTGATGTTGAGCAATATCGCTCAGCCTGTTTTTGACTATGTGGCTTTGGGTCATATTCACCGGCGTCAAGCCTTGTTCCAAAAACCGCCTGTGATTTATGCTGGTAGCCTGGAACGTCTTGACTTCGGTGATGAGGATGAAGACAAAGGTTTCTACGTGGTTGATATTCAGTTGAGGGGCAAAGAGAAGCATGTAACTTATGAGTTCCGAAAGGTTAATGCCCGCCGCTTTGTGACTCTTAAAGTTGATATCGGTATTGGGGACCTGGAGCCTACAGCTACTGTTTTGAAAGCTATTGCTCAACGCGAGGCCGAAATCAAAAATGCTGTAGTCAGGGTTCAGCTTTCTCTGTCCAGTGCTCTGGAAGCTTTGCTTAGAGATGCGGAGATTTACAAATCTCTCAAAGAGGCTCATTATGTTACCGTTGCTAAAGAAGTCAGGCAGGAGGCGCGTCTTAGATTGGGTGAGTGGACGAGCCAAAAGTTGATACCGACCGAGGCGCTAAAGAAATACCTGGAGACTAAGGAAGTGCCTGAGGAGCGTCAGGAAGTCCTGCTTGAGTATGGAGAAAAGTTGGTGTGGGAGGCTGAGCAAAGGGCAGGAGAAAATATGGAAGTTGGGGGTTAAGATGAAGGTAAGGTTTGGTGTAAGAGATAAAATCCTTATCCCCTTTTTAGCTTTATCATTTATTTCGCTGGGTGTTATCAGCTCATTGTCGCTTCGCAGTATATATGAGATCAGCTATCTGGTTAGAGAGAATAGTGTCACTATGGGGGAAGAAATTGTGCGGCAGAGCATTGGTGCGTTGGAAGATTTGGGCAGGAGTTTAATCCAGAGGAAGGCATTATATGTTGCCAACGAGATAGAGCTTTTTATGCGGTATAATCCAGGCCTGGATGTGTCCCAATTACAGGCAAATGCGGAGCTAAAACAGATAGCGGTCCAGCAGGTAGCGCAAACTGGGTACACAATGGTTTACGATAAGACCGGTACGGTTTATTTCCATGTGGACCCCAAGCTGGTGGGTGTTAATTTACTTAAGCTAGCTGGTGAACCTGCCCACTTTGTGTCTATTGTGGAGAGGAGCTTCTTGGGGGAAGCTTCTGGTTACTATGATTGGGAGGATGTTGGGGGGAATGTCCGACAAAAATATATGCATTGTGTTCCTGTGGAAGGAACCGGATTTATAGTAGCCGCGTCTACATACATTGACGAGTACTCGGCGCCTGCCGCAGAGTTAGAAAGCAAGATAGCTACCACGGTTCAGGCTACTACTCAAAATATAGATGACCAGGTGAAGAAGGCGCAGTTGCTTTTTATTGCCATTTTTGGCGGCATGCTTATCATTGCTGTTGCAGTGATATTCTTGCTATCAAGGGCTATCACCCGACCGATACTGGCGCTGACCAAGGGCGCTGAGGTTATAGCCAAGGGTGAGCTTGACTATAGCATTGAGGCTGAAACCGGTGATGAAATCCAGCGATTGGCTGAGCAATTCAATGATATGGCCAAGGCTTTGAAGGAGTCTTACACTGACCTAGAACGAAAGGTTGAAGAGCGTACCAATCGGGAGCGACAGAGGGCTGAGCAACTGCGAGCCATAAATGAAGTCGGTCGCAAGATTAGCTCTATTGTGAAACTCGATGAACTGCTACCGTATGTAGGCAATCTGCTTCGTGAGACTTTTCATTACTATAATGTCAACATCTTTCTCTTGGAGCCTAGCTCTGGTGCGCTTACGCTTAAAGCACTGTGTCTGAGCGGGCAGAGGGGGGTTATACCAGTTGGGGTACCGCTGGAAGTCGATGAGGAGGGTATAGTTGGCTGGGTGGCTCAGACGGGTGAACCAATTCTGGTGAATGATGTAAGTGAGAATCCCAGGTATCGCTCTGTCGAGGCCTTGAGAGACACCAAGTCTGAGCTTGCTGTACCCGTCAAGATTGGAAACAGGGTTCTCGGAGTTCTGGATATCGAGAGCACCGAAGTTGATGCTTTTAGCGAAGCTGACTTGTTCACTGCCCAGACACTGGCTGACCAGTTAGCTGTAGCTATTGAAAATGCACGTCTCTACGAAGAGACACGCCAGATGGCAGTGATGGAGGAACGGAACCGCATGGCAAGAGAAATTCATGACACGCTGGCTCAAGGATTCAGCGGCATTATTCTACAGCTTGAGGCAGCTGAGCAAGCATTGGGTGAGGATACTTCAGCAACGGAGCGACATTTGAACCAAGCTCGAAGCTTGGCTCGGAAAAGCCTGGCTGAAGCCCGGCGGTCGGTATGGAATCTCCGGCCTCAGGCTTTGGAACAGCTGCCTTTAGTTGAGGCGATTAAACAGGAGGTAGATAAATTCAGTCAGAGTATTGGGGTGAATGCGAGGTTCAGTGTTTTTGGTGCAAGGCGTGACCTGCTACCTGAGCTGGAAGCAGGTCTTCTTCGCATTTGCCAGGAGTCCATGACCAACGTGAGGAAGCATGCCAAAGCTACTGAAGTGGAGGTAAATCTGACATTTGATGAATCAGCGGTGGAGCTGAACATTAGCGATAATGGCGTTGGCTTCAAACCAAGAACATCAGGTGGTGGTGAAAAGAAGCGGGATACCTTCGGGTTGATAAGTATGCGAGAACGTGCTCGAGGCTTAGGAGGGACGTTTGAAGTACAGAGCAGGAGAGGTAAAGGAACGCTGGTGAGGATAGTTATTCCTACCAGCAAGGAGGTTTCGTAGTGGGAGCTATAAAGATTTTGATCGCTGATGACCATCCGGTGGTTAGAGAGGGGCTGTTTGCCATGCTGGGTCGGGAGCATGACTTCGAAGTAATTGGAGAGGCTAGAGATGGGGTGGAAGCAGTGAATAAAGCCAGGGAGTTGAACCCAGACGTAGTCCTTATGGACCTTCGGATGCCGGAGATGGACGGCGTCGAAGCTATGCGTCAGATTCGCTCAGCGATGCCTGATGTTAAATTCATAATCCTGACTACCTATAGCGATGACGAGTATATATTTAGTGGTATCGAGGCTGGTGCTCGGGCCTATCTCCTTAAAGATGCTCCGAGGGAAGATTTATTCAAGGCAATAAGAGCTGTTTATCGGGGTGAGTCACTTATTCAGCCAGTGGTGGCGTCAAAATTGCTCGACCGTTTCTCCGAGCTATCTCGCCGGACACCGTCTGGTGAGGGGCTTTCCGAGCGAGAGCTGGAAATATTGCGACTTATGGCTAAAGGTGCGGCTAATAAAGAGATTAGTGCTCAACTTAACATTGCCCAGAGTACGGTGAAGACGCATATTGCTAATATTTTTCAAAAACTGAGAGTGAACGACCGCACCGAAGCCGTAACTCAAGCTCTTAAGAAAGGTATAATCCGTCTTTAATCATACTAAAGTATTACTCGACATCGGAGAAAAGGTTGATTTTAAAGTCAACCTTTTTCCGCATGTGAAACCAGCCACTCTCCCGATTGTGAAACCGAGTTAAGAAGGTAAACTTAAAGCAAGGTGATTGCTAAGGAGTTGAATCACGCGAAGAAAGTACAAGCATTGATATCGGGAGAGATGAAATATGGAAAAGACAAGGGTGCTGATAGTTGATGACAATGAAGTAGTCAGGGAGGGACTTAAGAGTATTCTCGAGCCCCAAGTTGACATAGATGTGATTGGGGAGGCTGTGGATGGTTTGGACGCGGTGACGAAAGCGGAAAAACTGAACCCTGATGTCATTTTGATGGATGCCCACATGCCCGGCATAGATGGTACAGAGGCAACCCGCCGCATAAAGAGAAGCCTGCCTGATGTCAAGATCCTGTTTCTAACGGTCTACGGCGATTATGTCGGGTCAGCGCTTGATGCTGGTGCCAGTTGGTACCTGACCAAAGATTGCAGGCGTCAGGACTTGATGGAAGCCATCAGGGTTTTGGCGCGGAGCAACCGAGCCAAGGTAAAAAAACCGACTGAATAGATTTTTTATAATAAAACAAATCAGGCAGCAGCTCTAGGTGTCATCTGAACGAGCCCCCATCGTTATTGTTCTCTATACCTCTTATCTTTGGGGCCTTTCCTCTATATCATCCTGACTGTGTTCTGTCCGTATTGAGCCATCACTGTCATTCTAGCTTTCTGTAGTCATTCTGAGCGAAGCGAAGAATCTCAACAAGACATTAGAAGGCTTTTATGGTTGCTAATGTCGATAGCTAAACATTTCTAAATAGGGGCTTGAATTGTTCTCGGAATCTGTTAGAATTGAATCAGGCTTCAGGGGGTAAAGGCACTTTGAAATATTTAAGAGGAGGTGGGACGCTATGCCTGTTTATGTCATGCTAACAACCCTGACCGATGAAGGCAGAAAAACTATAAAAGAGAAGCCGGAGCGGATAAAGGAGGTTAACAAGGAAGTTGAGGCTATGGGGGCTAAGCTGATCGCTCAGTATGCCTTGCTTGGCCCCTACGATTTTGTGAACATTGTAGACGCTCCGAGCAACGAGGCCGTAAGTAAGATAGCTATAGAGCTGGGTTCCAGAGGCACCCTTGGAACCATGACTATGGCTGCTGCTGGTGTCGATCAGTTCATAGCCAATTTGAAGAAGAAGTGACCGTAGCTAAGCCTACCTTTGCCCCCTGAAGCTGCTGAAGCCCCCACTATTTTAAGCTAGCCACAACTGTCTCGTAGTTGTCAGAGATGCTCTGTATGATCTCGCTAACGCTTTTGATTTCCCCTATCATGCCGGCTATGGAGCCACAATAGGCTTCGCCGTTGGCTAGGTCACCTTCGAATTGTCCAGTTCGTGAACGGCTACTGCCAATAAAGGCTAGGAGTTCTTCAACCGAAGCCCCAGCGGCTTCCATCTCCAATAGTTTAGTGGCTACTTCGTTCTTTAATATTCTGGTTGGCCCAAGTTTTCTGCCAGTAATCACGGTGTCAACGTCGCTAGCCTTTACTATCGCTTGTTTGAAGTTCTGATGGGCGATGCACTCGTGAGTGGCTACAAAACGGGTGCCCATTTGGACACCATCGGCACCCAGCGCCAGGGCTGCCACTACGCCCCTGGCATCAGCAATACCACCGGCAGCTACCACTGGAATTGTCACTGCATCTACAACCTGTGGTACTAAGGTAAAAGTAGTCAGTTCGTCAAGGCCGTTGTGGCCACCGGCTTCATAGCCCTCGGCAATAACTGCGTCCACGCCTCGTCTTTCGGCGCTTTGGGCATGTCTAACTGCTGCTACTAAGTGGAGAACTTTTATCCCGGCTTCTTTGAGCCGACTTGTGTATAAGGCTGGGTTACCAGCAGCCGTTACCACTACCTTTATCTTAGCGTCAATGACTGTAGTGACCAATTCCTCAATCTGGGGATTGTTCAATATAGGTAAATTAACTCCGAAAGGTTTGGAGGTTAAGCTTTTGGCTATTTCTATTTGCTTTTTTAGATTTTCCACCTGGTCGCTGTTGCGGCTCATTCCCGCGGTAGGACTGATTAAGCCTAAACCTCCGGCATTGGAAACTGCAGTAGCTAACTCAGCATTGGCAATCCATACCATCCCCCCCTGTATTATGGGGTATTCGATATCTAGCAGATGGCAAAGTCTTGTCCTTTTCATTGCTTGGGCCTCCTTTTAAATCAATTTGAATTCGATTACGTCCACCAGTCCCATATCAGTCAACCTAAGTTCTGGAATTACTGGTAAGGCGGTGAAAGAAAGAAGAGCGAAAGGTGCTGGGGGGATATTTCCTAGCCCTGATGCGGTTTTTTCCACATTCTCGAACTTTTTGACAACTGCTTCTAGGGGTTCGGGTGAAAGTAGACCGGCGATGGGTAGCGGTAAAGCCGCCAGGATTTTGCCATCAACGCACACTACTAACCCACCTTGCAATCTCTCAATCTCTTTGATTGCTGTGAAGATATCAGGGTCATTCGTGCCGA
>Ga0315280_10004925_pt1 | contig 19389 bp, 19 predicted proteins | sample YL17G06_40_MG_FD_203697 | JGI IMG/M metagenome (GOLD analysis project Ga0315280, IMG submission 203697) | Sediment microbial communities from Yellowstone Lake, YNP, Wyoming, USA - YL17G06_40 | ecosystem: Environmental > Aquatic > Freshwater > Lake > Sediment | place: USA: Wyoming | collected... | reverse complement strand
TCTTCTCGGACGAATTCTTTGCCAAGCTTGACCCTTCCTTTTTCAAAAAAATCCAGGGCGTCTCTGACCATATCAGCAACCTCGGCTGGTTCGGGCTGGTCGGCTCCCTCGTCGCGGCCAGCTTTCTCCTCTCCAACCTGATTCATACCATCAACGTCATCTTCCGGACGAAATACGAAAAGTCCTTTTTCTATAACCGGCTGATTGAATACTCCATCATGTTCATTATGGGCATCATCTTGCTGATCTCCCTGTTCATTACCGCCATCTGGACAGCTCTCCATCGAGCGCTCCAGGAAAGCAATTACGTGGCCAGTCACATCAACCCCAAAATCGTCGCTCTTGCGAATAATTTTCTCATTCAGTACATCATCCCGCTGGCCCTCACGTTCTTCTTCCTTTTTACCCTTTACAAGTTCATCCCTGAAAGGAAAGTCCAGACCAGGTCGGCAGCATTGGCAGCAATCATCAGCGCCGTCCTCTGGGAAGCCTTTAAAAGAGGCTTCGCCTTTTATGTGGCGAGGTTTTCGGCAATCGGCATCGTCCTTTCCAAGCTCGTTCAGGGAACTCTGACCTCCATGATCTTTTTCCTTCTCTGGATTTCTTTTTCTCTGGTCATTCTGCTCTGGGGGGCTGAGTTGGCAGCCGTTTTAAACGAGAGAAGACATGAAAAAGCCGCTTGACGCCAAGCCGCCTGCCCCTCCGCGCCTGACGGTGAAAGAGCTTGCGCGGCTGTTAGGTTGTCCTTTCGAGGGTGACGGCGAAAAAACAATCCGCGGGGTTTCGAGCCTGGAGAAAGCCCGGGAGGGAGATCTTGTTTTCCTGGCTCAGCCGAAGTTCCGCAAGCTCCTGGAAGAAACCAGAGCCTCGGCAGCGATCTTGCCGCCTGACGAGACGTTCAGAGGCATACCGGTTCTTTTTTCAGATAACCCCCACCTCGCTTTCATCAAAGCCGTGGATTTCTTTTTTACGCCTTATCGTCTCGAGCCGGGAATCCATCCTTCTGCGCTGATTTCTGGTTCGGCCAAGTTGGGGGAGAATGTGGCCGTAGGGGCTTTGACCTTTATCGGGGATGATGTTGAAATCGGAGAGGGGTCGGTCATTTTCCCTCTGGTTTCCATCTATCCTCGGGTCAAGATCGGAGACCGGACGGTCATCCACTCCCACGTCTCTATTCGCGAAGATGTCAGGATCGGGAACAGAGTTATCATCCATAACGGTGTCGTCATCGGCTCGGACGGATTCGGATATCTCGAGGCGGGGGATGGTTCGCGCACAAAAATTCCTCAGAAAGGCACGGTCATCATCGAGGACGATGTCGAGATCGGATCCAACACGACTGTTGACCGGGCGGCGCTCGGCGAGACCATCATCCGCAGGGGAGCGAAGATCGATAACCTGGTCCAGGTTGCCCACAACGTGGAGGTCGGGGAAAATACCATCCTCGCCGGCCAGGTCGGGATTGCCGGGAGCTCTAAAATCGGGAAGAACGTCATCATGGGTGGGCAGGTCGGGGTGGCTGACCACGTGAATATCGGAGACAGGGTCATCATCGCGGCCAAGTCAGGGGTCACAAAAGACATCCCGCCTAATTCTTTTGTAGCGGGCAGTCCGCATCTCAATATCCGCGACTGGAGAAAAGTCTGGGTCCTGCTCCCGCAGCTCTATGATTTCATCAAGGATGTGAAGAAATTAAAGGCCCGCGTCGAAGAGCTGGAAAAATCCCTCAAGAAAGAATAAAAAAATTGGGGACGGTTCTATTAAAATTGAGGGCGGTTCTGAAGTGAAAGAAAATAGAACCGTCCCCTCAAAGTCCCCTCAAACCTGCAGGTAGTCGTTGACGGAGAGGGCGGCGGCAACGCCTGTTCCCGCAGCCGTGACGACCTGCTTAGGACAGGCATCGGCCACATCGCCGGCGGCAAATATTCCCGGTTGAGAAGTGGCCATGTTGGGCTTGACTTTAATCTCGCCCCACTCATTCAATTCTAAGAGATCCTTGACAAAATCGGTGTGGGGATCCATGCCGATGGAAACAAAAAGACCCTCCAGTTGGAGCGGAAACGTCCTGTTCTCTTTAAGATTCCTGACCATAATCGTTTCAAGCTGATTCTCGCCCTCAGCAGACTCAACCACACAACTCCAAAGAACTTCGATCTTCGGGTTGGCGAAAACCCGCTCCTGGAGGATCTTAATGGCCCGGAACTGGTCTCTCCGATGGATGAGAAAGAGCTTCCGGCAGAACTTTGTCAGGAATATGGCCTCGGTCAGCGCGTTGTCTCCTCCGCCCGCAACAGCCACGACTCTGTCCTTAAAAAAGGCGGCGTCGCACGTGGCGCAATAAGAAACGCCCCTTCCCGTTAATCTCGCCTCATTGGGAATTCCGAGTTTCCGGTAGGCTGCACCCGAGGCAACGATTACGGTCCGCGCCGCGTACTCTCTGTTTTGGCCAACAACCACCCAAGACTCATTTTTTTTGCGCACGCCTTTGGCCTCATCCGTTTCGATCACAGCCCCGAATTTCACGGCCTGTTTCCTGAAATTTTCCATCAGCTCAAAGGGCCCGATGCCTTCGGGGAAGCCGGGGTAATTTTCCACCCAATCGCTAAGCAGAATTTGTCCGCCGGGAAGGCCCTTCTCAAGGACAATGGTTTGCAAGCGGGCCCGTCCGGTGTAGATGGCAGCGGCCAGGCCGGCCGGCCCGGCTCCTATGATAACGACATCATACTTCTGGTCCGGACTCATAGATGTTTAGAAATGATCTCGACGATCTTATCGCGCGGCTGCACCCCAACCATGGTCTCTTTGAGTTCCCCGGCCTTGAAAAGAAGGAGAGTCGGAATGCCGCGGATGCCGTATTTCGCTGGCGTTTTCATGTTCTCATCCACATTCATCTTCGCCACTTTCAGCTTATCCTTATAGGTTTGGGCAATATTTTCAACAGTGGGAGCAATCATCCGGCAGGGCATGCACCATTCAGCCCAAAAATCCACCAGCACCGCCAGCGACGATTTTAACACCTCTTCTTCAAAATTGCCGTCTGAAACGCTGAGAACATCATTGGACAATTTAGCCTCCTCTGTTTAATTCCCCATTTTTTATGTCCCCCAGGCTAACTTTTCTTTGAGAAGGTCAAAGTAGTTCCGTTTGGGAGAGGAAATGAGACGGAGCTCAAAACTCGATCTGGCGATCTCCACCACATCATTTTTATCTAAAGGAACGCCTCTCTGTCCATCCAGGGTCAGATAAACCTCCTCGCCTGCCGTCAAAAGCTGAATTTTGACCTTGGAATTGGCGGAGACGACCATGGGCCTGAATGAAAGCGTATGGGGACAAATGGGGGCCAAAACGATGGCGGGAATATAGGGTTGGATGATCGGCCCTCCCGCCGAAAGAGAATAGGCTGTCGACCCCGTGGGCGTGGAGACGACGAGGCCGTCAGCCTTTAAAGCGGCAATTTCTTTATCATCGATCCAGATGCCGATCTGAATCATCCTGGCCAGAGCGCCTTTATTGATGACGACATCGTTCAAACAGAAATAGTCGCTCCCTTTGCATTTTGTTTGGAGCAGAAATCTCGGGCTGATGATGTCCTCATTCCCCTTGAGAAAAGAATCCAAAGTGACATACATTTCGTCCGTGGGCACCTCTGTCAGAAACCCGAGCCGTCCTAAGTTTACACCCAGGACCGGAACATTTCGCTGAGCCGCCAGATGGGCGATGCTGAGAAGCGTTCCATCCCCGCCCAGGACAATCACCAAGTCCACTTCGGCCGGCAGTTGCTCTCTGGGCATTCCCTCTTTCCGGAGCAGTTTTTTCGCCGCCACATCTTCAAGAAGACAAGAGATGCCGTTCTCTTCGAGATAGCGCATCAGGTCGGACAAGATCTTCTCGATATTAGGAGCATGAGGTTTAATAACGATGCCTGCCCGTCTAATTCTTCGGCTCACGGACCACCTCCCTGATCAGTTCCCTGACTCTTTCCTGAGGAAAATAATCTTCCGTCAAAGTCCAGTGCGCAAAAAACTCTCTATTTCCTCTCTGCCCGCGAACCGAACACTGGATCAGGCCGCGGGTGCCGAATCCCATCTTCCGGGCCTCGCCCAGCACTTGGTTGAGGACTGCCTCGTGTTGGGCCGGGTCCCTGACAATCCCCTTTTTCCCGACCTGACCCTTGCCCACCTCAAACTGAGGTTTAAGCAGGCTCAGGAGAATTCCATCTCCTAAGATTTCTTTGATCGCCGGCAAAACTTTGAGCACGGAAATGAAGGAGAGGTCAAGAGTGACAATGTCCGGCCTTTCGGCGAAATCCTCTCTTTTGAGATAGCGCGCATTTTTCTCAATCAGAATCACCCTGGGATCATTCCTCAGACGCCAATCCAGCTGGCTTACGGAAACGTCCACAGCATAAACTCGCTTCGCCCCTCTCTGGAGGAGACAATCCGTGAACCCGCCGGTCGAAGATCCCAAATCAGCGGCGACCGCTCCGACGATGGAAATCGAAAAGGCATCCAACGCCTCTCCAAGCTTCAATCCAGCGCGGCTGACATAGGGGATTTCTTCCCGCAGCGCAAGCTCTTCCTCTACGCCTATCATCTGTCCCGGTTTTTCAATCTTTTGTCCCCCGGCATAGACATGCCCGGCCATGATGAGCGCCTGGGCCTTGGGCCAGCTCTCGGCTAAATGGCGGCTCAGAAGAAGCTTATCAGCTCTCTCCTTTTTTATGACCATAGAAGGACTCAAAAAAATCTTTTATCTGCGTAAAAAGACCGTCGGCATCGAGGCCGAGTTTCCGCTTGATCTGGTCTGATTTCCCCAAAGGATAAACCTCAAGCGGAAGGCCGATGCTCTTGAAGCGGACGTCGAACCTCTTCTCCCGGTCGAGAAGCTCCCGGACAGCGCTGCCAAATCCTCCAGCCGCCACTCCCTCTTCGACGGTGATGATGGTTTTCCCCTTGTGGGCAAAACGGAGAATCATTTCCTCATCCAAGGGCTTGGCAAACCGAGCGTTCACAACGGCTAAGCTGATCCCCTCCTTTTCCAGACGCAGAGCGGCCTTCAGCGCCGGGTAAACCATACTCCCTAAAGCAAGCCAGAGGTCTTTGCCCTCCTTGAGCAACTCACTTTTGCCCAAAGCAATCTCCTGCGGATTCTCCTCGAGGGGCACCCCGACACCCTGTCCCTTGGGGAAGCGGAGCGCCGCCGGATGGGCATAAGAAAAGGCTGAGACGAGCATCTGCTGCAATTCATTCTCATCTTTGGGAGCCATGACAATCATATGGGGCATGTGCCGAAGATAGACAATATCGTTAAGGCCCTGGTGAGTGGGCCCGTCATCCGAGACGATGCCGGCGCGGTCAAGGGCAAAAATAACCGGCAGGTCCATCAAGGAGACATCGTGGTAGAGTTGATCATAAGCCCGCTGAAGGAAGGTCGAATAGATGGCCACAACGGGCTTGAACCCGCGGAGGGCCAACCCGGCCGCAAAATTAACGGCATGCTGCTCGGCGATGCCCACATCATAAAGGCGGTCCGGAAACTCCCGGGCAAAAGGACTCAGGCCTGTGCCTTGGAGCATGGCTGCCGTCACAGCGATGATCTTCTCATCTTTTCTGGCCAGTTTGACCATTGTTTCCCCGAACACCGAAGAATACGTCGGCTTGGTCGCATTGCTCAAGGGTTCTCCCGTGGCCCGGTTAAAAGGGGCTGTCCCGTGGAACCTTTCAGGGTTCGTCTGCGCCGGCGCGTAGCCGCGGCCTTTCTGGGTGACACAGTGGATCAGGACAGGGCCGTCATAGGTCTTGGCTTCTTGAAAGACTTCGATGAGGGAGGGAAAGCTGTGTCCCTGAACTGGTCCGATATACCTGATCCCGAGCTCCTCAAAAACCAGTCCGGGGAAAAAGATTTTTTTGACGGCATCCTCAACCGCCCGGCCGACCTTGATCATCGGCCAGCCCACGGTCGGGATGGATTTGAGGATGGATTTGGCATGGTCTTTGATCCTCAGGTAATGCTGACCTGAAACCAGATAACTGAGGTATCTTGACAGGGCTCCCACATTCGGCGATATCGACATTTCATTATAGTTGAGCACGATGATGATTTTCTCCCTGAGCTGGCCGATCTGGTTAAGGGCTTCCCAGGCCACGCCGCCGGTCAATCCCCCGTCACCGACAACGGCCACGACTTTGTGATCTTCTTTGCGCTTGTCCCGAGCCACGGCAATGCCCATGGCCGCGGAAAGGGCGGTGGAAGCGTGCCCTGTATTATAAACATCATGCTCGCTTTCCTCGCGGCCGGGAAAACCGAGGAGCCCATCTTGCTGCCGCAGCGTGGGAAACCGGCCCTTTCTCCCCGTTAATATTTTGTGGGTATAACATTGGTGGCCGACGTCCCAGATGATCTTATCCCTGGGTGAATCAAAGACGTAATGGAGGGCAATCGTCAGCTCCACCACTCCCAGGTTCGAGGCGAGATGTCCTCCGTTCCTGGAAACGACTTCAAGGATTAATCCCCTGATCTCGTCAGCGAGAAGCGGAAGCTTTTCCGGCGAAAGTTTTTTAAGGTCTTGCGGACTGTTTATTGCATCAAGAATCTTAGCCATGTCTTGCCTCAGGTCTCGGGCTGAGGAGCGAAGAGGCTAAATACCTGAGCTCTTCGGCTCTCCGGGAGAAGCCAGCCAACGAAGCCACGGCCTTTTGAATAAGCTCCTCCAACTTCTCTCGAGCCTTGTCTGCTCCAAAAAAACTCACATAATCAGGCCGCACGGGGGTTTTCCTCTTCCGCTTGGCCTGAGAATCAAGGATGTCATCGCGGATCTGGAAGGCCAGCCCGATATTCTTCCCATAGTCCATTATGGACCGCCTCTCAGCGGGTCGCGCCCGGCCGAGCAAAGCTCCCACCTCCACGGCAGCGACGATCAATGCCCCGGTTTTTTTTAAGATAAGCTCATGGATCAGCTCTTCCGTCAACTCTTCAGGCTCGAGCGTGATATCCAGAGCCTGCCCTCCGATCATCCCGGAGACTCCGGCTCTGCGACTGATCGCTTTGATGGCTTCCTGTTTTTGGCGGAGAAGCTCCGCGGAGACCGAAGCTCCGGCCATGATCTCAAAAGCTAACGTCAGCAGACCGTCTCCAGCCAAAAGAGCGATATCTTCCCCAAAAGCTCTATGGCAAGACGGCCTGCCCCGGCGAAAATCGTCATTGTCCATGGAAGGAAGGTCATCATGGATAAGCGAATAATTATGGATAAGCTCAAGAGCGCAGGCGAAAGGAAGGAGAGTATTCCGGCGAACCCCAAAACACGCTCCTGAAGAAAGAAGGAGAAGCGGCCTGAACCTTTTCCCCCCGGAGAGCACGGCATACTGCATGGCCTTGCAGAGAGGGGAATCTTCCTGCGACAGGAGACGCCGCAGTTCCCTCTCGACAAGACCTTTTTTAGATGTTAGGGTCTCTTCAACGCGCATGGTCTAAAAAGGAGGCTCTTCTTTATCCTCCTCCTCTTCCTCTTCCTCCTCTTTTGGCGATGAAAAACTCTCTGTTTGCTCAGGGTCAAAGGGCTCCTTACGGATTTCCCCTTTTTCATCCTGGAGAAGGATTTCGACTTTCTTCTCCGCTTTTCCGAGCTCCTCCCTGAGGAACTTGGCCAGCTTCACTCCTTTTTCAAAAAGGGCCAGGGACTCGTTCAGGGAAAGACCGCCCTTTTCCAATTTCTCGACGATATTCTCCAGGTCGGCCAAAGCTTTTTCAAAACTCAGGCTGGTCATTTTTCCTCCTTTGTTAAGCGCTCCCTCAGGAGTATCTTCCGGTCGATATCCTTCGCCCGGCAGGTGAACTCGCCTTTGTAGAAAGAAACTGTGAGGTCCTTGTTTTTTTCCACGTCTTCAATCCTCCGGATGAGCTGGAGGTCGTCCTTCCAACAGAGGGTGTAGCCTTTTTTAAGTATATTCAACGGGCTGAGGTTGTGCAACTCGAGGGAGAGCTTCTCCCATTTGGCCAGAAGGTCCTGGACCAAGCTCTTGATGCCATTGGCCATCTTTTCCTCGAAGAGAAGGACAGAGGCTTTGTTCTCCGCCAGCAACATCTTCTTGCGGCGGAGAATATCTCTGGCTTTTGCCTCAAGCTCATCCACCCTCTGCTCGAGGTTGAGGAGCCTGATCCTGAAATTCTGAAAAATCCGGTGCTGGCTGAGGTTAAAGACCTGCTGTTTCAATCCCTGCAAGAAATACAGCGACGTCTGGGCGAGCCCTTTCTCCAGGTGTTCGATATGGTCGGCCAGGGCCTGTTCTTTTTCGATCACAATCTCCGCGGCCACCGAGGGCGTTGAAGCCCGGACGTCGGCCACAAAATCGGCGATGGTAAAATCAACCTCATGGCCGACTGCCGAAATAATCGGGATGGGACAGCGGAAGATAGCCCGGGCCACCTTCTCTTCATTAAAGGCCCAGAGGTCCTCGATCGAACCGCCGCCGCGGCCAACGATAATGACGTCGATATCCGGCCGGCTGCCGAGATAATCAATCCCCTCGACGATTTCATCGGCCGCGCCCTCTCCCTGAACCTTGGCGGGATAGATGAGGATGTGAAGCCGGGCAAATCTCCGCTCCAGCGTCCGGAGGATATCGACAATGGCGGCTCCGCGGGGGGAGGTGACGATGCCGACTTTTTTGGGAAGAAGAGGAAGCTTTTTCTTGTGCCTGGGGTCAAACAGCCCCTCCTGGCGGAGTTTCTCCTTCAATTGCTCAAACGCCAGCTGCAGAGCGCCCTTGCCCTTGGGCTCGATGAGTTCAGTGACAAGCTGGTACTGCCCCCGCGCTTCATATAGGCCAATTCGTCCCCTGCAGATGACCTTCAGCCCGTCCTTGATCTCAAACTTTATCTGGCGGGCGTCGCTCCGCCACATCACAGCCTGAAGCTGGCTTTGCTCATCCTTGAGGGTGAAGTAGAGGTGGCCGGATTCGGCTCTCCGGAAATTAGAGATCTCTCCCTCCACCCAGAGCGCAGGAAAAGCGTTCTCGAGCTCCAGCTTGACAAGCTTGGTGATCTCCGAAACCGAATAGATTTTATCGGACATAACCAGGCTTTCTTTATGCACTGACATCCTCGACGATGATTTCTCTCCGGATAGAAAGAGATCTCCCTGTCTGAGCTTCAACCTCGATGAAGACGGCGGAAAAAAAGATGCCTCCTTTTTCCGGCTCGAAGCGCTGCGGCCGGGCTGTCAGGAAGCGGGCCAAGGCCTGATCACGGCGGATCCCGATCACGGAATTGTATCCTCCGACCATGCCCACATCCGTGATATAAGCCGTCGCCTGAGGGAGAATGCGCTCGTCAGCCGTGGGAACATGGGTATGAGTGCCGATGACCGCTGAGACCCGTCCGTCCAGATACCAGCCCAGGGCTTGCTTTTCGGATGTGGCCTCAGCATGAAAATCGACAACAATAACAGGAGTCACGGCCCGGAGTTTGGCCACCTCTTCATCAGCCAGGCGAAATGGGCAATCGATGGGCTCCATAAAGACCCTTCCCTGAAGGTTCAGGACCGCTGCCTTCCAACCGTTTTTATGCTTGAGAACGTAGGACCCTTTGCCCGGATTCCGGGCAGGATAGTTGGCCGGCCGAAGCAGCCTCGGCTCACGGTCAAGATAGGGAATGGCTTCCTTCTTATCCCAGATGTGATTGCCCGAAGTAAGGATGTCTGCCGAGCCGAGCAGCTCCCGGCCCACTTCTTCGGTGATCCCGACGCCTCCGGCAGCATTTTCAGCATTGGCCACAACAAAATCTGGGGAATACTTATCCCTGAGGGAAGGCAGAAATTTTCTCAGGGCCAGGCGGCCAGGACGGCCGATGATATCGCCCAAAAAGAGAAACCCCAGCTTATCTGGCATATTCTACGGCTCTCATCTCGCGGATGACCGTGACCTTGATCTGTCCAGGATAATTCAGCTCGTTTTTGATCTTCTGGGCGATATCCTTGGCCACCACAGCAGCTCTCTCGTCGGAGACCTTCTGGCTTTCCACGATGATCCGGATTTCCCTGCCCGCCTGCAAGGCAAAGGCCTTGGACACTCCTTCAAAAGAATGCGCTATCTCTTCGAGTTTCTCCAGCCGCTTGATGTAAGTCTCCAAAAGCTCGCGCCGCGCTCCCGGCCTGGCCGCAGAAAGGGTGTCGGCTGCCTGGACAAGGACAGCTTCGACGGATGGGAAATCGATATCGCGATGGTGCGAAGCAATGGCCTGGGCCACGGCATTGGATTCGCCGCAGCGCTTGACGAGCTCGACGCTTAACTCTGTGTGTGTCCCTTCCACTTCTTTGTCCACGGCTTTGCCGATATCATGCAGCAGACCGGCCCTGAGCGCCACCTGGGTATCCAACCCCAGCTCCTTGGCCATAAGGGCGGCCAGCAGGGCTACTTCCTTGGAGTGCTGGAGCACATTCTGGCCGTAGCTCGTCCTGTACTTCAGCTTGCCGAGGAGTTTCACGAGCTCGGGGTGGACATTCTGGACACGAAGCTCGAGGATGACCGATTCACCCTCTTGCTTGATTTTCTCTTCCAATTCCGCTTTAACCGTCTCGACGATTTCCTCGATACGGGCGGGATGGATCCGGCCGTCGATGACCAGTTTCTCGATGGCCAAGCGGGCCAATTCGCGGCGGATGGGGTCAAAGCTGGAGAGAATGACCGCCTCGGGCGTGTCGTCGACGATGATATCCACTCCCGTGGCCAATTCCAGGGCGCGGATGTTCCGGCCCTCTCGGCCGATGATGCGGCCTTTCATGTCTTCGGAAGGCAGGTCAACCACAGACACAGTCGTCTCCACGACATGCTCGGCTGCGGAACTCTGGATGGCCTGACTGATGATTTCCCTGGCCAGGCCCTGGCTCTTCTCCCGCGTTTCTTCTTCCAGCCTCCTTAGAGACTGGACAGCTTCGAGCTTGGCTTCATCCTCTATCTTTTTGATAAGCTGACTTTTCGCCTCTTCCTGAGTTAACCCTGAGATTCGCTCCAGTTCCTCTATCTGTTTCTTGATCAATCCGTTAGCTTTTTCTTTCTCGAGGTCGAGTTCTTTCTCTCGCTGAAAGAGCCGGCGCTCTTTGCCTGAAAAATCCCTCTCTTTTCTTTCCAGGGCCTGGAATCTCCGCTCCAGGTTCTCCTCTTTGTTCACCAGCCTTCTTTCCATCTCGTTGATCTTTTTCCGTTGCTCGCGAGTCTTCCTTTCAAACTCCGCTTCAAAGTTGAGGAAATTTTCTTTCGACTCCAGGGCGGCCTTCTGGGCAATCTTATCGGCTTCCGTTCTCGCCTGGTCCAAGATATGCCTGGCCTCTTCCCGGGCTTGAAACAGAGCTCTGGCCCCTCGCCGTTTGGTCGTTAGAAAAATGACGACCGCGACGACCCACAAGAGCAAGGCACTAAGGCCAATAATTAGAGTTACGTTCACTTTAATCGCCTCCTACGAGGAGTTTCGGAGGAGAGGAAAAGGGGAAGGTCTAAGAAGTCACATTTTTTGGGTGATTGGGGGGAGAAACGTTCTCGAGTCAGGCCCGCTCAACCGTTTCTCTCTCCCCCACGCGCCTATGGTCCTCAGCACATCTATGACTGATTCAGCCATATATCCTGTCGTTTTATGTAGTCTTTTCAAAATCATTGTAAGTCTTGTTCTGTTTAAAAAGATGAGCCTCTAAACTCCCTATTTCACTCTCCATGTGCCCAATGACCTCATTCAGTTGATCCAATTTCTTCTGGCAGAGGAAGTATTCGTCGGCGATGTTCAGCGCCGCCAGCACGGCTATTTTCAACATGTCCGCCGACTTTGATTTGACCGCCACCTCGCGCATTTTCTGATCAACGTATGAGGTCAAATGACTTATATATTTTTCATCCTCTTCTCCTTTGACTCTGATCCGGTATTTCTGTCCGTAAATTTCGACTTCGATGATTCTATCGATCATATCCCGAGCTTATCAATCTGGCCGATAATGGCCTCGACTTTGCTTTTGATAAAATCTCTCTCGTTTTCGTAGCGTTTTAAATCCTCCTCAAACTTAGCCGTTCGTTTGGCCTGCTCCTCGTGGTCCTTTATCCCCGCTTTGAGCTCTTTGACCTGTTGTTTGAGCTTGTCGTTCTCTGTCGTCAGCTTATTGATGTATTCAATAACCTGAGCAATTTTTCCTTCAAGTATTTTAATTCTTTCTAATTCCATTGTCAATTTTACCTCCTTCTCTAAGCTGGACCTTAAAAGTCTTCTTTAAGTGATTCAAGATCTGTTGCCCAGACTTATCTACCTCCTCGGTTAGAAGTGTCCTCTGGGGATGCCGGTAGATAAAACGGAACGACAGACTGATTTGGTCTCGAGGGATCGATTCTCCGGAATAAAGGTCAACAAGCTGGAACCCCTCCAGGATGGGAAGGGAAAGCTTCTCTATGGCCCTTTTTATTTCCTGGTAGGTGACACCGCGCGGAACGAGCAAAGAGATGTCGCGGGTTACGCTCGGAAATTTCGCCACAGGAGAATAGGCAAAAGCTTTTGGCTGTTTCCCGAACAGAAGCTCAAGGTCAATCTCGGCCGCATAAACAGCCTGCCTGACGGAGAAACCATCCAAAATTTTCTTTCTGACCAGGCCCAGATAGCCGACCTTTTCCTCCTTGTAAACCAACGCCAGCGAGTAGCCGGGTTCGAAGAGAGGGTGGGTTTCCCTCTCAAACGAGAAGGGTTCATACCGGAGCTGTTGCAGCAGCGCTTCGCACGCTCCTTTAAGATGAAAAAAATTGGGCCCCGTGCTAAGAAGGGCCAGGGTAAGCCTTTCTCGGCAGTCCGGCTCGTCCCAGAAATAGATGTTCCCGACCTCAAAGATGTGGGCTGAATCAAGGCCGCGATTCCTGTTCCAGGCCAGCGTCTCCATCAGGCCCCCAAGGAGTGTCGTTCTCAGAAGGGAAGACTTCGTGGAGATGGGGTTGCGGATTTCCACGGCCTGGAGTCCGGTGCCGAAAATCTCCTCCTTCTCCGGGTCGGAAAAGCTGAAATTGATGACTTCATTGAACCCATAGTGGAAGAGAAGGCGCCGGAGCTTGGCTATCCGGTCCTTATTTTTATCAGGGATGGGTTCAACGACCTTCAGCGGCGGGACGATGCTGGGAATTTTTTCGTAGCCGAAGAAGCGGGCGATCTCCTCGATAAGGTCCACCTCTCTGTCAATATCCACGCGGAAAAAGGGGACTTTGACAAGCCAAACGCCGACCTGGCCTGGTTCGACGCCAAATTCAAGGTCTGTGAGCGTCTTCAGGACGAAATTCTCCTCGACCTCGATGCCCAATAGGTCGGCGATGCGGCGGTGGCGGAGGATGATCTCCTTTTTCTTCCGCGGCTGGGGATAGACATCGGCCGGCTCCTTGGTTGCTCGCCCCCCGAATTTGGCGAGGAGCGAGGCTGCCATCAAGGCGGCCTGGGGAGGAAAAGCGATATCCGCGCCTCTTTCAAATCGATAGGAGGCGTCGGTCTGAATTCCGGCCGCTTTGCGGGTTTTTCTAATTGAAACCGGGTCGAAATAGGCGCTCTCGATGAAGACGTCTTTCGTCTCCATAGAAACGGCAGATGCCTGCCCGCCGATGACTCCGGCCAAAGCCACAGGCTTCTCCTCATCAGCAATGACCAGCATATCCGGGGCAAGGGCAAGGTCCTGGCCGTCAAGGCAGAGAAGCCTCTCCCCTTTTTTGGCCCTCCGGACAATGACTTTAGCCCCGGCGATTTTCTGTAAGTCAAAGGCGTGAATAGGGTGCGATGTCGAGAAAAGGACATAGTTGCTGATATCAACCACGTTGTTGACCGGGTTAAGGCCCATCGACTCGATCCTTTTTTTAAGCCAAAGAGGCGAGGGCCCGACATGGACACCTTTGACGACAATGCCGCAGTATCGCGGGCAGAGGTCCTCATCCCAAATCTGAACATGGATTAGGTCGGATATCTTCTGGCTCAATTCTGAGACCGGCCAGATTTTCTCCTTTAAGCGCAATCCCAAGGCTGCGGCCAGCTCCCTGGCCACCCCCAGGTGTCCAAGGGTATCGGGACGATTAGCATAGGTCTCGATGTTGAGAATGACATCTTCCTCTTTCTCTTCTCGCGTTTCGACCATCAGGCCGATCCGGTTCAGAGTATCCAGCAACCGAGAGACAGGGACGTCCAGGTCTAAATACTCTCTCAGCCAGTCCAGGCTAATCTTCATTTTAGGAAAAATTGCCGGGTAAAGCGCAAATCATTCTCATAAAAAGTTCGCATATCCTGTATCCCGTAGCAAAACATGGCCGTGCGCTCGATGCCTAAGCCAAAGGCCCAGCCGGTATACTTCTCGGGGTCGATGTTCACATTCTTGAAAACCTGCGGGTCAACCATACCCGCGCCCAAGAGTTCTTTCCAGCCGGTGCCTCCGCAGACAGGGCAGCTTGTATCCTTGCCGCGGCAGACCGTGCAGCCGATATCCACTTCTGCCGAAGGCTCCGTGAACGGGAAGAAGCTCGGCCGAAAACGGATTTCGATGTTCTCGCCGAGGAGGGCTCGCAGAAAATACTCGAGGGTCCCCTTGAGGTGGGCAAAGGTCACGCCTTCGTCCACGACAAGCCCTTCCACCTGATAAAACATCGGCAGATGAGTCGGGTCGATGGCTTCCCTCCGGAAAACCCTGCCAGGAATGATAATCCTGATAGGAGGCTTATATTTTTCCATCACCCGGATCTGCATCGGTGAGGTGTGCGTCCTCAGGAGCAGCTTATCATTGATATACAAGGTATCCCAGTCATCTCTGGCCGGATGATAGGGAGGGAAATTCAGAGCTTCAAAATTATAGTAGTCCGTCTCTATTTCTGGGCCTTCAGCGACGGAAAACCCCATGGCCAGAAAAATGTTCTCGACTTCCTGCTCAAAAAGAAAAAGGGGATGGGGAGCTCCCCAGTACGCTTTCTCCCCAGGCAGGGTTAGGTCCAGCTTTTCACTCACGGGCTCGCCGGCTCCAAATTTCTTTTCCAGCGCAGCGAGCTTCTCCTGGATATAAATTTTAAAGTTATTGAGAACCTTTCCTGCCGCCGGTTTTTCCTCAGGCGAGAATGTTTTCAGCTCTTCGAAAAGCAGAGTGACATAGCCTTTTTTCCGGCTCAGGCAAAGATTGCGCAAATCCTGGAGCGTTTTCTCATCTTTGACGAGCTCCAGGCTCTGGTCAAACTGTCTCCTGTATTCTTCAATCCTGCTCTCGAAATTCTTCATCTCACGTTGCTGCGGTTTCTTTCACCTTCTGGACGAGGGAGGCAAAGGCTTGGGGAGAATTCACGGCCAGGTCTGCGAGAACCTTCCTGTCGAGCTCTACGTGCAATTTCTTCAGGCCATTCATGAAACGGCTATAGGTGATTCCGTTCACTTGGGAGGCGGCCTTGATCCGGATGATCCAAAGTCGCCGGAAATCTCTCTTGCGGTTGCGCCTGTCCCGATAGGCATAGAGGAGGGATTTTTCCACAGCCTCCTTGGCGGTCCGGTAATTGTGACCTTTGGCTCCCCAATAACCCTTGGCCAGCTTCAACACTTTTGACCTGCGGGCTCTTCGCTTTGTTCCTCTTTTCACTCTCGGCATCTTATTCTCCTTGCTCTGGCCTAAAATTCATAGGGAAGCATCTTTTTTAGCATCGCTCTATCGGCCTGGCTCACGACCACTCTCTTGCCCAATTGTCTCTTTCTCTTGGTATTCTTTCCGGCAAGCAGGTGGCTTCGGTAAGCCTTGCTATGAACGATCTTCTTCTTGGCTGTTACTTTGAACCTCTTTTGGGCTCCCTTGTGTGTCTTTAGCTTTGGCATCTTTTCCTCCTGATTTGGCGGAGACGAGCAGGGCCGATAAAGCCCAATCCTGTTTCCTCATCTCTCCATCCTGGCGGCCGTGCTCGGAAACATCCGCGAGAATGCGGTCCATAAGATGCTGCGCCAACTCCGGCTTGGATCTTTCTCTCCCCCTGAGCATGATGGTCACTTTAACTTTATCCCCTTCTTCTAAGAACCTCTGGACATGGCGCATTTTGAAATTGTAGTCATGGACGCTGATCTTGGGCCTGAATTTGATCTCTTTAAGCTGAATTTGCTTCTGGTGCCTCTTGGCTTCATGCTCCTTCTTGTGCTGTTCATAAAGGAATTTCCCGTAATCCATGATGCGGCAGACAGGCGGGTTGGCTTCGGGGGCGATTTCAACGAGGTCCAGGCCTCTTTGCCTGGCCATGGTTATGGCTTCGGGCACAGGCAGAATACCGACTTGCTTTTTCTCTTCGTCGATAACCCTGATCTCTCTGGCGCGTATCATCTCGTTAATCCGGTGTGGTTTTGCCTTTCTGGCTGCAGGATAGAAAGACTGTTTCTTAAAAATGCTTGGCCTCCTTTAAATCGTCAATGTTAAAGACCTATTTTTATTCAAATCAATGATTTTTTCAAGAAATTCCGACACCGGGACCTCGCCTTTATCCCCCTGGGTGTGGATCCTCAGAGAAGCCGTTCCGTTGGCTACCTCTTTGTCCCCGACAACGAGAATAAGCGGGATCTTCTGGTTTTCTGCATCCCTTATTTTGTAGCCTATTTTCTCCCGGCGAGTATCCACCAGAGACCTCAGTCCTTTCTCTTTGAACCTTTTGTTCAGGGAGATGGCGTAATCATGGTGCCTTTCAGCAATCGGAAGGATGCCGACTTGAACCGGCGCGAGCCAGACCGGAAAATTCCCGTTGTAATGCTCGATCAAGATGCCGAAAAATCTTTCCAGAGAGCCCAGCAGGGCGCGGTGAATGAGAAATGGCCGGTGGAGTTTGCCGTCCTCCCCGGCATAATGAATATCGAACCTTTCCGCTAAGTTGAAATCAAGCTGGACAGTCGTGCACTGCCAAGACCTGCGCAGAACATCCTTGATCTTGAGGTCTATTTTAGGGCCGTAAAAGACTCCCTCTCCTACGTCAACCCTGTAACTAAGGCCGGCCGCCTTCAAAGACTGCTCCAAAGCTCGGGTGGCCTTGTCCCAATCTTCGAGCCGGCCAACGTATTTCTCTGGGCGGGTGGAGAGAAAGACATCGTATTGAATGAACCCGAAAGTCTTTAAGAGCCTCAAGGCCAGGAAAATGGCGCCCTTGATTTCTTCTTCTAACTGGTCCTCACGGCAGAAGATGTGAGCATCATCCTGGGTGAATCCCCTGGCTCGCAGCAGCCCGTGAAGAACTCCGCTCCGCTCAAACCTGTAAACAGTCCCCAATTCCGCCCAGCGCAACGGAAGGTCCCTGTAGCTGCGCTGTCGCGAATTATAGACCATGATGTGGAAAGGACAGTTCATCGGCTTCAGCTCGTATTCGACGCCTTCCGTCAAGAGGCAAGGGTACATGGCCTCGTAGAACTCGGTATGTCCGCTCTTCCGCCAGACGTCCAGCTTGGCCAGATGAGGAGTGTAAAGAAATTCGTAGCCGTCCTGGACATGTTCTTCGTGCCAGTACTCTTCGATGACATGGCGGATGGCAGCTCCTTTGGGATGCCAGAGAATCAGCCCGCCTCCCAAATCCTCATTGAAGCTGAAGAGGTCAAGCTCCACGCCCAGCCGGCGGTGGTCCCTTTTGCGGGCCTCTTCAAGCAGAGTCAGATAATCTTCAAGCTGCTGTTTTTCGAAAAAGGCTGTCCCGTAAATTCTCTGGAGCTGCGCTCCTTTCTCATCTCCTTTCCAGTAAGCCCCGGACACGGAAAGAAGCCGAAAATACTGGATGTAACCAGTGGAAGGGACATGGGGTCCGAGGCAGAAATCAATGAAACTCCCCTGCCGGAAACAGGTGACCCTGCTTCCTCCTTTCTCCTGGACGAGCTCCACTTTAAGCTCCTGCTCCAAGCCCTCGAAGAGGCGGAGGGCTTCTTCCTTGGCGTAGGTCACTTTCTGGATAGGGATGTCCTGGCCAGCGAGCTCTCTCATCTTGGCTTCGATAGATTCCAGGTCCTGCACACTGAAAGGAGTTTCCCGCAAGAAATCATAATAGAATCCGTTCTCAATGGCCGGCCCTATGCCGGTCTTGGTGCCGGGAAAGAGTTCGAGGACAGCATGGGCGAGAAGGTGAGAGGCGCTGTGCCTTAGGATTTCGAGGCCTTCCTCCGAATCCGGATAAATCCAGCGGATCTCTTTCTCCTCGTTCACGGGGAAATCCAGCCCGACAATGTCGCCATCCACTTTGGCCAAAAGCGGCTTCCGGCCAAGCTTGAGGAGCGGGAGAACATCCTTGAGCAGAGTCCCTCTCTTAACCGAGAGAATAGATGCCTCTACCCTAATTTTAATCGAATCAACCATGATAAATTATTAGTATTCAACAGGCAGGAAATAAAAGAAACCAATCCTCTTTGCGTCCTCTTGAATACGCACTCCTTGTTCGATGGTAGGCGCGGAGGGTATCGAACCCACGGCCTCTTCCGCGTCAAGGAAGCGCTCTACCACTGAGCTACGCGCCTATCCTTCTTACCTAACGGCTATATATTAAAGAATTTAGCCGACAAGTGTCAAGAGAAGGCGAGGGGTGTGGGCTCGAAGGCACGCGCCTTTGCTAAACGAACTGAGTCCGGGCGTTGCGAGGACTAGCGCCGCGCCACCCTAGGCAGATCATGACTGTCACGAAAACGAAGATGCTTATGCTCTCCGGAAAATTTTGTATTTCGACATGAGTCAAGTATAATCAGGATGGAGAAGCAAAAATGATTGGCGTCATGGCGGATTCCCATGATAATTTGACAGCAATCAAGAAGGCCATTTCCCTGTTCAAGGAAATGAACTGCGGGCTTATCATCCATGCCGGCGACTTTGTGGCGCCCTTCGCGACGCGGGAGTTGGAGGCGCTTCATGTCCCGGTTAAAGCTGTCTTCGGCAACTGCGATGGAGAGAGAATCGGCCTGGAGAAAGCTTTTGAGCCTTTTGGAGAAATCCAAGATGCGCCCCTGATTTTCGCTCATGCCGGGAAAAATATTCTCATCTGCCATTTCCATTTTTCTGTTGCCTCTTATCTTTCTTTGGGCAAGTATGACATTATCATTTTCGGCCACACCCATAAGCCGGATATCAGAAAGAAAGGCCAAACGCTCCTCCTTAATCCTGGGGAGACCGGCGGCTGGCTCTCAGGAAAAAGCACGGTGGCTCTCCTTGATCCCGCCATCTTGGAAGCTGAAATCATACTCCTATAAAGACTGGGGACGGTTCTCGAGGAGAACCGTCCCCAAGTCTACAAGATTGTTGCGGAGGAAAGATGCCGCATAAGATAGACAGGCGGCAGAAGCCGGTCTGGCAGCAGGTGCGCCGGCCGCTCCCGCCTCCTTCCAAGCCTCACTCTTCAAAAAAAGGGAAAAAGGGCTACAACAGGAAGGATGAGGCCT